>Ga0080013_1002417_pt1 | contig 21983 bp, 33 predicted proteins | sample ETNvirenome_6_85_FD_69236 | JGI IMG/M metagenome (GOLD analysis project Ga0080013, IMG submission 69236) | Marine viral communities from the Pacific Ocean - ETNP_6_85 (SPADES assembly) (version 2) | ecosystem: Environmental > Aquatic > Marine > Oceanic | place: Pacific Ocean | collected 2013-06-19 | reverse complement strand
GGTAATAACGCTTGGAGTTAAAGATGCAATTGTTGGAGTGTTATCTGTGTAGGTTGTTATCCCTGTTAAATTCGCTCCTGATACGGCAGGCAGTGTCGCTGGAAATCTTCCATCAGGTAAAGTTCCTGCTGTTAGTTTATCAGCTGAGATGTCCGTTCCTAATTTATCATTAGAGACTGCGCCATCTTCAATACTTCTTTTTAATATTTCACTGTGTGCCATAATTATTTACCTGTTAAAGCTTTAATCTCCTCGTCGTCTAAACCTAAATCTTTTAATTTTTGTTTACCTGATGCTTCTTTTGCATCAGATGCTACTTTAGCATCAATAGCAGCTTGTTGATCTATGATTGTTTGGGCTTCTTCTGCTTCTTTTGCTGCTTCTTCTGCAGCAGTCATTTGCCTACGAACCCCATCTATTTGTTTAAATCTTGTCATAATTAACTATCCTTAATTCCATAAAGTGAAATCGTGCCTGACGCCAGTGTTCCTGCTGTAGGATAAAAACGCAATCCTGTCACAGCTCCTGCATCTGCACCAAAGCCACCAAAACCTTTCCACAAAGCAAATTGACCATCAGATCTAATATTACTTCCTTCATACCACATATTTTTATAAATTGTAGTGTCGCTGGGTGCTGCAAGATACACAATACCACTGATACTTTCTGTTGCCGCATTACCTTGACCATTATCAGCAATCATACGCACACAATCATCACCATTAGATACATTATTTCCATTAGGCCAACTCGAACCACCATGTGATCTAGTATCCATTACATTATATTTATAATCACTTGTTGTTCGATAGGTACTGATTTTAACTCTTATTTTTATATAAGCATCGTCATCAGATACTTTTACTTTATTCCATACAAAAGCATATAAAGGATAAGTGCTATCAATACCGCTTTCGATATCTACTTCGCTATCACTTGAGATTGTTGTTTTACTAATAAAAGTCCAAGCACCCCCGCCAGCTTCTGCCCACGAAGGTGTTCCAGCAGAATCCATTTGTAAAAAAAGAGTTGAACCAGGTTTATTTAATTTTCCTAAAGTTGTAGCTCCTGATGCATAAAGAAGATCTCCCGCTGCATAAGAACCTATATTTGTTCCACCTCTAGCTACGGCTACCGTATTCGTAAGAAGATTAGCTGCATTTAAACTTGTAACAGCAGAACCATTAGTAGCTGGTAAGGTTGCTGGAAAACGACCATCAGGTAACGTACCTGAAACAATGTTGCTTGCATCAGTCGTGTCAGTTGTAGCAGAAGTCGCTAAACCATTTGAAGCAATAGAAGTTACTGCTCCTGAAATTTTAGTAGTGGCAATAGCTGCATCAGATTTAACTTTTGCATTTGTAATAGAATCATCTGCAAGTTGTGCGGTGCCAATACTAGCATCGCCAGGACTTACAGTTTGTAAAGCTTTACCTAGATAAACACAATACAGTTCATCGGCTGTAGTCGTAGCCGTTCCCATAGTAAGAGTTGTGCTGGTTGCTGTGTAGGTAGAAGGTTTTTGTCGTACGTTATTTAAAAATAACGCAATGTCTTCTGAATTATTAACTGAAGAACTAAGAGTGTATACCGTTCCATTAATAGTGGTAAAGGTCTGTGATGATATACTGATGTACGCTTCAGCGGGTGTATTACCTATATAGGCCATTCGTTTTCATCTCCTTATGTACTAATTGCATCAACTGCACTTACCCATACATCTAAAGATGAAGCTGTATCACTGATAACTTTTAAAACGTCAGCAGATTCTACAACGAATTTTGCTCCTCCGGCTAAAACTTGTAAAGAACCGCCGACAGGGATAGGTGCATCCTTAATTAAATAAATATCGTTAGCTCCGTCATTAATGTAACAACTTACATTAATAGCTGACGTATGAACATTAGATAACATAATCCCAACGATTGCGTCATAAGAGTTTGCAGTAAAAACTGTTGTAGCTCCTGTACCTACATTGTTTGAAGTATACCTACGAAAATTTTGGGCCATTCTATTCTCCTAATTACAGGGCAATTGCCATGGCTACTGCCAGACCTGTCCCTGCTGCATTAATTGTTATATCATTGTTATCAATATACGCCACTTTACTTGCTGGCATCGTACAGAATACATCTTTTGTACCTGGACTAAAATCTTCTGCTGCGTCTCCATTAGAACTAGAAATAACTGAACTTCTAGTTAATGTTGAACCTGATACGGCTCCAATCCCTACTTCCCATTCCGCTCCATCTTGAAGATGAATTGCATAATAAGTATCGTTGGTACCAATTCCTGTAGAGAAAGATTCATACCCTGTGACTGCACCCGCTAACGTAAACGCGCCGGTTCCTTCTGTTGTACTTGTTTCTCTTACTCTATCGTTAATTACAAAAGCCATAATTATCCTAATCTAATAATCGCATCAGAAGCCGTTGGACTTGGCCACTGAATTGTAAAATCTCCTGAAGTTGCACTTTTAGAACCACCGAAATCTATAACTAAAACAAGTTTATTACTTTTGCTTGAGTTATAAATAGCAGCTCCAACTGCTGTTAAAGTTACTGAAGTAAATGTTTCGTTAGTAAAATCTACAATCGCTGTGTTTGAACCTGGTACACTTCCACTTAAAGTATCTAATGCTAAATCTTGTCCACCGGTTGCATAACCTGTTCCAGCAGAAAGTACTTCACTTGTTGTAAGATAAACAGTAGAGGCTGTAGAATAAGCGGCGAGCGATGTGTATAAAGCAACTTTAAAAGTTTGTGTACTTGTGCCATATTTAAAATCGTGCGTGCCCGCTAAAAGTTCTGATTTAAAACTATCTGGTATAATGTTTGCCATATTTTATTCCTAATCTTTTGTTGGTGGTTCAGATTTAAGAGGTGTACGAATGACTCCATCCTGGTATTCGTCCCTGCGTCTACGACCTTGCTGTTCTATCGCATACGATTGTAAGGCCTGTTGATACGATTGCTGGTAATACTGTATCATATTCTGCGGACCTTTCAAGTATCCATATGCTTCTAGCAGAGTCGCATACAAAAGTAAATCCTGATATTTATTACTTAAGTAAGTAGTTGTCGAGTCCGAAGCAGTAATACTGTCTGGCTGCTTAATATAAGCCAGAGTGATCTCATACGCTCTATCTGGCGTAGGTGCAACCACCCAATATTGAGCGTCCCAATTAGCATAATATACAGGTAAACCTGAGGCTGTTGAAGGGGTATCGTAGTATTCAGTCATGTAAGATGTGTCTTTTTTCTGCAAATAAACGTGGACATTAGGGGTTACATTGTCGTTGGTTAACTGTGCATATCTAATAATTCTAAGATCTGTTGGAATAGTAACATATCTATTTCCAATAGTTAAGTTAGAAGTAGCATAAAATCTATTGTCATCATTGTCAGCTTCTCTATAAATTCTGTTTTCAGCATTTTTAGTAATCGTACTACAAACAGCATCAGTCAGAACCGTGCTATCTACTTCAGTATAATTTCTTAAATCTGTTTTTAAATTTGCGTATGTATAAGCCATTATTTTTTACCGTAATCTTTTTCTATTATATTTTTAACTTTTTGAACACCTGCTCCTACAATTCCAGCTCCTGCTACACCAACACCAATTGCTTTTGCACGTGTCTTATTAATTTTTTCTTGTCTGGCTGGCGAAGTATTTCTTCCACGCTTACCAAGTAGTCCTAATCCTTTTTTTGCTAATAATTTTAAACCCATTATGGTCTATCTCCTACAGGTCCAGCAAAACAAGGAAACCCACCACCTTGAACAGTCGAAGTTGCATTAGCTGTTAAAGTAATAGTGTAACTATTGCTCACTGTTGTATCTGGAACTCCTGCCGGTTGAGGAACAGTCGTATTAATATTTGTAATACTATAAGAACCAAAAACTGGATTACCACTATCATGGGCATTCGCCTCTGTCGATAATGGAGTAGTTCCATAAATAGGGGCAGAGGTGCCTCGCGTTAAGCCTGACAAAACTCCTGTGCCTGTATCGTTAGCTGTATATTTAATAACTTCACTTACGGTAAAAGTATTTTGGGTTGTTGAACCTACTGGAGGTTTAGATTGAATATAAATATATCCTGAACTTGGGAAAGCAGAAGAATCAGTTAAAGTGATTGTAGTATCAGTTGCTGTGACACTTCCATTTAAAGTAGTTTCTAATTCTAAAGTAGAAATAGCTACACCACCAACAAGATGTCTTACTTCTCTAAAACGAATTGCATCGCCAGTAGAAAAGCCGTGGTTGGGATGACTTACTGTCACGGTAGGTGAAGCATTCGTCACGGAAAATGGATCATCAGGTAAAATAGTGGGAGTATAAAAAGCTGCTCTTGCAGGTCTAACCTTCCATAACGCAATACCTTCTGATTTCAAAGGTAGAGGGGTTAATTGAGGTTGTTTAATTTCATATTCAGAAAAATGAACAAAAGAACCATTCCATTCTGTTACCATCTCTCTCCATGGAAATTGTAAACCAGAACGATCTGATATTGCTAATGCGTGTTTTCCTGTTGCGTACTTTGCCATAATTAACTAACTGATGGGTAATAAGCTTTAGGTGTTACAAAAGTACTAGTCGCTGACCCATCTTCTTGAAGCGCTCTAGCTAACTCATCTTCATATAACAACTTAAAAGATTGTGTTTTTTCCATTCTATATTTTTGTGATAAATAATATGCAAGACCTGCACATAATGCTGGAACAAAACGATAAGGTACATCCGTAGCATTAGAATAAGTTCCTGCGTCTTGAACTCTTTTTACAAAAAAGATTTGTATATATTTAGAAGAGTTACTTGAATCCGATGTAGGATAAACATTAAGTGTGACTCTATCTATAAATCTTTGGACCCAAACATTTGAAGGAGTCCCTTGAGATAATTTATTGGCATACCCACCGTAAGTAGATCTATCTACCTTTCCTAAGGGAGTATCAGATTGGCTCGTGCCATCCATATTATTTCTTAAATAAGCTTCGAGAATATCAGCTAATCCTAATTCTATTTGAGTAACGGCATCTCCATCCGAATGAGTAGCAGCTGTAGTATTGTTAGCTCCTCTTACCACTCCTCCTAAAACTTCTGATCCGGAAATAGATGTATATGTAATATTTTCAGAACCTATTTGTAAAGTTCCGGCTTCTGGCATTCCTGCACTAGAAGCTAAAGTAATTCCTGTAGTAGCTGATGTACTGGCAATAGCTCCATCCAGAGTTGTTGTAACTCCATTAGAACTACCATCTTGTGGACTTCTATAAAAAGAATACAAAGTTTGGCCTTGAACTAATCTAATATTAGTACTTCCTACTTGCCAATAATGAATTCCTCTATTACCCCATTCTTGAAAAAGAATGTTTAAAGATCTTCTTGCTGCACGAAGCTCATAACCTGAAACGTTGGGAAAACCAACTCGTTCAAATGCTTCTTCTACTATATCAGCAATAGTAAAATCCTTCTCAAAAGTGTAGGCTTTAGAAGTTGTGTTTGCCACTTCTTACCTCCTAGCCGTAAAAGAATGTTACTTTATCTACTGTCGTTAAGGTTGCTTTACCGCTTGTTCTACAAAGAAGACCAGTTCCTGGAAATTGCATATATACATTTCCGGTTCCAGTATCAATTGTAACTAGACTTGTTGTATCGTCTAAAATTTCAATAGTACCTGCACCAGCACTTCCTACATAAGAAAGTCCTACGATTCTGCATGCACCAGCAAAAATTGTTCCTGTGGCTGTAAGCTGCTTACCTTTTATATTTACTGGGTATGTGCTCATTTTTTATTCCTAAATTTATGTGAGCCCCCTAAGGAGCTCACAAATTTATTTATTATGCCCAAATACCTTGAACGTTAAGAACAGCCCATTTAGTGCCGCCCTCTAAACTTCCAATAGTAATAAAGTCTCCTACTTTAGAAGTAGCTTTAGTATTTGCAAGCGTAGCATTGTTAGCTGCTGCATAACGAATTACTTCTGCACCATTACATGCAAAATTAACTTCGTTAGCACCATCAGCTCCTGTGTTTATGAAAGTCCATACTCTACCTTCTGTAATCGCAGGAAGCGTAAACTTAACATCACCACTTGGTGATGTAAAAGTAGATCCGCTATTAGCATTAGTGACTGTATAGTCACTTGTTTTTTTATTTAGATTGTATCCTGTTAAGCCAGCTTCGTTGAACTTACCTTGCAGAATAGGTCCTCTAAAAAGTGTTTGTGCCATGATTTAATCCTCCTAGTTTGTGTGAACGCAGTCTCTAGGCCGTCGACTATACTCGTCTACGTTCTTAATAAATTGTATAGTACTTCAGATATAACTCTTTTTTGTTTAGAGCGCAAGAGATTATGTAGGGGGATCGAACTTCCAGAATGTAGCGTTTTATCTAAGTGGCTACGGACACTTCAGGCCTTGAATCAGCGATCTTAATTTTAAGATCGTCTAATCGAGCTTCTTCTAATTTGATCTGAGTGATGATACTTTTTACCTTCTCATCAATCTCGACCATATTAAGAGTATATTTTCCTGATTCGTTATACTCCTGCTCCCAACTTAATTCCAAGGACTTCTTTTGTTTGTACAGGTCTTGGATCATGATTAACCTCCTCATAGGTTATCCATTTACCAGTCTTGCTGGTAAATCCATCAGATTCAAATAATACCTCATTTTTTCCCAACTTGTCAAGGATAGAATGTTCAATACTTTGAGGATTATCATTAGCATCGACTTTAAAGTCGGCATAATAACCATTGTATCGTATTTGTACTCTGAAGTTTTTCATAAGTCTAATTTCTTACTTTATAGTCGAAATGAGGCGGAATTGTGTTCCGCCTCAAATCTAATGTTTTGATTAAGCTCCTGGTGAAGCGAAAATACCTCTAGGGTCAGAACAGCCGAAGCTGTATCTTTCTCTAGCTTTGTATCTAACGTTTCCAGTATCGAAATCGCCTTCCATTGCAGTTGTCAACGGTGCTCTGTTGAACATCTTCATTCCATTAGGCACATCTGTGATAATGTAGAATGCGTCAGAGTCAGTTAGGAAGTTGTTCACTCTATATCCTTGAGGAATCATTCCCATTGCTTTGATTGCATTAACATCATTGTCAGCTGTTCCAACTCTACCTTGAGATTTCATCAATCTCTCAGCAGTGAATTGAAGTTCAGCAGGAATGACCATTTTCATTCCTCTAGCTGCAATTCTTAAACCTCTTTCGTCAGTCATTGCAGCGATGTCTATTAAAGACTGCTCCAATGATGTTTCGTTAAGGTCAGAAGCTGTTGCAAGTGTGTTCGAAAACGTACCTGCAATAGTCGGGTGAGACGCGTTGATTAATGAAACACCGTCACCTGTTTTAAAAGTAGCGGTTGCAGGTAGACCATTAATTAATGGTTCAACTGCTTTCACTTGTTTCGCGTTGCTCATCGATCTAGCTAAAGCTTTTGTGTATCTAGAAGCGATTCTATCGTAGAGGTTATCTTCGATAGCTTCTTCTGTGATAGCAAATGCTAAAGCTACAGTTTCATTTGTATAACGTGCAGTGAAAGTTTCTTCAGCGTCGTCATATGATATGCCGGCACCTTCTGCTTTTGTCTGCGCGTTGGCGAATCCTGATAACATTACTTCCTCTTCGAAAGCTCTGTCAGAAGACTCTTCGGTATAAATCTCAGCATGCTGATTATCATACCTTTTGTACTCCAGGCCAAATAGTGCATTTAAACCTGGTTCTAGTTCTTTGACTAGCTGCGCTCGTGATATTGCCATGTTCTATATGCTCCTATTACCAAGTAACGCCCGAGCCATTGATGACTTGGTTCAAATTCTGAACTACTACGTAGCTCGCGTAAGCTGCCGCTGTGTCAGAATTTTCAGGATCTTCAGCAGATCTTAAAAGTCTCCATTGGTGGGTGTTATTGTGTCGGTTTGCGTAGTCTAGTACAGCTTTAGAAGTACCGGAGAATTCATTCCCAGGTGTTCCTGCAACTGTGCTCATTCCAAATGCTTTTCCGAACTCTGCTTGTGCTACAGCTGCATCAGCTGCACCAATGTAAAGTTGGAAAGGGTTATCTAGAACGAAAGCCGTTAGATTTTCGCTATTAGCCGGAGTAATTGGTTGGTTATACCAGTTTGACCAAGTTGGTTTAAGTGTATCAGTAGCGTTATAAAATAAGCCATTGAACACGCCAATAGTCGCTGTGGTATCAGAAGCTGTTCCGTCCGTGATATATCCAGACGCCATTTTTACTGGCTGTCCGTTGAATATGTCAGTACCGTAAGCAGCTTCAATAGTGTATTTGCCTTGACCTGAAGTCGCAGGGGTTTGTCCCATTACGCCAGCAGCTATCAAACCAAAACCTACTGTGTTTCTGTTTGCCATAGTTACTCCTTGTGTCTCTATCGGTAAAGATAGAAACGGTTAATTGAATTCGATGATAGGCGTTGCGCCGTAGAAATAAAATTACTTCTTTGTACCACCGAAGGTTACACGAGATTGTCTATCAACATTGATAGGCATCCTCTTATCTTGCTCCTTCATAAGATCGTGTTCTACAGCTTCGCTTCGCGCTTTATGACGGTCTGTCATATATTGCTGACGTTGCTCTGCAATCTCATTCGGAACCTTTGCAAGCAAAAGGCCACCAACCCCAATTACCCCCTTGTACCGACCTTCGTCAATAACTGGATAGTCTGCTGAGTTTTCAATTTCTTCGGCACGAACTAATTCATAACCTTCTCTTAAACGTCCGGTTATGTTTTTCGTATCTTGAAATCCTAAGACTTCAGCTCTAATCCATCTGTACCTGAATCCTTCAGGCGCAGGAGGTGCATCTAGAGAAGATGGAGGAACCCACACTTTTGGTCTCTCAGATTTTGACCGTGTTTGGTTCGCACGAGGTGTTTTTTTGTCGTCTTTGTTCATGTTACGCTCCCTTCGTGTTTTTTAGTTGTTTTGCGTATTCTTCGAGTGGCACTCCTAATTTTTTTGCAATGTGCACTTGTGAGGAAGTGAGTCTCACAGTTTTGCGACCAGGCTTGACGCTTCTTGAAGCTGAAGCAACTGTCTGAACAGGAGCGGTCGTTTGCTTATTTTCATTAGTACCAAATTTATGCGGAAAGTCAACACGAATTCTTTTATCTACTTCTGCATAGTATTCATCGGACTTAGGGTCAAAACCTTCTTTTTCCACCAGATCCTTATGAATTTCAAACGCTGTAAATGTCATAGCTCGATTTTGACCGAACCATGCGTTTCTTCCAGCCCAAGCTTCTGCTTGAGGATCAGAAGGTCCAAGTTGAGAATCAGCTTGTACTGGCTCTCTAACATCTGCAGGTTTAACAGGTGTCTCTCTTTGTTCCTTTGATTGTTGCAATTTAGCATTATCAAACGCTAAAGTCGCAATCCTCTTATTAGCTTCTACTTGTGCTTTCGCATTACCACTTTCAATAGCCGAAGCCAGTTCTTTCTGAGCTGCTTCCATTCCAGTGTTAATACTAGACTCAAACTTCTTCATATAGTCTGCGTCCGTTCTTTCAAATCGTTTTTCTAACTGTTGACGATTTGCTTCAACCGATTTTGCATATTCGGTAGCTGCGTCTCTTTGCCTCTCGGCTTCACGCATCTTACGAGTTAATTTTGCAATTCTCGATTGAACGCCTTTACTATAATCCTCTAGTTTAGAGTCGTCTTCTTTTTGTTCTTTCTTAATCTCTTTCACGGTTTCTGTATCTTCTTTAACTGCTTCTTGTGTCGTTGTTACGGGTTCTTTCTCCGTTTCTACAGGCGCTTCAGTTTCTACAACTGATTCGTCCTTCGGTTCTGCTACATCAACCTCGGCCCCTGGGCCAGAGGTATCTATATCAACCGTCTTTTCCTTTTTTTCTTCTTCAGGCATAGTTTCTCCTATGGTTATTAAAATTCATGCAAGAGGTCTTCAGGACTCTTGATGGTCGCTAAAATTTCATCGTCATTTAGCATACGTATTTCTCCGCCTTCTATCTTTATTCTAGATCCAGCATATCGGGCAAACATTACCCAATCTCCTTTTTTACACCAAGGACCGTTAGGATAACGTTCCTTATCTGCGTAACACTGTGGACCCATTGCCAAAACTAGACCGCATTGAGATGCTACTTGTTGTTTTTCTAATGTAGCTTCTGCAAGTACGATTCCACCTTTGGTTTTATCTTTCATTTTGAAAGGTAAAACTAATAATCGCCAACCCGTAGGTTTAGGCAAATTCTCATCTTCGCGTTTATATTTTTCTTCTAATGCTGGTTTATGTTTGGGGACTTCTTGGCTTGATGTCGATGACTGTTCCTTCATTTTGCTCCTTTTCATTTAGCAGGTTAGAGAGTTCCTGTCTGGTTGCCTCTAAGGCATTAATTTGTCCTATTATATACTTATAAGATTCCATGTTGTCAACCCCGCCTGATGTGATATTCACAGACAAAGCTTCAATACGTTGCGTTAAAAAACGATTAAGTTGAACGACTATACTTTCTAGATCCATATATACTTTCTTAAGGTTTTATTTTATCTCCATAAAAATGAACTAAACTCGGATTACTTACTTTAGTACCTGCTAAACTCCCCGTAATATAACTTCCTGTGTAGGGTTGTTTACCAGCTTTAGGTGTATAACCACCCATTGCTTTATGTACTCTATGCTTGTTTTTAAATTGAGTCTTAATTCTTGTGGCCATTAGCCTTTTCTATTCTTTGCCATCTTTTTAAACGTTTTTGCTAAAGCGTAACGTTTAGTTCCAGGACGACATGTTGGGCCACCAAATTTTTTACCAGTACAAACTCCTTTTGTACCTCTTTTCTTAATTGATTTATTAACGCTTTGAATCCATCCACCTTTTTTATAAGATTGTAACATCTTTGGCTGACGAGGGCTGTCGGATATACTAAGAGGTTTTTCTTTTTTAGTAATCCACTTAGGTTTTTCTTTTTTAGTAATCCACTGAGGCTTTTCTTTTTTAGTTATATATTTTTTCTTCTTAGTTATATAACCGCCATCAGCTTTAAGCTCTCTTACAATTCTTTTCTTTTCGTCTCTTAAATTTCTTTTACCTTTTGAAGAATAAGCTTTTTCATCATCTACTCTTCCTAGTTCTTCTAATCTATTTTCTCTACGAGTATTAACATGCCCACCTTTGGCATATCCTGGACGTTTAGTAAGACTATTGCCTCTTAGAGCTATATCTCCCATTAGTTTAATTCCTTAACAATTCTTTTCTTTTCGTCTTTTAGATTTCTTCTACCTTTTTTAGTCCATGCTTTTTCAGCATCCACACGACCAAGTTCTTCTAATCTGTTTTCTCTTGAAGTATTAACATGACCACCTTTTCTAAATTTAGGTCTATCATATTTTTTTCCCATTTCTTGAATATCTTTAGCAGTCTCACTTCTTATCTTATTCATTTTTTCTTTATGAACAGGATTTTTAGGATCATATCCTTTAACTTGTGTTTCTTTCATTTTTTTAATGATAGGATGAGATGGTGATTTCCCTGGTTTAACAGAAGAAATCGTTTTTCCTTTTTTACCAAGTAACCCAAAACCTCTTTTTGCTATTCCGAATACACCCATAATTATTCCTACTTGTTAATTTTTTGATTAGGACGTTTGCCCCATTTTCCATAAGACTCGTCTCTACGATCTTTCATAGATTGTTTCTTAGTGGATTCTTTTCCAGTACGCATTCCTAATGATTCATCCTCACGGTCTTTGTAACCTTGTTTTTTAACAGAGCCACCTTTTTTCTTACCCGTTGAGTATGGGAATCGTACATTACTTCTAACGCCGTTTTGTCTCATAATGTTTCCTTTGTATTATAATTTAAGTTTAATGGCAATACTTATTTCTTATCCTTAGGTCCGCCATTCTTAAAGACCTGAGTTCCTTTAATACCAAATATAGCTGCTACCACTGTAATCCACAGGGTTTGAAACCAAACCGGTAAATTTCCAAAATGCTTAAAGAAGACGTTAATCTTTTCAGTCATCGCCGGATCGTCTGCGAAAACCCCGTAAGCGAGCACAATGATTGGAGCGCTTAATATGATCAAGACAAATTCGTCTTTGTAGTCGTTCTGTCGCGCTTCTAACAATTTACCCTGGTAAGACTCTTCACCACGAGCTTGTCGCTCGGCATGCAATACTTGTGCATCCGACATTGCTATCTTTGCTCTTTGTTTATTTGCGTAGATCTTTGCTCCTGCTTGTAGAGCCATCTTTGCTAATCCAAACCAAGCCATAATATCTCCTTCAAAAAGTAGGACTTACACGCGGGGCGTGCAATTTAGTACCACTTAACTTCTGATTTTTTATCTTTTAACATTCTACGTTGCCCGCCAACTTTGTTCTTAGTTGGAATGCCTTCAGGAACTTTAAACTCAACTCCACCTTTAAGGTATCCATCCTTATTAGTGAACTGTTTAAAGTTTACTCCTCTGTAGAAAGGTTCTTTTTTTTCTATTCCCATAGTGCCTCCTTAGCTCTTAGGTCCTTTTAATGTTTTAACATCTTTACGCTTCATCATGTCAGATGTCAATTTAACATCTGCCGCTAATGCCGCTTTATCCATCGTCGTGTCAGCTCTTAAATGAGCTAGATCTTCATTTTGATCTAATTTCTCATCAGAGATTTCTTTAGCTTGTACCAATTTAGCTTGATCAATACCTACTCTTGCTTCATCATACTCTTTTTTACGCTGTTGGTCCATAGCTCTTAAGTCTACTTCTCTAGCTTTTAATTTAAGTAATGGGTCATGATCAAATTGAGAAGTAATTCTTTTCTCTTCTTGCATAAACTCTTCAGTCATTTCTGCAATTAATACGGCTTTTCTAGCCTCAACCATTTGTTGAGTCTGTTGTAGCTGTTGAGCCGCTTGAGGATTCGTAGGGGCCACTTGTTGTAATTGCTGCATTTGCATTAACTGAGCACTAAATTCTAATTGAACTTGTTCTTGTGCCATTAAACTAATGTGTTCTAAAATATTCTTTTGTAACGCTCCCATAATCGGTGGATTGTTTCTAACCATATTCGTTGCCATAAAATTTAAGTGAGAAGTAATATGGGCTCTATGATCTTGTCCTGGGAATGCTTGGAAAGGTTTAGCTGCTAAAGCATCAATATTCTCTAATGCAGGATCTTTAGGTGCATTCGGTGGAGGGGGTGGTAAAACTTGATCTATATTCTTAACGCCTAACGCTTCATACATTTTTCTGTATGAGGCATAAAGATTATGCATTCGTGGATTAGACATCGCTAATTGTAATTCTGTTTGAGCCAAGGTGATTCTCTGTGTCATCGAGAAGATGTTTGGATCCGCTACTGGCAAGATATCTACTCTGTCATCAAAATCTAATTGCTTAATGACTCTTGAAGCACCGACCACGTCATACGGATAAGACGGTGGTAAATAGGTTGCAAAAATTTTAGCTAGTAATTTAAACTCTTCCTTCATCGAGAAGTATAATCTTTTGTGAATAGCTGACATGACTTTGGTTCCTCTTTCTAGAAGAGCCATCGTTGTACCTACAGCCGCTTGTTGAGATCCTTCTCCTACTTGTAATTCTGAAATGGCTGCAAACCTTTGACCGGCTTGAACCACAATACTTAATAATTGTAATAAAGTTGCTGAAGGCTCTTTGTAAGGAAGAGGTAAGAAAGCATCTTTCAAACTTCCACCCGGTGCATCTACATCTTTAAATTCACCTGGTTGAATTGGAGATGCTTCATCTCTAACTCTCACTCCTCTTTGCTTAAACCCAGCAGGAAGATTTGATAACGTTCCTGCATCAAGTAATTGGCGGAGAGCCACCGTTGCGGTTCTGCTCAATCCGCCAATCATGTGTATGAGTCCAAATCCGTAGAATCCTAGTCCTGGCAGAAATTTGAAGTGGACAAAGTATTGGATTCTTTTCTTCAGTGGATCATTGGGCGCAAAGTTCCTTCTTATCGAAAGAACCTTATTACTACCTTCATCGATGGTAACGATGTAAGGCATCTTGATTCCAGTCGGTTGCCCGTCTGGACCAATATCTTCGAAGCCTTCTAGATCTAAATCTACATGGCATTCTAATAAAGTATAAATCGGTTGTGGACGACCTGATCGTTTCGTCCCTTCTATTTCTCTTTCCTTTTCTTTTAATTCTTCTCTGGTAATAGCATAACCTGGAGGTCCTAACTCCACATCACTATAGAAACCAGCCACTTGTTGTTTTCTTAAATCGTTTTCAGAAATCTTCACGACATGAATGATCGCTTCCGCATCAGCTAATGAGGTAGCTGTATAAGGAACCACGACTTCTTCTGCCGGTACAAATTTAGAAACAGCTCTTCCTAAAAGATCGTCATAATAAATTTTCTTAAAGGTAGAACCTGCTAAAGGTAAATGAAATAACATTGAATCAAATTCAGGTTCATATTCTTTCATCTGATCCATGATTTGATAATTCATGTAATCTTTTACTCTTTGAGCTTGTTGTGCTTTCGCGGGATTATTCATCCCCATGATTTGAGTTCTTACGGGTCCATCAGCTGGAAGTAACTCTTTATAAGCTGTCGCTTGAAATTGCGTAACTGCTTCTGCAAGAACCGGGTGAGTCGCCCCACTAGCTCCTTGAAAAGGTTGTGTTCTGTTTTCATATTTAAATCCTAATAGATCTAAACCTTGAGTATAAGTTCTCGCCCATTCTTTACGAGAATTTTTATAGTCCATGTAATTATCTCTCAATTGAGAACCAATTGGAGAAGTAACTTCTTCAGGTAATAGATCAGCTAAGTTATCGAAATGACTTTCAGTTCCTGGAATATTTAAATTGGCACTTGGATCAAAATCAATCGTTGCGCCACCATCATCTTCTGGTGTCACTTCAATTGGTTTTTTTTCTGCAATCTCCGTCACGTCGATATCAGTCATCTCCTCTACAGGAGTTTGAATTTTACCCGGTACGTTTAGGAGTCCTTTATCTATATCTGCCATTTATTACTCCGTTAGTTTCTTAACACGATTATACATGTAAGACAAGCCTCCTCCTTGAGGCATAGGTCCTGATTTTGGAGGGATCGCATTTGGTCTTCTAGGGTCTAATGTAGCGATTCCACCGCCTGCATAATACATTTCATTTAAAGGACTAGAATACTGTCTTTCTCTTATCTCTTCTAAACCTTCTCTTGTTTCTTTAGCTTCTAAAGCTCCTAGTTGACTTGCATAGTCTAATGGGATCGAGGAATAAGATTCTCTAATATCTTTTCCAGAAAGAGCCCCCATATGATAATCATCATAAATATCTCCAACACCATGAGCGTCTGCTTCTTCCTGTTTGAGAGGTTTATAAGCAACCCATCCTTCAGGATCTCCATAAAAATCCTGTCCTTTTGTTTTAATATAAGATTCTAAATCAGTTGGAGAAGCTCTTAATTTTTCTCTAGCTTCGTCCTTATAGTCACTAATATCAATTTCACCTACAGGAGTTTCTTGTTGTCTATAAGTAGCATCTAATCCCTTCTCTAAATCAGTTTCCACTTTAGTATTAATCCAGTTTCTCGCTGCTTTCTTTCCAGCCATCTCTCCTGGATTATAAGCCCAATTTTCATTCTCAGAGCCACTGCGATCATACCCATCATAATTCTGTGCTATAGAGTCCATATTAGATGCACGTTTATTAACTTCAGCTTCTACCGTATTTCTTAATGCACGTGAAGCATTGTCTGGAAGATTTTCTAATTTATTTGTATAATAATCATGCTTCTGCCAGTTGTTAATCCAATCCTCGGTATCTCTTCTATGTTTTAAATATTTTCTAGCTTTAGGATCATCCACATTATCTAAATCAACTTTTCCCCAGCCGGCTAGTCCAAAAGTAGTGGCACGTTTCGCTGCTTCATAATCTCCCGTTAATAAATGAGGTAAAGCAAAAGCTAATTCAATCGGAGCGTCAACAGGACCTAGAACCCATGATAATTTAGAAGCTAGTCCCGTTCCTCTTTTAATACCCTGTTTAAGAACTTGTTTTTGGTTTTCCAAAATTTGTAAAGCAGCTTTATCCCCTTGTTTAGCTTTCTGAATGGTGTCATTAATAGCCCCTCTTATACAAGCATTAGGGTCTCCTCCAGCCACGAGTCCTACTCGACCTCCTTCGCTGAAACATTTCTTAACAGGGAACCCTGAATCCAATAAAAATTTACGGACTCCTTTTTGACTTAAATAACCTGACGCTTTTTGTTCAAGTGTAGTTTGTTTAATTAAAGGTTTAAAATCTAATTCTCCTTTAGTTATTTTCCATTGAGTAGTCCCTGGATCCACTGTTTGCTGCAGTTCATTAATTTGTTTTAAAATTTCTTTTTTTCCTTCAGGACTCTTAGCAATATTAAATTCTCTCACCAGTTTATTTTTAGGTTTTTCTAAAAGTTTATAACCTAGTTCAGTGTTTCGTCCTCGAGTCGTCCCAATAACATTGTCTAAAACTTTATTAGCAAACTCCGGACGATTATTAAGAATGGCCGTCTTTAATCCACCTAGGTGTTCGCCTGAATAACCAAAAACCATGTCGGGAGGTAATTTTTCAATTCCTAATAAAGCTTTGACGGCTTTATTTTCTTTTTTAATAGCATTATAGACTTCATTAAAGTCTCTGCCTGCTAAATCAGTCACTTGTTTTAAATTCTTTTCCCACGTTCCCTGATTTAAGTTAATTTTAGTATGGTACTTGTCGAATAACTTAGGAAATTTTTCAGACATCACATCATAAAAACTTCCACCACCCTGACCATATTTAAATTGGTCGTAACCTTCCCCTAAAAGATACAAAACATCTTTATTCATAAATTTAGCTCCAGCTCTTAGCCAATCTTTTCTAGTAGCTTTATAAGCAGCAGGTTGACCCTTAACTCCTTTAGCTGTAGCCCAGTTCATATAGTCTTTAACCCCATTTAATAATTTCTTATCGGTTTCTAATTTTCCTTTAAAGAAAGCTCTTTTATAAAAAGCTTTAGAAGGACCATGTGTTTCCACTTGTCCTTTTTTAGGAGCTGTTAAATCAAAGACTGTAGTTTCTTCTCGAACTAAAGGCAGGCCCATATCATCTGTTAATCGAACTCTTTTTTGGATATCGATGTAATCTCCTTTTTTAGATTCTTTAGCCCATTCGTTTGACATCTTCTTAGTGAATTTGTCATACTCAGAAACTTTAAACTTATTGACATTATCTTTATAAAAATTCTTTACCCATTTGCTTCTATTAGCTTGAACCTTTTGTGAAGATTCAGTAGCCTTGAAAGGTTGAGATTTTGCTTCTTTTTTAAAATCCAATGCTTCTTGCTCAGTATCAAAATAATGCGTTCTTGCTTTTTTAGTGCCATCAGGCCAGCTTCCTAAATCTGCTTTATATTTGCTTCGAACAGAAAATTTTCCATCAGGAAGCTTTTTCACGAGCTGTCCATTTCTGAATTGACTTCTTCTTTGTTGACGCTCATCATAGGCGACGGGGTTTTGAGCCCATTCCTTGAGGTCCCATAATTGTTGAATAACGTCTGCCATTATTCTCCTAACATGTGGGCTAGGCCGCCCGAAGCTTTTCGTGTTCTTTTCTGAGTTAAGAAACTACCTTCATCGGCAATTTTTCTAAGTTCGAAGTGATCGGCGTCATCGATAACTTCTGTAATTTCGGATACATCGATGCCACCATCAGGATCTCCCTGCATATAGGCTGTGGATTCTGTATATTCATCAGGAATTTTTTGCTCGTACACTTTTTTACCATCAATATCTTTATAAAAAGTTGCTCCACTCTCATCCATTACTTCATCAAACTGAGGTCTAATCTCAAATCCAATCTCTCGATCAACTACATCTTCGATAATTACATCATCATCCGTGTTCCAAGATTTGGTTTCTTCCATGTTTTTTGAAACCTGTGTATTCCCCATTCCATCTTCAACCACATCGACGCCTTTGTAACTATATTTAGTGGATGGAGGATTTCTTTTATAAATCCCTTCCATAATCTCTTTAGTGCCTTTTGCTTTAACGACTTCGATTAAATCGTAAGCGTAAGTCGGAATTCCCTCTGGAGTTCTCGCAATGGTTTCTGTCACTTTAGGAATTGCTTTAGGGGCTGCTTTCTGAATTCCTTTTCCAATAAATGGAAGTGCTGTCAGGCCTCCCATCAATTTTAAAAAAGCTCGTCTGCCCATTCCACCACCGGCCATCTTGGCTCGTGGTCCGGGGCCCATGATTCCTTGAGCTTGAGTATTCGGCTGGGGCTCGTCTTGTTCCGTCATGTAAGGGTTTTGACCCATGGCTTGTTGTTCACGGTCCATGATTGTGGGTCCAGGGCCCATGCCCATTGAAACGCCCATCTGTTGACCTTGGAATTGAGTTGCAATGCCTGAGGTTACGGGAGGACGGCCCACGGAGCCTCCACCATGGAACATGGCTCTTCCGCCATCTGCTTTACTTAACATATCCATATTTAAGTTAGAACTGGATTGAGCAGCTTGTAATGCTTCTTCATAACTCAGTCCTTCTTCCATATACATTTGAATTAATTGTTCTAGACCTCCGCCATTAGCGTAAGGTCTTCTATTCGCATAAAAATCAGCTGCGTAAGTGGGTTGACCCACTAGAGGTGCAATTCCACCTTCAGCCATGCCAGAAGGATCCCAATCTCCTTCTTTTGTAAAATCTTCTACAGTTTTATTTTTTTCTTTAAATCTTGCTATGGCTTCTTTGTTTTGTCTTTTCTTGTCTGCAATCCATTCTTCTTTAATGACATCTTTTTGAACTTCAACATCATCAGTGCCTACAGGTTTAAGTTTTGTCTTTGGGGCAGTCCCCATCGTAACTTCACCCGATTCTATTAATTCTCCAATCCCTTGTTTTGATTTTCCGCCTTGAATCAGTTTTGGTTTAAACCCTTGAAACGGCGGTTTCTTCGGTAACGTAATATCAGGGGCACCTTTTGTTTTATTTAAAATATTAACGGCTTCGTTTTGAATTTTCATCATTTCACCCGGATTCATAGGTGAACGACCATTCGCTAATTGAAATTGTCTTAATAATCGATTTACTATTTTTTGAAATGCATTCATTATTTTTTACCTGCGTAAATATCAGCCACTTCTTGAGCATACTCTTCATGCATATCTTGTTGAGGATGTGAAGGTTGATTGTCTGATTTTAAAATTTTAGATTTTGCAGGAGTTCTTTTTAATTTTTTATTAATTTCTGCAATACGAGCTGCACCTTTATCAACCGTAAGCGTCTTACGCTTCCCGAGAAGCCCTAAACCTTTTTTTGCTATGCCTATTCCTGCCATTAATAATACACTTTTTCTTTGGGCTCTACTTTTGGATTTATATAATCTTCAGGGTGTTCTAACAATCCGCCTTGTCTGAATCGCATAACCGCTTGAGTCATTGAGTCGACCAAGTCATCATGATCCCCATGAGGGAACGCAGCGCACTCTTCAATTACTTCTTCCGCAAATTTTTGCTCTGGCGCCCATATTACTCCAGATTCAAAAAGCGGCGCTACTGCATTTATACGTACATGCTTATCATTTCCTTTACTCGGAGTAAAGTTAATAACTGGGATGTCCATTTGGCGAAGTTCGTAAGTTAAAGGTAGCCCTGAGGCTTTTGCTTCTACAATAACCGACTCGGGTTGCCAATATTTGTATTGTTGAAGCGCTCTTCGCTTCAATTCTGGAAATTCCCATCTTCCTTTGATGGCATCCAGTAAAATTAAGTTTAAAGGGGAGTCTTGATTCGGATAAAACAGCCCCCAAGTCGTAATAGCACTAAAATCGGCAGTTTCACGTTTTAAAAACGCAGTATCGTAAGATTGTATCACATGTTGAAGCGATGGAATGTTTTCTGGGGTATAAGTTCTCCACCATTCACGTTTTATGATGGCTCCTTCGTCAGAAGTTGGTGATTGCATCCATTGTGCGTTCCATTTTTTGACTGGAAGTGTTGCTTTTACTTTTTCTAACTCGTCAATGTTCCAATATTCAGGCCAAACGGGCTTATTTTCAATAATTGCTGGAAATTCCACTACATGCCATTGGTCCGATTTCACTTCGGTCTGATTTTTTAATAAAATTCCGGTCAAATCCTTAGTTGACCACCTTGTCATAACTAAAATAATTGAAGCGCCTGGTTGTAAACGTTGTCTTGGTCCAGAAGTGTACCATTCGTACGCATTTTCCATGGAAGTTTCGCTCATGGCGTCTTGTTCCGAGTGCGGATCGTCAATAATTAGTAAATCTGCACCTCTTCCAGTGATTGCTCCACCTACACCAGCGGCAAAATATTCACCCCCTTGTGCAGTTTCCCACCTTCCGGCAGCTTTTGAGTCCTCTTGTAGCCGAGTATCAAAAATTTTTGCATATTCAGGGGAGTCAATTAAATTTTTTGCTTTACGACCGAAACGAATTGCAAGTTCCCCGGTGTGGGTAGCTTGAATGATCTTTAATTTTGGTCTACGGCCCACCATCCATGCAGGAAGTAAGAAGGATGCAAATTCAGATTTTGTATGCCGGGGTGGCATATTGATAATTAATCGTTTTATTTCGCCTGATGCTAATTTATTAAATTTTTCAGCGACGTGTCTGTGATGGGACCCCTCAATAAATTCAGGCCACACACACTTTACAAAAGATAAAAAGTCAGTCTTTGCTTTATTCTGTATCTTTTTTTCTGCATGTAGCACTTGAAGTTGTCTAAAGGTCTTTCTGACATCAGCAGGTAATTTTTTTATATCTACCCTGTTCAAGTCCATAATGGTACCAAGATGTTTTTAGCACCCCTGACTCTCTAAATCAAGCCATAAAGGAAAAAGTAATGGGACCCCTTTTAAATTTATCGGGGGTGGGTGGGCCCGACGACATCAAGCTTGAGATTTGGTTTGGGTCCTACTTATGTGGGGGGGGTGGGCCCGAGGGCCACGAGCCGAGAGCCGAGGCGCGCGAAGCGCGCCTCGTCTGTTAGTTATGGACGAACTAAATTGGGATTGTTGAAGTGTTCTTCTGTTAGTGGGAGTTCTTGTTCAGTTAAACTATTGCGCCAATAGTATGGCGCTTCATTATCTGGGTTATAATATCGTTCGTGTTTAACCCATGCATTTTCTTCTGTTAATCTTATTGGCTCATGTAGTCTGCCGAAGTGATTAACAGCCTGCTCACCAAACTTAACAAACCAATCATCAGCACATCGCTGTGAACAAAAGTTATCATCATAAAGCATAGATGTTCTTCTTCTAGTCTGATAATACTTGGCGCCTTTCGGACCGCGTAAGCGGTCCTTGGTTTTATACTTATGACAATCTGGACCTTGGCAATATTTCATTAATGCACACTCTCTTTCTTATTAGCTTGGAACTCGCGCCACTCATCTGAGTTCTTAATCAAGTGATGTGCTTTGGGAATAATTAAGAGCAACATTATCCACGACATTTCTTCATCTGTGAATTGTCCACTCTCCCAAACATTATCAACTCTTTTAAGTGTTTCCTCTTTCGGTTGGTCTTTCGCTTGCCAAATATAATCAACTGCACTCAAAAATCTAGAGTGCAACCATTTAGGCAATGCGTCATCAACTGTTCTTCTTATTTCTTTCATATGGCTCTCACTCTCATTGGATTTTTAGCCATGCGCCATTGAAGTCCTTGTTCATTTGGCTCTGCGTCTAAATCCCAATAGATGAAACAAATATTTCCTTGTGCTGAAATAAATGCTTTGCCTGTCGCGTCACTATCTGGTTTTACCCATTGACCTTTACGAGTTATAATCTTCTTATGCTTATTGGCATAATAAGTTATATAAAAGTTGTCTGGTAGTTTTTGTATTTCTTTCGTCATTGTTCGTCCTTTCTGTTATTAATACTAGGGATAATACTTGATTATCCCTAATATGTCAATGCTATATTTGTTCCCTCTCTTTCATTTCTTTTTTCCACA
>Ga0080013_1002416_pt1 | contig 21986 bp, 24 predicted proteins | sample ETNvirenome_6_85_FD_69236 | JGI IMG/M metagenome (GOLD analysis project Ga0080013, IMG submission 69236) | Marine viral communities from the Pacific Ocean - ETNP_6_85 (SPADES assembly) (version 2) | ecosystem: Environmental > Aquatic > Marine > Oceanic | place: Pacific Ocean | collected 2013-06-19 | reverse complement strand
AGTGATAGGAGATAAAATTGTTTTAGCGATCTGTGATGTGGCTTTAGGATATAAAAGAAGTCCTGTGTACATGTCTCCTAACATTTCACTTCCCATTAATGTAAAACCTTTAGTATTAATTCCCTGTGTCTCAAGAGCCTCAGCTAATCCTGGACGTGCATAGTAAGGAGTTCCTACATCTCCAAAAGGGTTACTTGCACCTGAGGACATGCCGACTCTTCCTGCTCCTGCCTGATCTATAACTTGAATAGGTCTAAAGTCTTCACCGAAAAATAACTTGGCATCATCTTGAGTCTTTGTAAACATAGGCATGATATCTGTTTTACGTGTTGCATCTATTTCAGCTTTGGCTTTAGCTAATAGCTCATCATTCTTATTAAATATATTTCTAAAAAAGATATTTCTTTGAGCAACTAAAGAAAGTTTAGCCATACCACCCAAAATAGTTTGCATAGGGTTTTGTTGCTTACCTAATAGTTTTTCAAAAGCAGGTCTAAATTCCGGCGCAATTTGTGAAAGATTAGGTTTAGGTATTCTTCTTCTTGTTGCCTCGTCTAAAGTAGTTTTACCTGCAAAGAAATCAGGGATAGCAAAATAAGGATCAGAAGGTTTATCCATTCTCATTCCTTTAGGAAGCTTAGCGGTATCTAAAATTATTGCTACTGATTGTTCTGCTTCAAGATCGCCTAATTTTTTCCCTGGGTTGACTTCTGCATAAGTTTTTTTAAAAATCTCTTTAACTTCGTCGACCGCTTCTTGTGTAGGTTTATATCTAAGCCAGGGAATAATACTTTTATTTTGCATGACATCATACGTAGCCCCTAAGTAATCTTTAAATTTATTTCCAAAGGCATCTTTGAATTTTTTCATTTCATCGGCCTCAAGGTTTCTTCCAATGGCTGTAAAGAGATCATCCCATCGTTGTCTGATTCTTCCAAGGCCAGCAACCATTGAAGTGATGTCATCATTCTTAGCTCCTAAACCTACAAGCTTCTCGGTTAATGCTTCAAGCTTAGCCTGATTCATTTTACCCCACTGAGAAACCATTCTTCCTGTAGGAGCTCCCTCGATAATTTCGTCAACCAGTTTAGGGTCTCCGGATAACAATAAGTCATTAATTTCTTTTAAAAGTACATTTCGTTCTCCCTGTTTTTGTTTATTCCATATGGTTCTAAGAGGAGGAAAGACCCCATCAATTAATTTATCTACATCTCTTGATATATTTTTAGCCAGTACAGTATCAGCACCTCTCATTCCTTTAGAAGTTCTTTCTATATCAAAAAATTCTTGTGTCTTATCACTACGTGCTCTAAATTTTCCAGCCGCCTTATCAATCAATCGATCAATTTTACTATTGGCAATGTCTAATTTTTCTCCACGACCAGCTAATCTTTTAACGGTAGAACCTATTCCACCAATCACTCCTGTAAATAAAGCTCCTTCAGTTCCAAACTTAACTCTGTTTAATAAATCTCGGACTGCATCTTCACCTTCACCTCTAGTAATTTCTGTAGGTCCTCCAATTAAATCTCCAAAGCTACCAATCTTTTCTACGTCACCAACAAAGACTCCTTCAGCAACACCCCCGGCTAATGCACCAGCAATGAATTGATTGGTCTTACCTCTTGCGTTTAAACGTGTGGCTTCTGCCACTCCTTTTTGAAGAGAAGGATTTGAAAGTTGTAAATACTTACCACTTTTTTTAGCTAGCATTGATTGTTTAGCGAGTTGACTCCCTAATTTAAAACCATAACCACCCGGTACCCCGATGTTAACTAAGAGTTCTGTAATTTTTCCTGCTGCTGTAGCTTCAGCTTTCTCATCCCATTCTGTTAGGTCATCAAACCATTGTTCAACAGCTGCTGCTTTACCTGAGTTCACACCCAGATCCATCAGCGTTGCGCCTAATGAAAATAATCCTTTGGGAATTGCAAGAAGACCAGAACCTACGCCTGCTAGCATAGATTCAAACGTTCCTACTTTATTAGTAGGGCCACTGCTTTGAGATAAAAGTTCGTCAATAGTAGGCATAATTTACTCCTACCATTCATAGGCCATGTTGCCTTGCTCATCAACTACAATAACTCGTGTGTCTATGACGTAAACACCGGGCCTAAACTCATCACTTTTAGAAACTACTTCTTCCATGAAGTCCATTTCTGTCTTTCCTTCATTGTTGTTTTTCCATTCCTTGTATTTCTTATCACTTCCTCTAATTTTTTTATTAGGAATAACATCCGGATTTTCTTTTCTATATGCAATTGCTATTTCGTCAGCACCGATGGTGTTACCTTTAGCTTTAATAGCTGCCAGTGTATCAGCCATGGTTGATTGTTTTGTTAATGTTTTCATTGCGTCTTGAATATTTTTAGCTGCTCCTGTGTTAACCATGTCTTTAGCCGTTTGGAGTGTAGGGCTTCCTTTCCCTGCCGCTACATCTTTTTCAATCTCGCCTTTAGTCATCATTAATCCTACTGCTTCTCTAATCTGTTCAGGTTTCTCTAGTCGTTTGCTTGTTGCTCGAATGATTGGATTAATTAAATCTCTGTTAATATTTGTCTTATCTAACGTTCCTCTTTCCGTTACAATTTGACTTGCATCAATGAGTGCTTTAGAAATAGCATCTTTTTTAGCTGTGTCATAACCCATGGTTTCTAAAAGCCTATTGACTCTTTCATCTTTTCTTTTAGCTGCTAATTGTTTAGCTTTTTCTGGGTCAACATACCTCATGTTTTGATCTCCACCACCTGGAGGTCCTTTTTGTTTCGATTGAATTCCACTACTGTCTAATAATTCTTCATTTGTTTTAGGAGTACCATCAGGCCAGAACATATATCCTAAACCCCCTGTTGTTAATAATCCTGAAGGAGTTGTAACTGCACCCTTCGCTAGGCTACCTGCCTTTCTAATTCCTTTCCCTGCCCAACTGGTACCAGTTGCAGCCGTTTTATAAAGAGGATCTTTTTGAAACCAGCTTCCTAATTTTGTAGGTTGCCATTCTGTTATTTTTTGTGTTTCTTTTGAAGGGCCTAAATTTTGCCAGCTTCCTTTTCCGGAGCCACCAGGATATCCTTTATGAACTTTGCTAGATACGTTACCCGGTGTAAATTTAACTCTTGAGTATTTAGGAATTTGTTTTATCGCTTGTCTTGCAAAAGGCCATGCAACTGTTCTTAAAATATTTGCACCCCAAATCCCTAAAGGAGCTAAGTGATGTTCTCTTCCACCTTTATCTCTAAATTGTTTTGGGTGTTCACCCACCAATAGCATTCTTCCACCCATATTTTTAGGTTCTCTAATTCCATGCATGATCCCTTCTTTAATTGGGCCACCCATTCTAAACATTGGTCTATTGAGTGTTCTCATAATTAATTCCTACTTATTAAACCATTGACTATATAATCCACCCACACCTAAAGCGGTACCTAAAGCCGAAGCCCAAGGGCTTTGTGCTTGTGGATCTTGATATTGCATTCCTGGCATTCCACCCGCTAGTCCAGTAATTCCAGAGCCGTATTGAGATAGTCTTCCGTAAGGTTCATAAGCTGCAGTCTGTGCCGCTTGTTGTTGAGCTTGTAACTGGGCTTGTTGCTGTCCTTGTCTTAAACTTCCGAGTTGACCAAGAGCTCCAACAGCTGAACCTAGGCCTTGTTGTTGAAAATTAGATAAACCAAATTGATTAGCTGCCAGTTGTCCTTGATTAGTAAAAGCTTGCTGTGCTTGTTGTTGTGCTTGTTGTAATCCGGATTGTAACATCTGGGCTCTTAACCCTGCTCGGTTAGCTAGAGTATCAGCATCATACTGACCCATCATCGCTCCTTCTCGTCCACCACCAAAATTTCCTGAGTCTACGGCTGCATCTCTAATTTGTTGTTGACCACCTGTTCTTGATAAATCATATTGTCTTAAGGTCTCATCAATCACATCAGTTTGATAAGGTGACATGAAAGGTTGATAAGCTTGTGTGCCTGTCAATCCTGCCATATTTTGTATGTTACCTTGAGCAGCTGTTAAATAAGGTTTGTATCCTTCTAACCCAGCTTGGGAGGTTGCTAAATTAATAGCTTGAGTTTGTAGGGGATCTTCTCCTGCTACAAATTGTTGACCGGTAAATTTACTTGTATCGATCGGTACCGAATATGTGGCTGTTGCCTGTTTGGCGAAATCCTTTGCTGTGTCTTCTAAATATCCTGGTATTGCCATTATGCCATCCTTGATTGTAACATTGCTTGTTGTTCGTACATTTCTTGTGCACCATCCGGTGCTTCAATCATTTCTTCTTCGGAGATCATTTCTTCTCCTCCTAAGCCTTGAGACTCTTCTGAAATCTGGCCACCTGCTTCTAGGTGATTCATCATATTTTCCATGACTTCTGCGCCAGCATCCACGTCTCCACCGCCAGCGTTTCTTACAGCGTCTGCTGTAAATACAAATTCGTTTTTACTTAATCTTGCAGGAACATCGTCAGCTTTTTCTCTTCTTCCTATACCAACGAACCCACCATCTTGTCTATAATCTTTTTCTTTTCCCCCTAAATCGAGTAAAGGCATGATACCCCCATTTGCAGCAGCTACTCTTACGCCGCCAGTTCTGTAATCATATTTATTATAACCTGCCGGTGTTGTGTATCCGGCTACATGTGATCCGGGAACAGGACCTCCTCCTAGTAAACCTACTCTTCCACCTTGAGCCATTCCTCCTACTTCACCTAAGATTTTAAAATATTCTGGAGTGTTACGAGCAATCTCTGCGGCTAGCTCGTATTCATAACCTAGATCCATTAAAATATTAAGACGTTCTTGAAACCAATCGGGTCCAGCTGTTTGTCCTTCAATTTCTTCCATTTGATTGGTGACTACTTCATCACCTTGCGGAGTCATAAACATAGACTCTTGGTCTTCTACTAGTTCTCCCAATTTATATCCTGATCTTCCACCTTTGTTCATCATTTGTGGTTGAGCTTCAGCCATTGGTCCTCGTTGTTGAGCTTGTTTTAAAACTTGCATTTTAAATTGTTGATAAGACATCGTACCACCTTGGTTACGATACTTTTGATATTCCATTTTTAACATTTGTTCGGCTTGAGCTTCGGCTACTCCGCCACCGTTGGCTAATTGTGCGACGCCTCCTTCAGCCATATTATAATAACCAGGTTGAGCATAAATAGAACTTGGTAAAAAAGCTAAACTTGAATCTCTATTTACTGCCATGTCTCTAATGTTAGCAATACTATCGGGTGTTGTTTCCCATGGAGTTTCGATAATTTCTTCTTCCTCATCAGCCATAAGAGGTAGGGCTGTTCCTGCTGTGAGTAAACCTAAGAGTCCCATTTTGCCTAGGGAAAGTTTTCTATCTGCTCCTTTTCCTGAGTATATAAGATTGCCTAATAGTTTATTTTTTCCAAACGCACCTGCAATTTTACTGCCCCATCCACCAGTACCACCCCAAGTAGTACCGAATGCTTTAGGTGCTAAGTATCCAAGGCCCCCTATTAAAGCCGCTTTTCCTAGAGGACTTTTAGCTACTTTTTTAACTGCTTTGATCGGAGCTTTAAAAGCTTTCTTAACAAAGCTTCCGAATCCGTACTGCTGTCTGTGTGGTTGTGTCATAATTTTGCCTCAAATTTTCAACTTACTTTGTTTTTGCGAACAAATCAAGCTTTGGCATCAGGACATGCACATCTCTTTGGATGTACTTTTCATCTATTCCTTTGGCCTTCCACTCTTCTTCCGTCTTATAAATTTCCCCTGTTTCCTTATGTTTTATCGTTGTTGTAATTTTTGTAGGTTTTAATACAGGTACCTCTTCGCCATCTATTTTAACAGTATCCATTAGTCTGTAACCTCCTTTCTAATATTTAAATAACTGATCGTGATGTCTACGCCATCGCTAACGGTTCCTACAGTGGTATAAGATAAAACCTTATCACCTTCCACGACCATCGGGTTACTTAAAATCTCTACACTTGTAGCCGCGGTTAAAGTTTGAGTATTAATAACCTGAAAACCATTATTCGTAATCGTAATGGTAGGAGTATTAGCTCCTGATTTATTCGTTACATGTAAGGATTTAACAATATAGGTTTCATTAACGAGAGGTTTTTGATTGCCTCCTGAATCCGTTCCAAAAAACTTAATCGGTCCTTCGGCTGCGGTACTCGTGACTCCATACATTTTATATTCATTTATAATAGCCATTATTCCACAAAGAAGCTCATCGCTTCTATCTCTTGTTTAACTTCTTCTTGAAACGAAGTATTAAGTTTATTGATTACGCCGTCGAGATCTCGTATGAGTGATTGAAAAGTTCGTTCATCATACTCTTTACTAGCACGCGTTAATGCTTGAGTAATTTTTGCCATTAAACAAGACTCGCTATGCCTTGTTCGTTTTGTGTACCCATGTCAAAATCTTGGCCTTGACTCATTAACTGAAATTCTTCCATTGCTTTTATTTCTGCTTCTTCAGGAGAGAATCCTAACTCTAAATATTTTTCAAATAAGTTTTCTAAAATCCGTGTGTTGTTATCGTCTGAAGCCATTTCACCATGGGGAATATTTTGATCTTGCATAAATTCAAAAATATCTTCAGTTGTTTCTTCAGGATCTCCTCCTGCATAAAGACCTACTCTTCCGCCTTGTGCCCATGAATGGTGTCCTCTTCCTGAAGCTGGTGTTGTCGTACCTCTAGGACCTGTTGTACTTCTAGTTCCAGTAAATCCTCCTCGTGTAGTATATCCACCCCCTTGATTTCTGGATGCTCCATCTCCTCCTCTCATTTGATTAGGATTTCTAGCAGTCGTCACCACATTCGTTATTTTTTTAGGGATAGTTGCACCATCTGCACTACCTGTACCCCCCGTAGCAGCTGCCAAAGCTTTTTTGTAGGCATCAAGTTGTGCTTGAAATGATTTTCTTCGATCATATAATGACGTGGTTGCTAATTGCTTAGCATACTTTTCCTCATCTGATTCCCATTTTGATAAGGTCTCATTAATTTTATCAAGTCTTTTTTGACCTGCTGCGCCCATCCCTTGACCAAAGGCAGAAACTGGAAGCTTGCCTCCAAAGAGATCTCCCGCATCGTTATATATTCTTCCTGAAGAATCCATCGTGTCTTTAAAATACTCACGACCAAAATTTTCTTCGGGAGTATTGGGTTCAATTATTTTTTTCATCATCCCCCCTATACCCCATTTTAATGGATTAAAACTAAATCCTATGTTAGTGGGAAGTTCTTTTTGGATTCGTCCTGGAATTCTATTCTCATCAACAACAACAGTAGCGTTCCCAAGATCTTGATAATTAGAAGCACCCATCTGTCCAGTTTGATCTAACATTTTAGGCATTATTGGACTAGGGTATCTGCTTCGATCACCCTGCATCCACCATGCTAGTCCTGAATTATTTTGATTATTAGGTAAAGCGTTATTAACATTTCTAGCTATTGTTTGTGTTCCATAATCCAATAATGGAAATGCGGATCCCATGTTTTGATTATCGTACCATTCTGCCATTATCTTCTCCCGTCTGGATGTATGTCCAGTCTAAATGTTCCTAGCTTCCAGTCTTGGGCCTGATAAGACCCTCCACTCGTGCCAGTGTTTGCTACTTTAAAAGCAATTCCTCGTGCTCTTGCGCGTGTATCCACCTTATCAGTGGAACTTGTGATTGTAAAGGGGCCATATGGAGAGCTCGCCGCTGCGTTGTTAGGATAATTTCTTAACATTAAAGTCACTTGGGTGTCTCCAGTCTGACTAATAAAGTCAGGAATCATTCTTTTAATTCTCATAATATATTCCCCATCTCCTCGTGCATCCGGCATACCCACTATTTGTCCAGAAGCCGCACGTTTTTGAGTAATGTCAAAATCTCCAGAAAGAATATTAGCTGCCACTGCAGTGATAACTCCTCCGGCATTAACCTGATCGGTCCCTGTTTCCTGTTCATAGTAGATCGTAATTCCATCCGTATTCCCTACGACATCATAAGACGCATCATCACTGTTATCATAATAACAGGCATGAGGTTTATCAAAGACCGCTGAATCAGACCACGCCGTACGAGGTAAACTTCCTGTAGTCCATACCGGTTTTTTAGCGATCACAGTATCCAAATAATTGTAAGTCACCATTCGATCTATAACCGCTGATCCAGTACTACAATAGAACCAGGTCACTTCTCCAAACAAATTATTTAATCCACAGTTAACAAGATCTCTTGGAGTAGAATTTAAACCATCATAAACATAGTCTTCTACTAAGCATGGCATTGTTTGTAGCTGACCGGCATAACTAAAGAATCCATTTTCAGACATCCAGAAGGCGGTTCCATCCACTTCCACTGCTGCATTCTTTCCTATTAAACCACAGTTCGTTCCTGCTTGTTCAAAAGAAAAGGTGAAAGGAGTACCTACGAATCTCATTAAATAGAGAGCAGTATCGGTCCAAATATAAATGGCATCCCGACCTTTTTTAGCTCCCATAATTCTCGAACCATTCGCAAGTCTCTGGGTACCTGCAGTATTATTAGCGGTGACGGTGTAAGAATCTGAATCATTAATACTTTCCTGATTCGACCAACGAATAAACATATCATTTTGATTGGCTGGTACAGTGACATCCCCTCCGGTCACGGTTCCAAAAAAGATTAAGTGTCTATCGGTAGGCGATACTAAAACATGACGAGAAGCCGCGGGTGCATTAGACATCACCGTTGCTCGTGTTCCCGTTGGATTAGCTGCAGCTGCATCCCATTCAAAACAGGCCCCATTATAAATAAGAGCAATTAATTTTGTACCATAGTTATCTAAGACCCATAAACCTGGATCAATGGTATAGTCAGCAGAAGAGGGATCTCCCCATCCTACATACTCAGAAATATTAGTAACCGTAGCTCCCACTAAATGGGAAGCTAGCGTTGTTCCATTCTCGGCTCTTGGGCCTCCGGTTAAAGTATTCGTTGCAGTATCATTAGCCGTGAAACCAATGTCCTCTGTTCCAATTCTAATTTCTCCTGAAGCTGGAAAAGCGGAAGAGTCGGTTAACACTACCGTAGTAACTCCAGCATCAGCTGCGAGACCCGTTGCCAGCGTCGTGGTTGCGGGTCCTGAAGAAGTCCCTGAATAAGTTCCTGTACCCCAGCCATAACCTCCGAGCTGTTGCGCCGGTCCAACCGTATAATAACATTTGGCGGTCGCACTTCCTGAAGTACTTAAAGGAGTTCCTGTTTCCGTCGTGGCCATCGTGACTTCAATCGTGGTTGCTGTGGGTGCTGACGTCACCATAAATTTTATATTTTCAAAAGAAGCATCATTAAAAGTAGAGCCTACTGCGGTTACTCCACTGACAGCCGTCATTAAAACAATATCATCATCGATCAGTCCATGAGGACTTGGAAAGGTTATAGTTACAGTTTTTGAAGAAGAACTACTTGTGAAATCACATCCTGCAATGCTGGTTCGAATAGGATGGATGTCATAGAATTGACCTCCTGAATAAACATATAAAATTCTGTTAGTACCAATGGCAGCATATTTAACGCCTGCGTTATCATCCCAATGGTGTAAGGCTCGGCCTGCACCTGTGAGTTTATCAGCTCCGAGTTGTTGCCAACCTCCTATTTTTTCAGGAGATCCATAACGAAAACGTACATAGTCGCCTCCGGTCCACTGACCTTCTGCTCCTGTAGCTGTAACTTGTTTATTAAAGCCTGGTGTAAAACCTAGTTTTTGTAGCATAGAAAAATCCGTTTAAGATACAAATATACTAGATCTAAATGGATTTCAACTGATTATGAAGAGGCGTAGAAGACCTTTGTGGTGGAAAAATCCCCCACGCCGATCTCTTATATATCTTATTTTGTAGGGGGACGCAACTTATATCCTTTAAACCAGGGAGGAAGTCCTAAAGCAGGTCGAGTATCATACTTATTTGCTTTGGCTGCTTTGTTTTTAACATTGTTATAATGAAGAAAAACCTGACAGTAATTTTCTCCGTTATAGGCGTCTCTCCAATGTTCAAGTTCACATCCTTGGTAAATAACCATATCCCCAGGTTCCATTTCCACACTGATTCCAGCCTGTCCGGTTTTACCGGTAGGATCCACATACAGAGGCCATTTACTATCGCCTCCTATATGTAAGGTTGTAGAAACTTCACAAGAATAACGATCCTTATGACGTTTTAGAATGTCTCCTCTTTTATAAATCCGGGCATAAGAATAAGTTTCATTAAGCATTAAGCCTGTTTCTTTTTCAACTCTTTTCCTGAGTCCCTGAAGAAGAGTCTCCATCACCCCATCTGCATAATGAGAATAGGTTCCAGGAACCTGCTCATCATTCCATACCCCCCATTCTGACGCATAGGGAGATAACCATTTGGCATTAAAAAGATATTTAACAGCCTCTCTTTTTAGCTGAAAATATTGAAATATAAATACAGCTAGCTCTTTACTAATAGCCCCTTTGATAACTTTATAAGGGTTCTTATCTTTAAACTTTGGTCTTTTTGGCATCGTGTTTCTCCTTTGTTAGTTGTTTTTTTCTTTCATCAATTAAAGTTTCTACGAAATCCGAAGGATATTTTTTCGGATGTTGTCCCAGCATCGCTTTAATATAAGCCTGGTGAGCCACACCCATCACATTATGGGCTTTCGGCAGATGAATTATTTTAGGTTTTTTTACCATCTTTTTCAGCCTTCTCTTTTCTTTCCAACCATGTAAGTTGATAAGGTTTACCTAATACCGCATTGGATATTGCTTGTATATTAAAATGAATAAAACGGAAAGGTTCATACCCACTATCAACGGAATACATGTGTGGCATAAAAGAATTAAAAAACATTAAACGTCCAGGTTTAGCTCCATAAAAAACTTGATGAGAAGCTTGGGTTATTTTATCCGGTTCTTTTTGAGGAAGTAAATTCATCATACGCCCTTCTCTTGGATCTTGAAAACAAGGCATGGAAGTGTTTTCACTCGCTTTAAGAAAAAAGAATCCGGAAATATGTCCATTCCAATGCGTATGTAAAGTATGGTGCCCTCCTCCATCTTTAGAAAATTCCTGCACCCAGAATTCGGTAGTATAAATACTATGATTACTTAAATCAAATCCTTGACCATCCAATAAATTCCAGGCCGTTGCTCCAATATAGTCTTGAAGAACCTTAAAGCCCGGCTGCTCGATTAAAGAATTGGAATGATGAACCCACGGATGTTCTCCTTTGTCGCCGTATTTTTTATTTCTTTTTTTAATAAGGGGATCATTTCTTTTCTTAGCCTGTTTAATGAAAGGATCTGAAGCCTTATTTAAATCTTTAACCCATTCCGGTTTATCGGTAAAATAAACAGGACAACTAAAATAGCTCTCGGTCATAAGGGGTTCCGGTTTACCTCCCTCTGATTGCTGACAGAGCTCCTTAAGAGTATCTGGTTTTTTCATTTATGTTATCCCTTTCGTCATTCCATCATACCAACATTTAAAATTCCAAGGTCTCCATTGACCATACTCTGAATTATGAAAATCAATTCCTGTATCTCGTAACTCCGTCATGGACGTGTGTTTAATATAAGCTAAAATACGATTAAAAATAGGGTCTTTAATTTTAAATTTTCTAGCAGCCTTCCAAAAAGGAGTATCATATTGAGAGCCGTACATATAGTGCCATATAATAAAGTTTTGTATTTGATCTATGTATGTATGAAATTGCTTAATAATAACCTCAGGAGTTGTTTTTTTCTCTATGATCCAATCCCATACAATGCGTGCCCAGAACAAGTAGGCTTGAATAGCTGTGGCTTCTAAGGGTTCAAGAAAAAATAAACGATTGCCTCCTAAAATAACTCTGTCATGTAGCATAGGGTTTTTAGCCACATAGTTTTTAAATTTAAGATTATCTTCTTTCTCGTTTAAATAAATCCCTTGTTCCGTTAAGTTAAATAATTTTTTAAAATTAGCAGCTGCTTCTTTAATAGGAGTAATTTCATCATTATAGAGGTAGCCATAGGAAGTCGTTTTAGTGGTATTAGGGATAACAAAGGTCCATCCATCAGGGGTAGCCACCGCACGGGTCCAATTAATATCGCACTCTTTAGATTTTCCTTTTCCCAGCAGAACTGCATTTAAAGGACTGTTGAGCATCTTATAATCATCCCAATTAGTCATGTGTCTGCCTCGACAATCAAAAATAAAATTTGAATCAATTTGTTCATAGTTATCAATATGTTTTTCTTCTACCTTAAAATATTTAGAGTTTAAAATAGTTTCCTGTAATTTAGCAGGATCATAGTGAAGGGCTACATTCGGAAAAGGGAAAGGAGATGCGAATGATTTTTTATTTTTCTTCCCCCAGTTCTCATATAAAACTCCAAATTTAGGGGTCGCTTGAATAGGGTTGTCGTACCAATTGAGTCCTAGAGCATTCCATAAGAGTTGAGGGGGTTCTAATATAGTGCCTTGTCCTACCTTTTCCGGAGGAATATTAGGATCATAAAGTAATTCCACAGAAATATCTTTTTTATGACGAGTATAATAAGCATAATGCAAAGCGGTTAAGCAACCAGCATTTCCTCTTCCTAAAACTGTAATCTTCATTGAAAGGGCCATCCTAAATGCCAATTAACTAAAGTATAACGTTGACCTGACTTAACGGGTTTAACCCGATGCCACACATGTGAAGGAAAAACAATGAAATCTCCTTTATCTTGAATATCTTTACATATCATAGTATTTCTTTTTTTGTCTGGATCCATATTTCTAAAATCAAATTCTAATTCTCCTCCTTTATAGTCCTTCGCATCCGATAATAATAAAATAGAAGATAATTTTCTTATTTTTCCATGGGTAACACCATTGGGATTATTATAAGGCTCGGGCCAACTATCACAATGCCAGTCATAAAACTGCCCTTTACGATAATAAGTAAATTGACAAGCCTCCGAATGATCCCATCGGAAATTCCAACCAGCGCTTCGATTAGCTACTCCAATAAAAGGATGGGTTTCTTTATACAACCAATCCTCTGAGATCCAGACTATATCTGAATTTCTTTTCTGCTTCAAAGATTTAAGTTGAGTAGGATTTAAAGTCTTGGGATCTGCATAACCCCCCGTCACAGCCATACTTTCTTTGATGGATAATCCATAACGACGTATGTCATCACAGATATGATCGGGAACTGCTTTTTTAAAAAACCAATAATAATTAGTTAAATTCATCTTTCTCCTTCTTTATAACATACTTCTATAAATTGTCAATTTGATCTATATCAATATTAAATACTCCGGATGTTATGTCCATTTCGGACCCTCCAATATCGCCACCAGAGTGGTTCGGGTTCCTTCAGTGATAGGCATTACCTTATGAATAATATAAGAAGGAAAAACTACCATCACTCCAGGAGTATTAAATTCGCGAATAATTTTTTCTTCACTTCCCTGTCTCATCATAAATTCTCCTCCCTTATAGGGTGTCGAGGATAAATTTAAACAACATGTAAGTTTAGCATCAGAGCAAGCGTAAGGAGAAGCATCTATATGATAGCCATACTGTTGGCCCGGTTTATAATAATTATGAATTAAATAAGAATTATTGCGCACAGGATAAAGATGTACCCCAAAATTTTGTTCATTCATATATAGAGCTTGGTCTATAAAACCTTGTAGGAAAGATTTAGTTTTTCCCAACTCCGCCACTGATACCTGACAATCTTTTCTAGATTCTTCAGGACCTTTGGTAGTTGAAGCAGCCGAAGGTTCTAAAAAAGGTTTTAATTTTTTATTAATTCTTTTAACATTTTCAAGTGAATAAAGACGATGATACGCAAGATAATTTAAAAAAGGCATTATTTTTTTTCTTTCATCATTCTAAAATAATTATAACATATTATTTTAATGAGTCAACTCCCATAAAATATGGGACAGCTAGTAAAATTTTAATGAAAAAAATTTTAGAAAGGAATTACAAAGCAGCCTGTAGCAGGAAAAGTATGTTGAGTTTTACAACCAGGAACAGGGGCAATTGTGCCTCCGGTAATACCTGAATATGAATCTGGGTATTGAATAATTACAATACCATCTCCCCCTTTTCCATTAACTTCAGGAGCACCGGGAGGGGCCGCTCCATAAGAGCCTCCACCTGCGCCACCACCTGTACCATCTACAGCGTTTACGGGAACACCTGAACCACCATAAGGGCCAGGGGCAGGATAAACATTTCCTCCTTGACCTCCACCGCCAGGGCCTGCAGCTCCTGAACTGTAAGCAGCAGATCCATTTCCGCCGCCACCGCCACCAGCTCTTACAGTACAATCTCCGGGCCATGCACTTGATCCAGCACCGCCAGCTCCTGCAGTAGTCGTAGAAGGGGCAGGACTACCTGCTGCACCGGCTCCACCGCCACCGCCGCCTGTACCACTATATGCAGTTGGGGGACCAGGAATTTGCCAGTTACTTCCTCCATCATTTCCTTCGGGAGGACTATAACCTCCAACGTTTCCTGTAAATACTCCTGCATCAGGATAATTACCTTCTCCTCTACCACCACCCGATCCGCCTGGACCTAGGGGTTGAGGATTGGCTCCATAAATACCTGCGCCACCACCCGAAGAGGCATAAGTAGAACCCACACCACATGTATCAAAAGAAGAAGGAGATCCTTTAGCTAATCCAGGACCTTGACCTGGAGCAGTTCTTGCTCCTCCTCCAGCACCTACGGTAACTTTGTAAGTATTACCTGGCGTAATGGGAAAAGCTGTACAGAAACGATAACCGCCTGCACCTCCTCCTCCGGCTTGTAATGATCCACCGCCTCCACCACCTGCGATGACTAATAAATTAATTGAATTAAAACCAGGCAGAGAAGGCTCTGATGGCCATGTTCCAGATTTTTTATTTTGATATTGTGCTTGCATCGGCCACATGCCTGATGCGTAATCTAATTCTTTTGTAACTAAAATTCCTGGGCCACCATTACCGGCTGCATAGCAAGCGCCCGACGTTTGAGGGGCACCTCCGCCACCACCACCTGTATTATCAGTTCCCGGTAGGGCTTGACAACTCGTAGGAGCGCCATCTTTACCACCTCGTCCACCACCACCTGGGCCTCCAGCTCCACCTGGATCTCCACCTCCGGCACCACCACCTCCACCCCCATAAAGGACTGGACTGCCTGAAATACATGTTGCTAAACCATTACCACCAGCACCACCTGTTGTGGGTGGACCAGCAGATCCTGCACTACCCACACCACCAGCACCACCACCGCCTCCTCCTGATTCAGGTTGAGTACCGCCGGCTCCTCCGTCATTTCCTTGTGGGGCTCCATAAGCTGAACAAGCTGGAGGATCATTACCTGGTCCTCCTGCCTGATTATACATACCACCGCCGCCTGATCCACCAGGACCACCGACTGCAGGATTTCTTCCGCCTAAACCACCACCCGTTGCGGTTGCACAAAAAGCTACACTATCATTTCCTTTAACACCACTACAAGAAGTTGGAGTTTCACGTCCAGCGCCACCACCACCTACCGTGATTGGATAACCCGTAGCAGCACATACATTAATATGAGGAGTCCAGTTATCGGACTCAAGCATTCCTCCACCACCGCCACCACCAGCAGCATCTTTTCCTCCACCACCGCCACCAGCAACTAAAACCATTTTTAGTCTAGTAGTTCCTGATCCAGTTGTGAATGTTCCTGTACCTGTAGTTGAAGTAACTTTACATTTTCCGAAAGAAGTCTTGTTGACTTTTCCGATAACACCACCTTGTGATCTGCCTGATTTAGACATTTGAGTCTCCTATGCGGACACCCAAGTCAAGCCTGATGCGTCCCAATTAAATAAATTATTTTCTCGATCCGAAGCTGTCCATTTTTGACCTGCTTCATCCCAAGTGATTGAATAATGAGTTTCTGGATCTCCGTATGTCAATATAGTTGGATAAGCGACGGGTGCTTGCCAATCATCATTTGCATCTAATGCCCATGATGCATAAGGTTGTGGAGATAAAAATTTATTTTTAGCTTCATCATAAACACATCCTATTCCACAATATTGTTTTCTAAAGTTATGATTGTAAGAAGTTTGTTTCCAAACAGTAGCTTCACCAAACATGTTTTTACACCATGTTTCTCCATCGACGTGCTCGTCACCGGGAACATGTTTATTGTCGACAACAATAACTCTTTCTACTATCCAGTGTTTATCTGAAGTGAATCCTGTAGGATCTGTTTTTTGTTTTAGTTCTGCGAAATGTGCCATATTTTAATTCCTTACTATCTTATATAAAATTTTTTAATCTTTGTAAATATCTAGCTTGTCCAATTTCCAGCCAATTTATTATCATATTGTTCTTCCATTGACCATACTCCTCCAGCAACAAATGTTTTAGTTCCTTGGGGTTCAACAACTATAACAACGCCTGAACCACCATTTCCACCAGTAGAGGGATTATCTGTACCTCCTCCGCCACCGCCGCCACCTTTATTAGTGACTCCATTTCCACCCGTAGCTCCGGGACCACATCCACCAGCACCGCCGCCTCCGGGGCCAGCAGCTCCATTACCTCCTGGATTATAAGGTGCTCCACCGCCACCTCCGCCACCTCCGGCTCTTAATGTACAATCTCCGGGCCATGCGCTTGAACCAGCTCCACCAGCTCCTGATGCATTTGCAGAGGGTGTAGATTGTGTTCCACCAGCACCTCCTGCACCACCACCTCCGCCTTGGCCTTGTGCTGAATTTCCACCTGGATTTCCTTGAGGGGGACTTTCGGAAGGGGTGTTTCCAGCTCCTCCAGTTCCATATTCTCCTGAACCACCACCTGAACCACCAGCAGCACCTGTACCGCCACCACCATTTGGAACGGGCGTTGCACCGCCACCTCTTCCACCAGCGGCTGATTCAAATTTTACTCCAGATCCTGCACAACAAGTGTTAAAAGATGAAGCACTGCCATTTGAATAAGGACCAGTTCCTACGGCTCCAGCTCCGCCTCCTCCTACAGTAACTTTATAAGTAGAACCATCAATAGTGTAAGATGTACAGAAACGATAACCACCAGCTCCACCTCCGCCGCCTTGGTTTCCACCTCCGCCAGATCCTGCACCAATAACTAAAACATTGGCTGATGTTGAACACGCATTTCCTCTTGTCCATGCACAACATGTTGCCGTGATAGTTGAAGTTTTAGATGATAAACTAGAAGTAACCGCGTTTGGGGGTCCAATAATTCCGCCATTAGCCATTGAATTATATTACCTCCTTAATCGATTAGTGTTTCGTACGATATGAATAAGTCCAGTTTGTTAACTGTAGAACCGCCGCCTTTAAGAATGTCTCCTTCCATTAAATAGATCGGAGTGTCTGATACTACTAAAGATGAATCTGCAGGGACTGAAATTGTTTTTGCTAAATAAACGGTTGCGTCTTGAGCGTTGGCTGTAACTCCTGCCGCGCCCGATCCTAAACCATCAATAAATAAATTTAAATCATACGCTGAAGAACCATCAACATTAGCACATACGATTCTGTTAATTTTTAAAATATAATTAGAATCAACGGTTACAAGAGTGTCTGTTAAACCTGCTGTTAAATTCCAACCTAAATTACCACCTTCAATTGTTGCGACTGATACTATATTTGGATTTGCCATATTTTAATTCCTTTGTTTGTTTTTATCCGAAAATCATTGCCATTGCAATAGCTTTTCCAGTTGATATTCCTGCCGATCCAAAAGTCACGGCTCCTGATCCATCAGTAATTAATGCTTGACCAGCACTACCATCAGCAGCGGGTAAACCATAAGCGGGTTGAGCACCTAAAACTCCTGCAGATCCTTTAGTCGAAGGAAATCCAGAAGATATAATATCTGTACCATTATGATAACATAAAACATTACCATTAGGTGGGATAACTACTCCTGTAGCTCCTGTGACTTTAAAAGTTATTGTATCGGAACCTGTTCTTGTAGTTTTATCCATTATTAAAAATGGTTTAAGAATATCTGCTGTTCCTCCAGGTGAAGAACCTGATCCTGCTTGCGCAGCAATATCGAGTACTCGGGCAGAACCTCCTGTAGTTCCAGTAAGTTCTATAATAAAAGCTCTACCATCATAAGTACCGGTAGAGGCATCAGGAATAGTTAAAGTTCTATCAGCTGTCATTGCGACAGTGATATAACCAAAAACATCTCTGAAAAAATTTAAGTTATTATTTGTAAGGGTTCCCCATGTACCGGCTTTTTCGCCAGTGGCCATTAACTGGATCCCTAAACTATTATATGATGACGCCATATTTTATATTCTCCTAATTTGGAACGTGTGTTTCAACTGTATACGACGTGTTTCCTGTTATGTCAACACCAGTATAACTAGTATTTCCTGTGATCGATTCCACTGCATAAGCTACCACATAATTTTGTCCTACACTAGCAGTTACTGATAGCCCCAAGCCAGCTAAACTAGCAATAGTTAATTGAGTAGTAGTAGGAGTTCCTAAAGCACTACTAGCTGATAAACCTAATCCAGCTAAATTAGCAATGGTTACTGGAGAAGAAGTAAGAGTACCTAGAGCTGTTGAAGCTGATTGACCTGTTAAGGTCATTGTAGGATTTGATGTAATAGTTACTGACCCTACGGCTGAGGTAGATGATAATCCTAGACCCGCTAAACTCGCCACACTTAATTGAGTGGTAGTAGGAGTTCCTACAGTGGTGCTTGCTGATTGCCCTGATAAACCAATTGAATGATCATCAACGGACAATAATCCATATGAGGATATAAGGGCTTGTCCAGTTAAAGTAAATGTTGTGTCAGATTTTGTAGTTAATGAACCAATAGTGGATGTAGCCGATAACCCTGTAAGCCCCATCAATTGATCTGGAAGTGTAAAACTTCCAACTGTTGATGTAGCAGATAAACCAGTTAGAGTAAGACTAGCTTCCTCTACAGATCCCCAACCATTAATTCCCCAAGTTAAAGTTCCCCAACCAGGTTGTTGATAAGCGGTAAGGACTCCTACGGTTGCTGTGGCTGATTGACCGGCAAGAGTAATTTGGTCATCATTAAGTTCACCCCATGCACCATCGTTCCATGATTTAGCTCCCCACCCGGTAGCATATGTTGTTGATTCATTCCAGTTAGCTTGACCCCAGGTTAAGCGTCCCCATCCTGATGTGACTGTTGGCATAAGGATGTCCTCCTTATGCTATCTGTATGATTGCGTTACCTGCAGTTTGAGCTGGAAACTCTACTGTGAAAGTTCCAGTTGTTACAGTTTTGTCTGAACCGAAATTAACTACACATACAGCTTTATTAGATGCACTTGAATTATAAATTAAACAACCTCTTGCTGTAAAAGACGCAGTAGATCCCCAGCTAGTACTTGCAAATAAACAACATGCAGTATCGCCGGATAAAGCGGGAGTTGTACTTGTTAAAGAATTTCCTCCGCTCGTATATCCTGAACCTGTTGTTGTAACTTCATAAGTATCTGTTGGATCTGCTGTGGGATCCGATGCTGCTGCCCACGCAGTTGTGGATTTACTTAAAGTTGCTGAGTTACTGGAATATAAAGCCAGTTTAAAAGTGTTACCTGACGATGCAGTAAAATTGTGTGTGCCTGTTAAAATTTCTACTTTGAAACTGTTACAAATTGCTGATGTTATTGCCATAATTTAATCCTCTTTTAGGGAGACGGAGATTTTATTGGAATCCTAACAGTACCATCTGTGTAGTCATCTCTTCTTCGTCTACCAAGTTGTATACTTGCAAACTTCTGTACTTCCTGTTTATACTTGTTTTCATAAAGTGTCAACATATCCATTGGACCTTTTAAATAACCAAAAGCCTCCACCAAGGTAGCATATAAAAGTCCTTGGGGAAAATATAAACTAATATAAGTTCCAGATGTTTTAGTCGCTAAAGTTTCAGGCCGCTCATTGTAATATAATCTGAAATTATAAGCCACATCGGGCGTAGGCGCTAAAAGCAAGCCTCCAGATGTTGTGGCTCCTAATCCTGTAGCCCCTCCAAACATCGCATAATACTTAGGAAAACCGGTTACATCTTGAGCTGATTGCCCTCCCTCAGGACCCGTTAATTTTGATACATATTCTCTTAAATACGTAACATCCTTTTTTTGTAAAAAATGAGATATTCCTGTGGTAGCGGTTGTGGATTCAAATACTTCTACCGCTCTCACAAAAAAAGCTGCCGCTTGTACATTAATAGTATTATCATCAGGAACTAGAGTACCTAGTGCCATTTTACGATTTGAATCCATGGGAAGGTCTAAAAAGATTCTATTCTCTGCATTTTCTATAAATCTGCTTAAAATAGCACCAGTAAAAATATTACTGTCTACTTCAGTATAATTTCTAATGTCCGCTTCTAATGCCGAGAGTGTATATCCAGCCATTATTTAATAACCTCCTGACAAGCCGTACAGCTTTTCTTAAATCGATTATGAGTGTTGCAATGCTGTGGCTTTGGTTGAGGAGTAAGTTCTATTACTACTTCTTTTTTACTAAATAATTTTTTCCACAATTTTTTTAAAAGTTTAATCATTATCCTCTTCTTTGATTGATAGGTCCAATAACACAATTAAACCCTCCTCCAGTTTCAGTTGTAGATGCACTATTAGGTAATGTCAATGTAAAGCTATTATACTGCGTTACAGTTGAGGGTTCACCTGCTTGTTTCATGGTAGTAGGTATTCGTGATACAATTTTATGGGAACCAAAAACTTGAGCTCCACTACTATGAGTTCGGGCAGTCGTATTGGATGGAGTAATCCCTCTATACGGAGCTGTTGTTCCTCGAGTACATCCGGTTAAATCATTACCAGATTTACCGGTATAGTTAATAGTCTCATTTTGAAATTCACCATAAGTTATTAAAGTTGTGTCAGGTTCAGTTCTTCTAATTACAATATAACCGCTTGTTGGAAAATTAGAAGTATCGGTTAAAGTAATAGTAGTTGCAGTTGCACTAATATCTCCATTTAAAGTAGTATTCATTTCAAGTTGAGATAAAGATACTCCTCCCACCGGTCTTTTTACTGAAGTGAATCTTACTTGATCATTAACTTGTAATCCTCCAAATGGAAATGAAAAAGTTAAGGTCGTTGTGCCTGCAGTTGTAAAAGGATCATTAGGTAATAAATCTTCTGTGGCAAATTCTGTTCTCGCGGGTCGAGCTCTTAGCAAGCCTTGAGGATCCGCACTTGTAGGTTTAGGATTTAATTGAGGTTGTTTAGGTTCATATTCTGAAAAATGAACCCATGCACCATTCCATTCTCTCACCATTTCATTATAAGGAAAGGCCATGCCCGATCTATCAGATATCGCTAAAGCATGTTTACCTGAAGCAAATGTAGTCATAATTAAGTTGCCGTATCAGGATAATAGACTTTAGGAGCAATGTAAGTGCTCGTAATATCAGCGTCTTCTTGGACTGCTCGTGCCAATTCATCCTCATAAAAAAGTTTTAATTCTTGTGAGCGTTGGGGCATATTTTTTTGCGATAAATAATAGGCTAATCCTGCAGCCATACACGGTACAAATCGATAAGGAACATTAATTGCATTAGTGTAAGCTCCTGCATCTTGAATTCTTCTTGCATAATAAAAATTTAATTTATTACCATCTACTCCTGCGTTAGGGGTTAAATAAATAGTTATAGTTGTTCTATCAATAAATCTTTGGACAAAATAAGAAGTAGGAATTCCTGTAGCCGTTTTATTAGAATAACCCTGGTATTGAGATCGACTTACTTCTGTCATCGGAGAATCTACGCTTGTTGAAGTAATTCTATAATTACATTCTAATACACTCTCGATACCCGTTGCATGTTGAGTAACTGCATCGGAAGTTGAGTGAGTAGCAGCCGTCGTACCATTAGATCCACGAATAGCGCCGGTAAGATTCGCTGCTCCTGTAGCAGCAGATTTTCCGGTATATCTAATCGCTTCCGATCCTATAGTA
>Ga0080013_1002414_pt1 | contig 21991 bp, 18 predicted proteins | sample ETNvirenome_6_85_FD_69236 | JGI IMG/M metagenome (GOLD analysis project Ga0080013, IMG submission 69236) | Marine viral communities from the Pacific Ocean - ETNP_6_85 (SPADES assembly) (version 2) | ecosystem: Environmental > Aquatic > Marine > Oceanic | place: Pacific Ocean | collected 2013-06-19 | reverse complement strand
GCGCAGTGGCGATTCTGCAGCTAACGCAAAGCGCCCCGGGCACTGCTGGCAACGCAACCGTTGGGATTACCGGTAGTTCGATCTTCGACTCGGCCCCCTTCTGGGCGCCCAACATCCTTTCGGCCTCAGCAAAGGGGTTCTCAGGCGGCCTAGGCAGTGCAGGCGATACCTCAGCCATCTACTGGGGGGCCAGAGTAGGCTCGGGCGGTCTTATCGATGCAGCCAGTTTCCTCATGCCTCAGATGGCCATGCGCGCCAGTTCAGCCGACGGTAACTTGGCTCGATCCAAGAATGCTTTCTTTGGTCTCACCACGAACCAGGGCCCGGACACTCTCATTTTTGATGGGACGATCCGGGATCTAATCCGCGTGATGCCACAGGGTCTGGCTGCTCGAACGGTAATTCTTTCACCTGGCTTCTCCTTAGACGACATTGTTATCTCAGCTGGTCCGACAGCCCGTCATAGTGGCTCGGAGCTTGGCGTATATAACAATACCATTGTGGGGAATACCGATGATATTAAGAGCAGTAACCCCTATCGCGGAACCCCTCAGGGCGCCCGACGAGCCGGAACTTCTAAAACAGCCCTTAGCTCCTCATATGCGAGTCTGCTAAACGCAGGATGGAATCGATTCACGGTTCCGATGTATGGTGGCTTTGATGGGGTTGATATTCAAGAGCGCAATCCGTTCAATAATAGTCGCGCCTTGGCGGGTACTGATAAGTTGACGCGTGATGCGCCGATGTATTATACCATTAAGAAGGCGATCGATTCGGTTGCGGACCAAGACCAGATCAATATCAACTTGGCAGCAATCCCTGGTGTCACCGATACGCAGACGACAGATTATCTCCTGGCCATGGCCGAGGAACGTAAAGATGTTTTGGCGATCATTGACTTGGAGAATGGATTCATCCCCTCGACGGAAAACACTGACTCTTTCTCAGCTAGGAAGGGTACCAGTGCGGATACTGTAAGCGGGGTTGAAGATCGTGATTTCAATAGCAGCTATGGCTGTGCCTACTATCCCTGGGTCCAAATTCAGGACACCTCGCGAGGTCGACGTCTATGGGTGCCGCCCTCTACCATTGCTCTGGGAGTTTTGGCTTCCTCGGCAGCGAAGACGGCTCTATGGTTTGCGCCTGCGGGCTTTAACCGCGGCGGCCTAGGTGGTGGAAGCGCCGGTTTACGGGTCACCAATGTGATTGAGAGGCTAACGTCTGAACAACGTGATAATCTTTACGAAGTTAACGTTAATCCAATTGCGTCCTTCCCGTCTGAGGGCATTGTGGTCTTCGGACAGAAGACACTTCAAGCGACCCCTTCGGCGCTGGATCGCATTAACGTGCGCCGTCTGCTAATTTACTTAAAGAAGCAGATTCGTATTATTGCGAACAACATTCTGTTTGATCCGAATGTTCAGGTTACCTGGAATCGTTTTACGAACCGAGTGGATCCGTTCCTCTCGTCCGTCAAGCAACGATACGGGCTGTCGGATTATCGAGTTATCCTCGACAAGTCGACTACTACCCCAGATTTGGTAGACAGAAACATCATGTATGCGAAAATATTATTGAAGCCCACTCGTGCAATTGAATTTATTGCTCTGGACTTCGTAATCACTAGATCGGGAGTAGAATTTTAAGAGTGAAGGGGGGGAATAACCGCCCTCTCACTAGTTAAATTAAAGAGGAATTTAAAATGGCATTATTTTGGGACAATCCAGCAGCAGAACCTAAAAGATCACATCGGTTTTTGGTTACTTTCGATCTCCCCGGAAACGTACAGGCGCAAATATTTGCCCGAACCTTTACGAAACCGGCGTATACTATTGGTGTGACAGAGCATCAGTTTCTAGATAAGACCTTTTATTATCCTGGACGTGTTACTTGGAATGAAATTACTATGCAGTTTGTAGACGCGGCAGATCCTGATATGGATGCCACTCTCCAAGCGGTCCTCCTGGCTTCCGGATTCCGGATGCCAAATCAAGTTTCTCAGCATGCCTCCGTCGTGGCCGCCAATGCGGCAACCGTAAACAAGGCAGCCTCTGTTAATGCCATCGGCACCAAGGTTCGTGTTAATGAACTAAACGGAAATGGTATTATTCTGGGGACGCATACTCTTAATAATCCTTTTGTGACTTCAATCTCATATGGTACCCTAGATTATGCGAGTGAAGACCTTCTTACAGTAGATATCGGCTTACGATACGACTGGGCAACTTATACGTTCGGGGGCTAACCCATGGCCCAGGGATCGTTTCCAGGCCCTCAGCCTACTTCGACTTCGCCATGGTCCACATGGGCTGATCCATGGCTCGAAGCCAAACAACAGCATCGCTTTCTATGCATGTTTCCGGTCTGCATGCCGCTGCCTGCGGAGGAAGACCAAGACGCCCGCGCCTTTGCAAGACTTCTATGGCCTAAGGGCTCTGTACTCCAGGGTACCGGCGGCGCGGCAAGGAGCGCCAATCGCGCGAAGACAAGGGCCGAGCGCCGCAAACAACGGCGTGAGGCTTCTGGCCACACCGTCCCAACCCGATCGCGTGGCGACGTCCACTCGGCCAGGTCAAAGACCAAGGTAATTTCCAAGGCAACCCAGACCACCCGGCTCAGCGCGCATGCTTATATGCGCACAAGTCCTCACATCGTCACCTCCTTCACTCCCCCGGGGTTCGGGACAAGTATAACAGAACGAAAGATGGCCGGCCGAAATGTATACTTCGCTGATCCGCTGAGTGGGAAAGCTCAGATTCAGCCAGCATCCATTTCATTGGTTAGCACGTTGCAAGATGATATGCACTTTTCTACTAGTTTGCTAGTGCATTTGGCCAACACTCGTCCCAGCAAAACTCAAGTACGCCTATTTCCTGATGCTTTATGGCCCGACCTACCTCCTAAAAAGCGCATACTTACAGTTCTCGATATCGGCGGCCGGCCAGATCCTGCTGGGTTTTTCGGCGGCGATAATCCCAGCCGTACCAGTCCTCAGTTTTATGACGGTATTGCAGTGGGAGTCCACAAATTAACAAACCCATTTATTACAAGTATACAGTTTTCTGCATATTCATATGCCGGCGCCGACTTGTTGGTTACCACTCTCGAACTTCGCACGGCCGGCACAGCATTTAGCGGGTATAGTTATGAAATATTGGAGAGCCCCAAAGACCCTAATGGCCCCACACGTTTTCCATATCCCGCTAAGGATGGCTATACTCCTGATGCCGGGGTCTCGGAGGACGCTGCTTACACGCTTCAAGATATAATGCTCGAAACATACCAAAACTACCCTAACTTTTTCCAGTCCGCCCCCGCACCCCAAGGCACCATCTCACAATTGAAGAACGCCCGGGCCGCCAACGCCGCATTTTCGCTTGAACGACAGGACCAAATTGATGAAGTGATGCAAAAAGTGGCCAACGGAGCGACCGCACCTGGTATCTTGCGCCCCCTCCTTACGCCGAATTTGGCCGTGGAAGAGGAACCCACACCGCCGGCCGGCTCGACAGCCGAGTCTGAAACGGACGAAGCAGTCGCCGGTCGCGTCGCAGCGGATGCAGAGCGTCTTGGCCTTGACCCAGATGAACTTGCGGCGTCCGGCCGCGAAGAGGGTATACACCTAGTGGATACCGACGGCGATGGAATTGCTGATAGGTACGCGGAATATGATGCAGAAGGAAATCTCCTCAATCGAGGGGATGTTCCCGACGACTCCGAATCCGAACCCGGTATCTATAGCTCTGAAACGGGCCTCCCTATTGAGCCCCCACCCGCCGAGGGAGCCCCACCGTCGCCAGTCGGCCCCTCCGAAGATCTCTTTGACGTAGAAGACACCGACGAGGAAGTACAGGAATACGAAAGCCCCGTAAGCAGCACCGTCGACCCGGCAGCTCAAGAAGAAGCACTAGAAGATCTTATCGACGAAGGGCTCACCGACGAAGAGGGCCGAGCGCTCCTGGGCATGGACCCCGCCGAGGGAGCCCCACCGTCGCCAATCCCGCCCGGTCCAACCGACGACGCCCTGGACGAGATCTTTGACGTAGAAGACACCGACGAGGAAGTACAGGAATACGAAAACCCCGTAAGCGACATCGGCGACCCGGAAGCTCAAGGACAAGCCCAAGAAGAAGCACTAGCTGAACTTCTCGACGAAGGGCTCACCGAAGAACAGGCCCGCTCGCTCCTGGGCATGGACCCCGCCGAGGGAGCCCCACCGTCGCCAGTCGGCCCCCCAGAAGATCTCTTTGACGAAGAAGACACCGACGAGGAAGTAATGGAATTCGAAGGCGATATCACACTGGACGAGCCGGGCACTTCGGCCGAGCCCGACCGCGAGGATTTGGTGCCCCCTGCGACCGGAGACCTCAGTTTCGACGAGGAGTTGCGAGAGATGGAGAACATCCAAGAGGAGTTTGATGAACAGGGGGAAACTGTTCCCATGGAAGAGCTGAGTGAAGAAGACCGAGAGAACCTTCAAACGGGCCCCGGAGGTGGAACTGCTAATGTTGGGGAAACGCCCCCACCCGCGGCCGGCCCTCCGGCCGAAGCTGACGATCTCCCCGTCCTTGACGACGACGATATGGACTTTGAGGGAATTGAAGACGCACCCGAAGAAACGCCCGAAAGTCCTTCCCACGGCCGGGTAGATGACGGAACAGGCCTCAGTGATATCCCGACAGAGGAGGATCCAGAAGCCGAGGTAAGAGACACGGACGGCGCCACCCCCGAACCACTCGCCGAACCCGACGTCGGATACACCTCCTCACTCGGTGGCATGACCCCCGAGGAGGCCGCAGCAGAAGCTGCCACGGCCCAAGGCGCGCTCCACGACCGCCTCGACGGCGACGGCGGCACGACCGAAGAGGGAATGGCCGACGCGTTTGATGATCTGGACGACTCCGACTCCGACCAGATGGATGATAGTAGCGACACCACCGTACCACCCAGTGACACGGGGGGGGAGACACTACCGCCCGATGGCACATCGATGAGTTCGAGGTCCGGCCTCGCCGGAGGCCACATGGTTTTAACGGAAACGGAGCAGGGTGTCTCAACCATCTATGAAGCCGAAGGCCTGTGGGTTGGCGCCCCGCATAGCTTGGTGAGGGATATTGACACAATCTCCACCATGGACATTACTATAACGGACGCCTCCGGCCAACAGAGCACCCTATCTTATGGAGATACCGGGTTTGACGAGGCCGCCTCACATGTGGTCGCGGCCGCAGGGACATATGGTGGCCGACCCGGGGGTGCCGATGCCTCCGGGTTCTCGAGTATTTACGCGCTGAATCCTGACACTGGCGAGTGGGGGTCGTTCCGCCCGGGAGTGGGTCACATCCAGCAGTTTATTCCCGGCGCGCCGGCGGGTTCAACGTGGGTCACCCAGACTTACGACGAAATCTATGGTTCGACCATGGACCAGTTCCGGTTGGAAGGGATGCTAAATAGCCCGCCGCCCGCCGCCACACAACCTGATTATCAGCCTTTTAATACACAACAGCCCCAGGACACAAGCGGCACCCCTCTACCGCAACCCCCATTTACTCCCCCCGGAGTTGATTATGTCACCGAAGATTAATGCCTTGGGATTAATTTAACTTTAAAATATTTTGTTTTTGTATATAATTACTAGTGAAAGAGAGGTGCACATTGGCACGCAGAAATAACCCCGAACGGCTGGGGGCCCCCCAACCAGATCCCCCCACTACCCCTGAAACGACCCACAACCAGGGACAAGAAATTGACCCACTGTCCTTTATAGTCCCCACTGAATTTGTATCTTTGCCAACTAAAGGCTTGTACTACCCAGTGGGGCACCCTCTCCATGGTGAGGAAGCTGTTGAAATCAAATATATGACAGCTAAGGAAGAAGACCTTTTAAGTTCTAAATCATTACTAGAAAAGGGTCTCGTTATCGATCGACTGATTGAAAATCTTTTGGTGAATAAGAAGATTCGCTCCCGTGATTTATTTCTAGCGGATCGGGATGCTATCCTCGTCACGGCTCGAGCATCAGGATATGGTCGAGAATATAAAACGCGCCTCGCTTGTCGTGAATGCAGTCATACGGATCTCTATGAATACGATCTATCGACCGCTATGATTAAAGATCCTCCCACCCCGGAGCTATTAGAAGCCAACGATGTGGTGGAAACGACCACCGGCAATTTTACCGTCACGATTCCGAGTTCGCCGGTCGATATCACATTTAGATTTCTGACGGCCCATGACGAACGCACAATGCTTGATCTCTCACAGAAGCGCAAAAAGAAGAAGATGAGTGATCACATGATCACCGATCAACTTAATTTGATGATAGTCTCAGTGATGGGCCACACGGCCCGAGACACCATCCAGCAGTTCGTAGAAACACTACCTCTCCGAGACTCACGTTTTTTGAGAGGCGTCTATGAAAACATTTGTCCAGCCATACAACTAAAAAAGGAGTTCGTCTGTAATCAGTGTGATTACGAGGACGACGTACGGTTTCCCTTTACAACCGACTTTTTTTGGCCTGACACCCGAATATAACGAAAATATCTACGAACAGTTTTTCTTCTTAAAGTACCATGGCGGCTGGGGGCTCATGGAGGCCTATAATTTGCCCATTAAACTACGTGAATGGTTTGTTAAACGTTTGAAGAAGCAAAAGGACGATGAAGCAGAGGTTATGCGGCAAGCATCCTCGGGGCAAAGCAGCGGCGGGGGTCCCCCCACGACGTTGGGTCCAGGAGGCCCTGCACCCTCTACCGCATCAAGTGTAAAGCCTCGCTCCAAATAGGTGGCTTCTCCCACAATTTTTAACTATTTACTATATATTGTGAGGGACTTCCATGTCAGATAAACTCGAAGCATATACAGTTAATTTAAATGCTCATCAAGAAGGGCTGCTTACCGAAAGCTGGCTCGCCATGTTCGGAGGGGCAATTAAATACCTATTGCAAAGTATGTTCGGCTCCGGGCCTAAGTCATATATTACAGATAGTTCAATTATCAAGGGAACACCATCTCAGGTGGCTGCGTTTGGTGATGCTTTATCACAAGAGAAAAGATATATGGAAACTTTTCTTAAACATGGACTCAACGATCCCCATTCCTTTGCCTCAAAAGCAGAGCTTAATCGCGCCATCGCCAATTTTGAAAGAGAAACTGGTATTAAGTGGCCGTTAACATAGGGGATTTTTAGATGCGCGAGAACCTTGACTCTCTTTCTAAGGAAGATCTCAAACGAAGGATCGAGTTGTTGCAACTGCAGAAGGAGGGCAAGAAGCTCACCCAAGAGCAGAAGGTCGAATTGGAGAAGATCGGCCTACTCGAGAAACAAAATAGTGAGTATTATGCGCAAACGCTTACGCTGCTCAAAGAATATAATGAGCAGCTCGAACGCCGCGCCGTCGTTGAACGAGACATCGGACGCATTAACGATGTAAACTCAAAAATTTTACAACAAGAAATTGTACATCAGAAAAGGATTGCAGAGCAAGCGCGCCAACGATATTTGGAAGCGGCCGACGAAAGTAAGCGCGCCATCGCGGCCCAGGAGCAGGCCGTGGCCGAGCTTAATAAAAAGAAGGATCTCCTAGACGCGATGTTGGCGGGTACCCTCACCGCGAGCACTTATGACGAGGACACTATAGCCCGAACTGCCCAACAGATTGGTCAGCTTGAAGAAATCCTAGGGAAGCGCACTGCCGAGCGCATCGAGCTGGAAGCTGCCGTCGAGCCGGCGCATGCTGCCGCCGATTTGGCTAGTCAGAAGGCCGACGCAATCGAAGACGGCAACAAGGGCTTATTGGAAGCCAAAGCCGGCCTGGGACAACTTCTGACAACGACTTTGGGAGTCAAAGAAAATATACATACCGGCCTTGTGGGCGGCCTCATTGGCGCTATCCAAGGCGGGAAGAGCATGGATGACATCATGGAGTCCCTAGGAGGCAAAGCTAAAGACATGCTGAGCCCTGATAAACTGGGGATGGCCTTCCTTAGTAAAGTTTTTCAATCGACAATTGAGTTCCTAAAAGAGTTCGATAAGCTCTCAGCAGAATTCCGCCGGAATCAAGGACTTATTGATAAGGGGTTTGGTGGCCTCGAAGATCGAATTGCAAATGTTAGCCGCGCCAACCTACGGTTTGGCATCTCTATGGACGAAGCTTTCGCGGCCGCCAATGCTTTGCGTACTGAAATGGCTTCCTTTGCTCACGAAACGGACGAAAACCAAGGGCGGCTGATCAAGATTTCGGGACTTATGGGAGAATTTGGTGTTTCGGCGTCTACAACTGCGCAGATCTTTAATAAATTGTCCAAAGGTTTGGGGCAGAACGCTGCACAAATGGAAAAAACTAGCCTGCGCTTAATGTCTCTCTCCAAAAATTTGGGAATTCCTCCCAAAATAATCATGGAAGACTTTAATCAGGCCTCGAGCGAACTGATGAAATATGGCGACAATATGATCGAGGTCTTCGAGGGCCTGGAAGAACAGACTAAGGAAACCGGGCTGGCTATGTCCGCGTTGCTGGGGATTGCCAAGCAGTTTGATACATTTAAGGATGCCGGCGAGGCTGTCGGCCGACTTAATGCCATATTGGGTGGCCCCTACTTGAATGCTTTGCAGATGGTTTACGCCACCGAAGAAGAACGTATTCAACTATTGCGCGACAGTGTTAAAGCTACGGGGCGCCAATTTGAGGACATGGCACGTTTTGAGAAACAAGCTCTCATGAATGCAGCCGGTATCACCGACATGAATGTGGCCATGCAATTGTTTAACAGCACAGATGCTAATTATCGCCAACATGCCATGGACATGAAAGAAATGCAAGAGCAAGCCGAAAAAGCCCAAGCGGTGACCGACAAATTGAAGCAAGTTATGATGAGTTTTGCAATTGCTTTGGGGCCTGTCGTCCATGTGCTCGGCCTCCTCGCAACCGCTTTATTATATGTGATGAATCCCTTTGGAGAGCTAGCTCGATTCTTCGGCGCCGACGATGATATGATAAGCCGAATTGGTGCCTTCACTGTTGCGGGCTATGCGTTAGCGGTAATGATTAATTCAGGCTGGATCCCCGCTCTTGCTAAATTAAATATGGGCTTCATTAAGCTAAAGATGACAACGTTTCAGATACTTGCCGTTTTTGCGGCGGCAGCCGCGGCCTTCACATTCATGCATAATCTAACAGAGGGTCTGAGCGTTCCCCTGGGCATACTCGTCACCCTCATAGGTGCTTTGGCCATTGGTATGGCTGCGTTTTGGGTCGCCACGACTGTCGGCCTCGCGGCACCGATGATTGTAGCCGGTACTATCGCGACCGCGGCCGCAATTGGCGGCGCTATGGGCGTCGCTTCCAATCTTCATACTGGTCGCGACACGGGCCCTGAGGGGGTTTATGAAATGGGCGAGCGCGGCGCCGAGACAATCGTTCCGCGAGAAGGCGCCCCCCGTGTAGTGGACCAACGCGGCCCCCAACAGCTGGAAGAAGGAGATGCTGTTCTCAACGCTGCGCAGACAAAGCGCATGCGTGAGTCATCGTCTGGAGGTGGCGACTCTGCTGGCCTTGCCGCGGCAATGCTCAGTCTTCAACAAAGCGTTCAAACACTCACCGCTCAGCTCACCACGCCTCAGGGCGGTGATACGGGTGTCACCCCCTCTCCGCAGCAGGTTATAATTGAGATGGATGGGAAAAAGGTTGCCGATCAAGTAATAGAACGAATAAATCGTAAATCCAAACTAACTATTAACAGGGCAGTATAAAGAGGGTAAAATAAGACTATGACAGCGGCATTTTTAAAATTACGACACCTGGGCATCAACCAATCGGTATGCATGCCGGTGATTATTTCCTCTTTCGAGAGCAGCGTCACACCCAAGTGGGCCTCCAAAGAGGTTTATGGCCGTATGGATCCTATTTTTTCCTATCAAAATACGGTGCGCACTTTCACCGCCGTTATTCGGACCCCTTCCGGAGGGGAAGTTCTCCCTAAGGATGCGGTTGTAGACTGGAAGAATCAGGCGAAGCACGAGCGTAATCATGGAGGTGCCACCACCAGCGCGCGCAATGAGCAGTGGCTCATCCGCTTGCTGAATCTCGAGGAAGACCTGACCATCGATGGGGGGGGTACCACTGGACATTTCGGCACGAGCACCGAGGATCCCGATGAAGTCATGTGCGACGAGGACATCACCACTATGTTCCTTCCAATTCTTGCTGATCTCTATAAACTTATGTATCCCGTTTATGAACCGCTGCCAGGTGTCGCCGCTAGCTCGGTGGGGACCGGTTACATGAGGGGCGCCCCCCTTTTGGAGCTATCGCTGGACGGCCTAGCCTATACGGATTATTCAGCTCGATCCGGCGCCTCGGCTCACGGATTACTATTTGTACCAGAGACTTTTAAAGTCACTTCTCTGACCGATGAACAAAATGTTTCTATTGCTATGAGTGATATCTCGGATTTACGGTTTCATGCAGCTGCCAAAGGGTATACGATTACCCTAGGGGGCACTATTTTACACGCCAAGAATCGTGTAGGGTTTACGATAGGCACGAATGGTGTAAGGTTCGGTCAGGGCGCGAATTTCCCCTATAATACTGAGGGTGTAAGTCAGTTTTGGGAGCCTCCGGACTTAAGTTAATTAATTATGACATCCCGATACCAAAACATAACCTATTTCATGGACACCAATCCCCTGTGGGAGGATGTGTTTGAAGAGCGAGGCGCTCGGTCTATTCGTCATTATGCTACTGCACAATACCGCCCTCTTACTACTAAACAACGCGCATCCCTATCGATCGATCAGACCATATATGGACCCGGCGATCGCCTAGATAAAATTTCAGCACAGGCTTATGGAACACCAATCTACTGGTGGGTGATCGCTCGCTTTAACCAGAAACCTACGGAGTCCCATTTTGCTTTTGGGGACAAGGTTCTCATTCCTTATCCACTCACTACTATTCTGGGCTACTACATTACCCAGTGAGAAAGGATCAATAGAAAATGCCACGCAACCCCGGCGACGCTCCTCACCTTCAAGACGCTATGCGCCCTGTGGAGAATACAGACGACTTTCAACAAAATGTTTATCGTAATGCTATGCTCGCGTTAATGAATCTAATTGATGTGGTGAAGTCTTTTAATAAGCGCTTCAAGCCGCCCACCAACGATCTTCAGAGTCCAGCACTTATCCCAACCTCGACTGACAAGTGGCGCACAGGGTATGAAATGTTAGTGCCCATCACCACCACCGATCATCCGGGAGTGTGGGCCGGTACTGGCAACCCCGATACTGTTATCTCGCAGATTGGTATTGGACAGGAAGAATATGTTAATTTTTTGACCTTTAAATTATCCTCGGCGCAAAAAGCGATGTTGGTGCCCAAGATAAGAGTTTATAAATTAAATTATGAGGTCGAGACCGCGGGCACCAGCAAAGAAGTTACTCTCAAAAGACCACTTACCTTGTTGGAGGATCCTTATGGTCAGCAAGAGATATATTTTGATGCCGTGGCCACCACCAGTCAGGTGGAAGAGATTTTAGGGAAGCCTGGAAAACTGACAGGTACTGGTATTGAGTCGTTTGAGTGGGCCCTTAAAGGCGTCAACCCGGGCGAAGTCGACAACAACATCGAAGCCTCATTGAAAATTTACTTTAATAATGTCAGTGAGATATTTCGTCAACGTACCCTGGTCACGCTGCCGACAACGCCCCAGACTACTTTGTTCTCCGAGGCTACTTTCCTCGATTTGATTACGTTCGCTGGCGCTTTCATCACATCTGGCACCGGCGCATCCCAGGCCCAGGGGAACCAGCTTTGCCCGGATAAATATTATGAAGGATCCTTTTTTGAAATTCGAGTGGATGTAGGGTGGCAGCGCCCGCCCGAGGATACAGGTGGTTTGTTCACACCTGACGAGTGCGATTATATCGCAAGGGCACAAAAATCTATGTTTTTGCAATTAACAGATCATGCCTTTGAATTTAACGAGGACGGCTCGGGTACATTGACAGCTAATTATAGAGCGCGCTATTCTCTTACAGATGAGCGGTATGATTTACTGGGTTATAATGAAGACGACGATATCAAGGAGCATATTAAGAACAATGCGAAGGCTTTAGAAGCTCAGCGAGATCGCACCGACGATGAGGACGAGGAGCTTACTGCGACGGAGAAGGCGATGCAAACTGCGCTTAATGCGAAATATCGTCAAATTATGCAAGAGCTTTTGTATTATCATGTATATGAAACCCACGTCCCCGAAGCGTTATTGTATATTAGCTCCAATGAGCCCGAAGAGGACCTGGACTTTGGCGGCGTGGCCCCGGAGCTCCGGACCTCTGCCACCGCCTGGCACACCGGCGGCAACTCCTCCATTGGCGACCCCGCCCAGATTAATCGGTTCATTCTCTCAAGTCCCACGGGGAACTACAATAGGACTTTTTATAATAATGTCATCAAACCCTTGAATGAAGCCTATCGCAATGCAGCAGCCACATTAAAAGTTGGTGGCCCATGGTCGTATAGGCGCCAGGGCACAGACTTCAACGAGAAGCACTCTAGTGACGACATGATCAACGTAGCGCTCGAGGAGGAGGGATCCCCGGTAGTCTTTAATCCCACCGCCAAGGATCGATGGGACGAACCATCGGGAACTCGCACTGCCGACGATCACATTGCAGATCACAGGGAGCGAACTCACTGGGGCCCCCGCATTCAATTCTTTTATTTGGGAGATATTCTGGAAATCTTTTTACAAAAAAAGGAAATAGCTGAGGAAGTATATAAGCGGGAGCTTGGTTTTATTGCGATTGATTTTGAATTTGCAAATGCGCGCAAATTATTGGAGCGGTATACTAGCGAACCCGCCGGCGGCCCCTCGCATGGCTGGAAGTCGTTTTCCCCTCGCCTAGTGCAATTGCGCTGCGGCTTTAACCACATGGACGCCACGGAGCGGGAACAACTAATTTCGGTCGCTAACGTGTGTGATATTCCTATACCCGTGGAGCAATTCATAGATTTTATGAAACGTAAAATAATAGATGAGCTGCGTACCACCTATTATTTGGGAGACTTTATCCGCGATATTTTGAATGACTTTGTGAGACCTATTTATGAACAGAGTGGTGTCATTGGATCATCGCCTAATCGACCCCTATCGACTGTAGTATCATTTCAAACTGATCGCAATATTCCCTTTTTTCAATCCCAGGCTCAAAATCCTTCCTTTGGTGAAACTGTGGGATACGATCAAGGGGTACCCCCCTCAGCAACAAACGTAAGCTCCCGCGGCGCCTTCCTCGAACATCACACAAATGTCGATCTACATACTGAACACCCCGCATCAGCTCATTCTCCTGCTGGCTACTCGGGGGCCGGCCACCAAGGAAACACTGTGGGTCAGTCTGGGTGGCAGGCCCCCCTCAGCCCTGCGGTTCACGTCGGCTGTACCATTGGGGGAGATATTTCCGCTTTTGTTCCACCAGGCCCCGCAGGAACCAGGACAACTCTTTTGAAGAAACCAGGGCCCGACCCGGCGGATGCAGCTACTGTTAAGGTAATATCGTTTCAGGAACTTTTTACGGCCCACTCCGGGGATTATCAGGAGAATCTCGACAAAGGTATCATAAGTTTTGTCGTAGGCCTCGATAGAGGGTTGGTGAAAAAGGTAGAGTTTGATCGGGTTGACCAACCCTACTTGCGAGAGTCTAGGGTCGCCAAAGACCGTAGTGCTGGCTTGGGCCAGCTGCGTGAGCTTTATCATGTGAGACTAACTTTATATGGGAACACTTTATTGCACCCCGGAATGATCATTTATGTCGAGCCAAACATTCTAATTTTTGGAAAAATTACAGCTGCTATGTCTCCGGGGCGCCTTTTGGGCCTAGGCGGATATCATTTGGTGGTAGACGTAGAAAACGAGATCGGGAAAGATGGTTGGGAAACAACCATTAAGGCACTGCATGTGGCGATGCCTGCGATCGACCTCTTCCCATAAAAAGTCTCGTCGCACTAATTAAAAGTAATGGCCCTAGATAACACCCAGAGTAAGGCTTTGCTGTTTAATGATTTTTCTCCCGCTACTGATGAAGAAGTGGAAGAGATCTCGCGCGAGGCTACCCAAAACACCACCACGGGCATTCCAATTGGAGTTGTTCCGTATGTGGGGATGGAGAACGCCCCCAACCGCCTAGGAGGGGTATACCCCCAAGGCTCTAACGACCAGCTGCTGGTGATCAATTATGCCGAACGCGCGCGGTATAAGAATGCATCTTACTTTTCACGCGATGGGTTACCCAGACCTTTGGAGTCTTTGTATGACAAAAACTTTTATGGCCGAGTAGACCGGTTTCAAAATGTTATTGTTCCGAAGCGACAGAGCAGTCTGTATGAGCAGGTACCAAGTAATCCGCGCACCAATGTGGTGGCCTTTGATTTCGTCGCACGTGCCGTTTCCCAGTTAAGACGTAATGTAAAGATTGCGGGTGATTTGGGCGGCGTAGTACAAGCGGGCAATTATTATGATATCGAAGGAGCTAAGGGATGGTATGATTATTGTCCCGCATATGCTCAGCATATTAATCATATTTTCGACGCCTATGCGCGATGGCTGCAAACAATCCCAAAACAGCGATTTAATCAAATTTTAACTTTGAAACATTTTATAGATGAATTCTTACAATTTATGAAATCGAGTGGTTTTCCAGCTGTGCGAGCGTTTACTCTTACAGCTTTCGTTACGTCGGTTAAAGTAAGTCCAAGAATATCTGGCATATGTGTGGAGACAACCAGCCGTCGCTTTGGCAACGATTTAAAAACTTATACCGAATATTTATTGGATCCCAACTTTTCCTATTTTGTTCGCGCGGCTGGAAAATATGGCCTATATGTAGATCGTAACGCTCCATGGCGGTTATATGCAAACCTTCTTAGTCGCCCCATTCGCCAGTCCATTGCAGACATCCACCACGAGAACGTTGACAAAAGTATAGGATTTGGTAATATGTTTGATATCTATTATGATCGGACTTATATGTTGGACGTACCCCTGCTTCAAGAAAAATTTGTGGACGCTTTTAATAACTTTCGCAGCGCCAATCCGCGTGTGGTGGAAAGTGTCCCGGGAACCGTGAACTGTCCGGCGCCCTCCTTTTCGGTCACCGCATTCCGTTTTGCCACGACGATCGAGGCGGCCCGGGATTTAGGAGACTTGTACTGGCTGGGGATCTATTTTGATCTACGCGCCCGCGAAACCAATGTTAAATATAAAAACCGCGACGCGCTTGTCCGCCGTGCTCATGAGGTCTCTCTGGTTCCGGGGTTCAGTAGTTCCAATGGTTATGGGGTCATCAACAATCTCTTCAAGCCATATCTCTATGAATCACTTTTATTCCGTAGAGGGTTGACAGCTGAACAAAAGGTTGTTAGAATAGGAACAGTAGAGGATTATCAGATATGGTTCGACGAAACTGCCGAGGAGGCGCCGGCACCGCTGCTATTTCCCTGAGTGGGGACTAAATGTTATTTCAACTATTGGATACTAAATTTGATTGTGCGGGGTACTACGCAGAAAATGAAATACATGGGAACACGCCGCTTCCTTCAAGTGGGGAGACGTGGGATTACTCGGATCATTTAGATAGAAACACATATACCCTAGGACGCATATATGCCAAAGGAGCTACCTTATCGGAAGTGTGTCCGCCGGAGCTGCAGAACGACTGGGAAAATATTAAGAAAACTTTTAAAGCTTATTTACGCTCGTTTAATACTGCGCGCCTTTCTCTGGAAGATAACTGTCTTTACCAGGTAATTCCTGAAAATTTTTTATTTCAATATTTAAAGGCTAAAAATCGTATTACCCAGCATGTTCTAGATACTTACGGCCGACCAGCCAATTATGATTTTATGTATAATCTAGTTTGTATGCTTGCTGATATTCGTTCAAAGGACTTACAGATTGATATTGGGCCCATCCGGCATCTGTTAAGCTCGGTCCGCGGCCAAAACTTTCATCGGACGCTTAAAACTGCCAAACACGTGTGTGATTACAATCCGTGGGGCACAGTTACGGGGCGCCTAGCTACCCATTCGAATACTTTTCCCATCCTTACCATGAACAAGGAGTTCCGCGCATGCATTAAACCAAAGAACGATTGGCTAGTGGAGCTGGATTTTAACGCAGCGGAACTGCGCACCCTTTTGGCGCTTTCGGGAGAAGAACAGCCACAGAACGACATCCATGACTGGAATATCAAGAACGTTTTTAATAATAAAGTAACCCGAGAGGGCGCCAAGGAGAAGACCTTCGCGTGGTTGTACTCTAATAAGAAAAACAAGCAGTTAGAGCGTCTTTATAATAAGGATTTGGTGCGAAATAAGTATTGGGATGGCTGTAAAATTGAGACAGATTATGGTAGAATAATAGAGAACGTAGATGAGCACCATGCTCTCAATTACATTGTTCAGAGCACTACAATTGATATGGTGCACGAGCAAGCTTATAAAGTCTATGAGCTTTTGAAGGGGAGGAAGAGCCACATTTCATTTTTAATTCACGACGCTGTGTATATCGACCTCGCTGACGAAGATCGAAATGAGTTGTTGAATTTGCTTGACACGTTCAAGAAAACGCGCTATGATATGTTCAAAGTTAATGTCTCCGCGGGAAGGAACCTCGGGGAAATGAAGGAACTAAAATTATGAAGAACAATGTGATAGATATCAATGCAGCCAAATATCATATCCCGTCCCCGAAGCGCTATACTGATGGTATCCACGAAACCGATACTGTCGCAGGATATTTCAGGATGGAAATTATCGCGATCCTCGAGGAGTGCGCCATAGCATTTGATTGCGACTACCAAGAGCTGAGCCTGGGAGATGTGTGGGAGTATTTGGTGGCCCGGGAAGAAGAGCGTCAGCAGTGAAAAAGATTTACCACAAGCTCATACGGGATCGAATCCCTGAAATAATTGAGAGGGAAGGCAAAGATCACCAAGTACGTCAGCTACGCGGGGAGGACCTGACTCGTTTTGCTTTGAAGAAACTTCAAGAAGAGGTCCAGGAGTTCGTTGAGAATCCGTGCGCCGAAGAGGCCGCCGATATAGTGGAAGTTTTGAACTTTATTTGTCACCGCCTCGGAATAAGGCAGAAAAGCATCGAGGCCGAGCGCCTATCCAAAGGTGCTACCCGGGGAACCTTTGAGATGGGGTATATCTTAGACTGGGTGGAAGACGAGTGAAAATAGTGGGCCTCGGACGTGCCGGGTGTAATATAGCAAAAGCCTTTTCGAAATTTTCTCAGTACGAAACCTATCAGATAGACACGACGAAGGACGCTGATATTACTATTAAGGCTCGATCCTCACATGAGGACTATGATTCTCATTTTCCTAATCTTAAAAGAAAATTAAAGTTTACTGAGGAGGATGTGTGTGTGGTCGTCGGCGGAGGAGGCTGCATATCAGGAGGAATATTACGATTGCTGGAACAACTCCAAAAGAATACTCTCACTGTTCTTTATATTCAGCCAGACGTTGCCCTCGCTAGTGAAACTCAGAAGAAACAGGAGAGAATAGTGCGTCATATATTGCAGGAGTATGCACGCTCAGGCGCGCTTGAAGCTGTTTGGCTTATCGACAATCAGATGGTGGAAAAGGGAATTGGTGAGGTTCCAATCCTGGGCTACTATGATGTCTTAAACCAAGCTATTGTTAATACAGTGCACATGATAAACGTGTTTAGAAACTCAGAACCGGTAATCGGGAATTTTATTAATCCTTCGCCTCTGAGTCGAGTCGCAACTCTCGGAATTCTCGATGTAGAAAATAAAGAAGAAAAATGGTTTTATGACTTGACAGAGGCCCGGGATGTGGTATACTATTATGGTATCAATGAGAAACAGCTTAAAGAAGATGGCACCTTATACAAATCGATCACGGCGTATGTTAAAGATCAACTCGGAGAGACGGACAACGTTTCATACGGAGTGTTCAAAACCACCTATGATCAAAAATATTGTTATTGCATTAAGTATTCATCTGTGATACAATACAAAGAACTACTAGACGATCAGGATATTGGCTGATCGTACTTTAACCCAACAAAGGAGATAAAAATGGGTATTAATTTAGACAAGATGAGAGAAAAGCTCTCGTCATTACGTGGAGACGGTAACTCAAATGACACTTTCTGGCGCCCCGAGGACGGGGACCAGACTATTCGAATCGTTCCGACGGCGGATGGTGACCCCTTCAAGGAGATGTGGTTCCATTACAACGTCGAGAAGGGCGGCTTCTTGTGTCCCAAGCGCAACTACAGTGACGAGTGTCCTGTATGTGAGTTTGCCTCACAGCTATGGCGTGAGGGAGTCGACAACAACGATGACCACAGCAAGAAGACTGCAAAGTCTCTGTTCGTGCGCCAGCGCTTCTTCAGTCCCGTGATGGTTCGCGGCGAGGAAGAGAAGGGTGTGCGTGTATGGGGCTATGGTAAGACTGCCTACGAGAATCTTTTGACTCTCGTGCTGAATCCGGAGTATGGTGATATCACCGACACCGAGACTGGCACGGATTTGCAGATGACTTATGGAAAGCCTCCGGGCGCCTCATTCCCCCAGACGAAGCTCGTCCCCCGACGCCGCTCGTCCCCGCTTTGCGAGGAACTGACGCCCGACAAGTGCGCAGAGCTTCTTGACAGCATTCCAGATTTCACTGGACTGTTTGAGCGAAAGACAACTGCTGATGTGCAGACCATTCTGAGTACTTTCGTCAACTCGCAGGTTGATGATCCCGAAACGGTGAGTAGCGAAACCGAAAAGTATGGTAAGACTGCGGACGGCGAAGCTAGCGCTGTTGATGCGGCTTTCGCAGAGCTTGGCGCTCTTTAATATCCCCCCCGCAGGGAGGCCCGGGGTTACAGGGGTCTCACTCTACTCATGATTACACTGTTGGTAAAAATTAGAAAACTGATATGGTAATCAGCTCGATAGAATTAAAAGGAGGTAGCACAACATGAGTAAATTAATGTCATTGCCTAAATTTGCGAGAAACTATAACGCAGATACGGTGTATGTAGATACAAGGTTCCAGAGAAGGAAGTCCTGGGACCTTACAAATAAAAGAGAGTTTTTAGAAAGCCTTTCCAAGAACTGGGTGCGTCACCAAAATATTGTGGTGGCGGATGTCGCAGCGTGCTTGGCATATAGTCAAGAAATTAATGAGGCCGACGGCGCGTCATCGGATTACTTTGAAAACATCCTTGACGCGGGATATAAATATTTATCTTTGGACGGTCAAAATCGGACAAGCTGTCTTAACGACTTCAAGAGCGGCGAACTGCAGTATGTGGGCGCCATCCGAGACGCTGACGGCAAAGTCCATACTATACAAAATCTGGTGCTCAACGAGATGCCACAACGCGTACAAGACCACCTTAACACCGTAGATCTTATCTCGGTAGAAGTGGTAGAAGAAGTTACGTACGAAGACTTGCGCCAGTTTTTCCTGAGCTACAATGCTGGTTGTCCTCTATCGCCCCAGGAGCGCCGCCATGCGGAGCCCACACCTCTGAGTCAGGCGATCGAAGATTTGGCTCAAAAATATATGAAAGACGGGAGTGTCGAACACTTGCACACTGCCGCCGAAGTTACGCGGATGAAGAATAATGAACTCATCGTGAAAATGCTTGTAGCTTTGATTCGTGGCGTCGGAGAACACACAGGAAGTCAATTCACACTCCCCTGTGATCTACAAAATCCCCAGCTGGATAATTTCTATAAGCTAGGAAATGGATCTCCGGACATGACCCACAGCCCTTATCTGAGAGAGGAAACCAAACGCGCTGCAACCATTATTGATATGGCTATGAAGGTTTATAAGACTCAAACTAAGCATGATGGCAAAAAGAGCCGCATTCAAAAGGATGATATTTGGGCAGTCCTTCTCGCTTGCGAGTTTGTATACGATAACAACTATGTTATTGTCGATCGCCAAAAGTTCTTCACAGAGCTAGTACGTATTGAAAAGAATCTAGTAGATGAGTCTGAGCGCGTAAGGTCCGAAGACACTTTGAAAGCTGCAAAGGCAGGCGCTGACGCTCCAAGTATTGAAAAATACTATTTTAGGTGGGTTGGTACGACTCACAAAAAGACCGGCCGCGAACGTCGCACCCAGGCCTTGACGGCCAAGCTGGCCGACAGCGCCACGAGATATAAATTAACATTAAAGAAAAAAGTATGATATAGTGGAAAGACATCCACAGGGAGGCCCGGGGTTACAGGGGTCTCACACTTATACACACACAAAGGAGATATTATGAGTGATAATAATAAGAGCGGATACGAACTCCGCACCGATTTGCTAGGAATGGCAATTGGAATCGTAAGCGAGCGCAATCATCGCGTACGCGAGAACGAACTTCTCAAGCCCGAGGGTCAACGCGATGCTATTGATCCTTGGACGACTGAGGAAATTCTAACGGAAGCTGAGAAGCTTTACACCTTCGTTCAAAAGAAGTAAATTTTTGATCCACAGGGAGGCACAGGATTATCAGGTGCCTTAGATAGAAAGGAAGAGTTATGACTACTGAAACTAATCTGCTTGAACAGATGATTACGCTCCTGGAAGATATTCGTGACGATCACGACAGATTCTTTGATCGCGGTAATAATGCAGCCGGCACGCGTGTGCGCAAGGCGATGCAGGAAGTGAAGACGCTGGCACAAGGCCTGCGTCTAGAAGTTCAAGAGACCAAGAACGCAGAATAAACTCTGCCAGCCGCAGGGAGGCATGGGAATACAGATGCCTCACATTTATTAATGAAAAGGATATACTAAAGTGAGAAATATTGTGGATACGCTCCGGCAATTAAATATTGGCGATGAAGATTATGTTTATCTTAACTATGAAGAGTCAGCCGAGGTCTGGCATATTTCCGAGGACTATATAGAGACCGCCTTGGCCGAAACAGACACCGCAGCTGTGCTGGCCGGTGCTCTTGCTACCCCTGGGATTAGAGTCCTCTCTCGTTATGATGAAGAGATTCTGGCAACGATGCGAGACGAAGGGATGCTGGACGAATACGACCGCGACGACTGGTTTGAAGAATATCTAACAGAAAAAATTCAGGAGGAAGCTTATCAATATAATTTGTTAACCATTTCCACTGAGCGCCACGACCATAAACGTGGTAGTTGCGGGGTGGCGTCAAACATCAAAGTACGAGCTGGCGATTTATATAGTCTGGGCGCGAGCGCCGACTCGTTTGTTAGAGCTTTTGATATTGTAGTTCAGACAGCTGCCGGCACATTGACTCTTAACTAAGAATGTCATTTTTTTTTACAGGCATGGGGTTCTTACTAGTGGGGTTATATTTGCTTGACTTGCGCCGCCAAATACGCGAGCTAAGTACCGAGGTATCAAGCCTCCACAAAGATTTTTTGGCAGAGGTTTATATAAAATATGGAGATCAAATAAATGGCGAAGAGTAAATCAAAAGCAGGCAAAATTTCAATTGATGGATTGCGAACTTTAATTAACAAAACTTCCGGTGTGGAAGTGGCGCATAATCTTAAACAAGCAAACCCCACAGAAGTGAAAGAGTGGATCCCCACTGGATCTCGCTGGTTGGATTCTATTGTTTGCCGCGGCCAGCTAGGTGGTATTCCTGTTGGGAAGTTCACAGAGATCGCGGGCCTTGAATCTACCGGCAAATCATTTATGGCTGCCCAGATTGCTGGCAACGCCCAAAAGATGGGGATGACCGTTATCTATATGGATTCGGAGTCAGCAATTGACCCGGGCTTTCTTGAACGAGCCGGCTGCGACATAAACGAACTTATCTACGTCCAGGCACAATCCGTTGAGCATGTTTTGGAAACCATTGAAAACGTGTTGAAGTCCGGAGCAGAAAGAACTCTGTTTATTTGGGACTCCCTGGCCATGACACCCACCATTACAGACGTTGAGGGAGACTTCAATCCTCAGTCTA
>Ga0080013_1002413_pt1 | contig 21994 bp, 23 predicted proteins | sample ETNvirenome_6_85_FD_69236 | JGI IMG/M metagenome (GOLD analysis project Ga0080013, IMG submission 69236) | Marine viral communities from the Pacific Ocean - ETNP_6_85 (SPADES assembly) (version 2) | ecosystem: Environmental > Aquatic > Marine > Oceanic | place: Pacific Ocean | collected 2013-06-19 | reverse complement strand
CTGTGAAAAGATAGGATCCTATGTGCCAGACCTTATCTTTGTCTATATATTTCCCTGATTGACCATCTAAGATATCGTAATTAGTAATAGCAGGATAATAACTAAAGCAATTCCAAAGCTCCAACTGGTCAAGGCGAGTCCTAGGAACGTCTTTGATGTTAAATCCTCTTTGAATAAACGCACTAATCGGAAGCCGATAGAAGATAGCACCATTTTCCATAAGTGCATGAAACAGAATAGGCCGCCCTGTAATCGATGCAACCCCAAAAAGAATGCAGTCTTCCACTTCTCCGTGGTGTGCTTTGAGATCATAGAGATATTCTCTCCGAATCTGCGCATAGATCACAGGAATATTCGCGTTTAAATAAGCCATCTAACATATAACCCTTACGTTGCTAAAAAATAAATGGCAACAATCACTACTACAACAGCAGCAGATATTTTAGGATTAGCTTTTGCTAATGCCAAAAGTTGTTTCGCTTTTTCCATAGTTTCCTCCTATTTTATGTCACCCCAGTTTTTACCGGACGCGTAGTCTACCTTATTTGGTACCTTAAGTCTAATCGCATTTTCCATGATATTTTTTATTTTTAACGCTGTTTCTTCATCGGGTATAGAAACACATAATTCATCATGGATTTGAATGTGTGGAAGTATACCATTTTTATAAAGATTCACCATTGCTTGTTTAGTCATATCAGCGGCACTCCCTTGTACTAATCTATTTAATGCTCTGTATGTAAAAGCTAAACGATAATGTTTATTAAAATTAATATAATCAATGTCATCAGGATATTGTTCATGATACTTTAGCTTCGCTTGTTCTTTACTCATGATTGGTACCGGATCATATTTATAAGAAGTAATAGTTTGCCATTCTTTCTTTTCTTCATTATACTTCTTTTCTTCTATTTTTGTTTCAATTTCAAATCTTCCTAACTCAGCATTCCATTGTTTATCATAAGGTTCCCATCGATTAAATCTACAAAACCTGTCCCCTAAAGTATAAATAAGCTCATGTTCTTCTGCAAATTCAATTAGTCCATTAGATAATTCTTTGATGAAAGGGACTTTAGAATGGTAATCATAAAATAAATCACGTGCCTGTTGCGGCGTAAGTTCTAATTCTTTTTGTAATTTCATTTTTCCCATGCCATAAAATAAACCTAGGTTAATTGTTTTTGCTTGGCTTCTCGGTATTTTTGCCATGTCCGCTACAATAGCATGAAAATCTGTTTTAGGATTCTCTTTATAGGCATCTGCTAACGTATCAGTTCCGGGGAGGTCCCATCTTAATGCATAATGCACTACAATTCTTGGTTCTTGCTGAGAATAATCAAATGATCCCCAGGCACAACCTTCTTCTGGAATAAATATTTCTCTTATTCTTTCTCCTATAGGTCCTTTAGCTGGAACTTGCTGAAGATTTGGGTTACTCATAGAAAATCTTCCAGTTACTGTTCCGCCCTGGTCCGATCTAATTTGATTTATATCCGCATGGATTCTCCCTTTATGTACAAAACTTAAAAGTCCTTCGACAAAAGCATTCTTTGCTTTATCACATTCTCTGGCTCGAGCTATCATTCTAAGATATTTATTTTTATGTGTTCTTAAATATTGTTTAGGAAGTTGAGGCATCCCTGACTTAGGAGTTTTTTTGTAGTCTTTTATTTTTTGTTGATCTAAAAGTTTTTTAATAGATGCAGATGCCCATATTTCTATTTTGATTCCTGTCTCTTTGTGGATATCTTTTATAAGCTGTTCTCGTTCTGTTTCTAATTCGTTGCCAAACTGTTTCGCTTTTTCAACGTCTACGCGAACTCCTTTAAACTTCATATCCACAAGACATGGAAATAAGTTTGTCTCTAATTTAAATATATTTGCTAAGTTCTTTTTGTCTCCATCAGCATTTACAAACAAAGTCTCCTTTAGTCTAGGTTCGAAAACATTCCATAGTTTTAAAGTCAACTTAACGTCTTGTTCTGCGTAATCTTTGACTAAGCTATAGGGAAGCTTATGCATATTATTAAGAGGGTCTTTGATACCATATTCTTTTAAGGATTTATCTTGGAGATCATATTTATATTTACTTTCTCCACTAAGATAATCTTTACTTATTGAATCTAAAGTATATCTCATTCTATTCTCATCTATCACGGAGGCAGCAATCATGGTGTCTAATAGTTCCCCTTTAGGCATTAGCCCACTTTCAGCTCTAATCCAACATACATCGTACATTGCATTATGAAAGACTTTTTTAATATTTGGATTTTGAAATAATTTTTTATTTAATGTATCCCATGTTTGTTTAGGATCCAGATTACCGCTCATAGCGTGCCGAATAGGAAAATATAAAGCTTGTTTACCTGTACAGACTCCAATTCCACACACATACCCCACACCTCTAACGGCCCCTGATCCTTTTGTTTTTAAGTCGGGATCATAAGTTTCTAAGTCAACTGAAACTATATCAATCCCTTTTAAATTTAAGTCACTTAGTTCAGGGGAAGTACACATTATTTTTTTAATATCCCCCAAAAATTTTTCTTATCTAATGGATTCTCTTCTGTGTAATCTCTCTCAATAATCATATCAATATAGTGTTTTGCTTTTTCCAAATCTTGCTTTCCTCCTTTATAAGTATGTCTACATATATACTTGATTGCGTTGCCTTCCGCAAATAAAATTTTATTTTTATTAATAAATTCGCTCGGCTGAATTTTTAATTTTCTATAGTGGGATCCACCAATTTGTTTATTATAAGCCCCCATATTCTCCTAGACTCCTTCCTGTTTCCGATCTTAAAACCCATGCATCATTTATTCCCCGACTGAACATAGTATATTTTAATCTTAATTCCACAAACATAGGTTCACGTTTACCTCTTCTAAATATGGTTAAATCTCCTACTACATTATCGAACGTTGTTCCTTTTATTTTATGAATATTGCCATACTTAACTCTGATTTTCCCATCAAAATCAAATCCATTCTTTACGATTTTTCTAATATAAACCATTCTTCTTTCGTGGTGCTTGACGTCACACCCCTTTGCGCGTTTTCTTAATAAATCAAAATTCTTTACCTCTTTCGATTGTGGTTTTAATAACCCTGCTTCAATTACTTCATCAATAGTATAATCTTTATTAATCCAATCTTCAAATTTAAAAGAGCCTTTTCCATAAACAATAGCCTTACTACTTAGATATTCCCAGAAATGTTTTAGTTGCTTTAAACTTTTAGGTGCTCCTTCAATAAAGCTGGGCCATTCATCATGACATTTTAGTTCTTTAAGAGATACATGTGCTGAGCTTGTAATATGTGCATACTCTATACCATGCATTTCAAAAAATTCTTTTATCCTTTTATCACTTGGCTTTCCTCTATAAGCAAAAATAAATGTCTCTTTGGTATTTCTTATTTTATCTAAAAGTTTCTTTAAACTTAAAGAAGGGCGAAGATCAGGTAATGGAAAAATGTTTCCTTGAATTCCTGGAGCGGGGAGCCATGTTCTACTATACCCATAATGTTTCCATATAGGAGCAATGATTTGTTTACAAAATTTATTAATAGCTTCGCCGCATCTTTTCCCTTGAGTTAATTCGTGCCATGGATTAGCAGAAGCTTTGTGAAAATACTCTGCATCAGATCCAGCCCATTCAAAAATAGTTTGATCGGGGTCTCCTATCATGTAAAAGTGGCCATCTTTAACGTTTTTAGCCATTTTAAAAACAGCTCGTAACTGTGGACGATTAGTATCTTGTGCTTCATCTACCATCAGTACTTCAATATCAGACTCTATTTTTTTCTCGTTGTATTTTATAATCATGTCCGCAAAATCATAAAGATTATTATCTTTTTTGTATTGCTCATAAACTGTTTTTAATTCTTGTAATTGGGTTAGATTGTATGGACTATATTCTAAACGATCAGTGTTGGGATGATGCCAATGCTCCTTTAACGTACGCTCGTACCCATGGGCTGCTTTGATAAACTTAAAAAAAGGATGATCTTTATAGGGATCCTCTCCAATTTTTGCATAAGCAAAAGCGACATGAAGGCGACATAAGTTTTTAAAATCTTCATTATCTTGTTCAGTAAACACTTCTTTATGATCTAATTTCTTTTTGCAGTAATGATGAATAGTACAAATTCTATCCTCAAAAAATTTTCTTCGATAACCTCTTTCTTTAATTTCAGGTACATCCATGGCTGCATTTAAGATTTCGTTAACAGCTGTATTAGTGTGAGAGATCAACACAATTTTATCAGGATCATATTTTCTAAAAAATTCTCTATATTTTTCTAATAAAAACGTATGAGTCTTTCCGGTTCCTGGTGGGCCTGCTACAAATCTAGGCTTTGTCATCTTCAATCTCCTTTACTTCAATCGCTTCTCCTTCAATAATTAAACTGCTTTTAGCAATTTCATAATCAGTGATACGCCAACGAGGAAAAGATTTTCCTTCCGCTTTCCCTCTTATTTTTCTGGCTTCTAAAACTCTTTGAACTTTCAAAACTAAATCTACTCTCGGCATATCTATTCTTCGTACTTCATTTAAGTAATCTTCAAAGTTATCTAAATCAAATTCTAAGACTTTCTTCTCTTGATTATAATGAGGGCGTTTATATTCTATTAAACTTTTCTTGTCGGTCGAAGCTTGTCTCGCGCTTAGATAATGTTCAAAATATTTAATAAATTTATTATTCTCTGCAGCTTCTTCCACATAATCATCTGAATGAGATCTTGCATCAAATTTGATTTTCATAATTTTATCAAAGTCGTTCTTCTTCATTTGAGGAATCCATACTTGTGCCTGCTTCATTACTTCATCATAAAAATGTCCTTGTTTCATTAGGGTGGGACCATTTACTATAATTTCTATTTTCTGAGGTTTCCCTTCAACCATTGCATTTACTTGTACTAGGTATCGGTCCTCTCCATATTCTAAAATTTCTCCTATAACTCCAGCTCCCTGAACTGTTTCATAACCTACTCCAATCCAGCTAAATATTTCTGCTACTGATTTTGGTGAGCATCCAATAATTTCAGCAAGTTTATTCATTCCATATTTTTTAGTTGCTTTCTTAACACTCGTCCCTTTTTCTGCTCTGTCTTCTGCTTCATTATCATCAGATAAAAGAGCTAAATTATGAACAAATTCATTAATCTCTTCTTCCGTCCACTTAGTATGTTTTACTAAAACTCCTGCAACTGCAGTACAAAAAGCATCTCTTTGCCCTTGAGATCCATATACAATGCATAATGCGGTTGAAAGAGCAACTTTTCTTAAATCTGTATTTAGATCACCAGGATATTCTTTTATTCCCTCATAACTCTCCCACTTAACATGTTCATTAGCTTTACTGTGGAGAGATTCAGGAACTATAGTATATTGGCTACTTCCATTTCTAATTTCACATAAGGTAGCTCCATGTGGAAAAGCTTTGTAGTAACCTTCGAGTTCTTTTGGAAGGGAAAATTTTTTAAAATCTAATTTACCCTTCCACCAATAATGGCTTTTTGGATTACTGGGTCTACCGGAAATGGCAGCTCCTGGTCTTACATATTTCTCTATAAATCTTTTTGCTAATTCGTTATCAATATCAAAATCAATATCTTGATCTAATCTTAAACCTATTGCGCAGTGTGTATATTTAGTTCTCCATTCTTCTTTCGTTACTTTAAAATTCGGACTACTCCAATCAGTAACGATAGGGGTGCCTTTAAGACAGGGTATAATAATCCTGCCCGAATCAATCCAGTGCTCATAAGTAGTTGGTGCCTGTTTAATCACTTTCATATAAGTTAATAGGGCGAGTTAAGTCTCCCGCTCCCGCCCCACTCCTCGGAGTCTATAAACTTAAAGATTTTCTTTTTGCTTCTTGCGCTTCAGGTTTAGCTTCTACTTCGCCTTTCCCTACACGTTCAGCAAAATTTTTTGCAATCTCGTAAACAGATTTGTCAGTTACTGGGCCTACTTTCGCTACATCCCAACCAAACCATGTTCCTTTGTCATTAGACATCTGAACAGTTTTTAGTCTATAAATGTGGCTATAAGTTGGCGGAGTAAACAAACCTTTTGCCCCTTGCATTTTAATGCCCATCATCATTGAGTTCCATTTTCTACTAATTTTTAATTGAGTAGCTTTCATAGAAATCAAAGCTGTTGTGGGAGTTTGTCCCAAGAGAACTACAAAATGATTTGCAGTATTTTCGATATAATTACCATTTGGTAATCTATCTTTGTAGGATTTATCACGAGTGGTTTTACTCATGATATCGCTCGTAGCTTCGTGAATTGCTACTGGAGCACCTTTACTCTCACCTCTGTCTTGCCATTCCACAAGTTGTCTTTTGTAGAATACAGGCAATACTTCTATCCCCTTACTTCCGTCATATATCTCATTTGAGACGGTGTTGAGAATCATGCCAGGTTCTGCCCCCTCGACATATTTCCCATTCCTTTTATTTACTTCGGGAGATAGTTGTCCCAAGACTTTCAAAAATGGTAACGCAAGATCATCCTGCGTTATATTCTGAGAGCCTGCATTTGCATCAGCTTCAAATAAGTTTGAAGACAATGCACCTGCGTTTTCACGTTTCGTGATTTGTGTTTCACTTTTCATGTTTATTGTTTCCTTTTGATTGTGGTTCTGTTTCCTGCGAACACGTTAAAAATATCCGTTGGCATATCTTTGCCATTTTCAATACGCTCTCGGACCAGCGCTTTCAGGGTCATAGGTTCAACCTTCAACTTTTGTGTCGGTTGAAATCCTTGACCCTTCGCAAGGTTAGCATAATCTGCCGCCTTGTTATCTTCGTTCCTTCCAAAGGAAACGGTAATTTCATTTTTAATGATATCACCTAGGCCATTAGAACGAAGCCAATTATACGCTGCTTCTCTGTTTTTCACAGAGATATTAGCTGCATAATACGGTTTCACTTCAACTGCAGATCCATCTGCTAGTTTAATAGATGCTAATCCCATTTCACTTAGAAGTGTAGGGATTATTTCACCTGAAATTTTTTCAGCTTCTCGTTTTTTATTTTTGAGAGTCTCTTCATCATTTTTTAATTCATCTTCCAGATCTCTTAGTTTTTTAACTTGATCCGCTAAAGATTTTATATTTTCTGTTCTATCTAGAACCTCTTCTTGATCTTTTTCAAAATTAATATCACTCATTTATTTTTCCTTTCTCGTGTAAGTTAATTTCAATAGGGTAATATTTTCTTTCTTGTTTATCCCACTTGAGTAATTGATATTTACCATTAGTTATATCAGAAACAATAGAACATGCGACTCCAATAATAGCAGGATCGCCTGTTAATAATAAATAATCATTGATGGTATAATTTTTTAAACCATCTCTTAATTTAAAAATTAAAGGACCGGGAGAAAAAATAATTTGGGAAAGCTCGGGCAATAGAAATTTAAATTTTCCATAATGCGCAGCTCCCATAATATTTATTTTTGGTCTACCCTCTCTAGTTCCAGCTATTTCTTGAATAACATACACTGTAGATAAAGTCCTAGGTTCACTAGGTGCAGGTTTACATTCAATTGTACTGAATATGTCCTCTTGTTTCTTTCTATACATAGTTGACAAATATATAGTGGATCCGGTATAACAAGTCAATAGAAAGATGAATTATAAATTTAAAACTGATCCGTATAAGCATCAGATTACTGCTTTGGAAAAATCTTGGAATAAGGAGACCTATGCCTACTTCATGGAAATGGGTACAGGTAAAACAAAAGTATTAATTGATAACGCTGCTATGCTTTATGACAAAGGTAAAATAGATGGCCTTTTAATTATAGCTCCTAAAGGAGTGATAGGGACTTGGTACAATCAAGAATTGCCTGCTCATTTACCTGATCATATTGAAAAAGTGACCGTTTTATGGCAAGCAAATATAACTAAATCTCAATCAAGAAAATTAGGAACTTTATTTAAAACTGGATCAGACTTTCATATCCTTATTATGAATGTAGAAGCTTTTAGTACGGAAAAAGGATTAAGCTTTGCTAAAAAATTTCTCTTATCTCACAACACCTTAATGGCTATTGATGAATCTACTACTATTAAAAATCCTAAGGCATTAAGAACTAAAAACATTATTGAAATATCTGATATGGCTAAATATAGAAGAATTTTAACTGGATCACCTGTTACTAAAAACCCACTTGATCTTTTTTCTCAGTGTTTTTTCTTAGATCCAGAACACCTAGGACATGGGTCTTACTATTCTTTTAGAGTAAGGTACGCCATTATGAAAACGGCGTATATTTCTGGTCGATCAATACAGCTTGTATCAGGCTTTAAAAATCTTGCTGAATTATCAGAGAAATTACAACCTTTCTCATATAGAGTCCTAAAAGAAGATTGTTTAGATCTTCCTCCCAAAATATATATGAAAAGATCTATTGATTTAACAACAGATCAAAAGAAAGTTTATAAACAAATGAAGGAAGAGGCTTTAGCTCAATTAAATGGTAAACAAATTACCACTATGACTGCGCTTACTCAATTAATGAGATTACAACAAATTACATGTGGCCATTTTGTGGCGGATGATGGGACAACACAGAATATAAAGAGTAATCGGTTAGCTGAGCTCATGGATATTTTAGATGAAGTTGAAGGCAAAGCTATTATTTGGGCACATTGGCAAAGAGACATTCAAAACATAGTTAAAGAGATTAAAAAGGTCCATGGTCCGTGTTCCGTGGTTGATTATTATGGGCTCACGAGTCAAGAAGCACGGGAAACGAATCGAAAGAAATTTCAAACCGATGATAAATGTAGATTTCTTGTAGGAACTCCACAAACAGGAGGTTATGGTATTACTCTTACTCAAGCAAATACCGTTATTTACTATTCTAACGGATATGATCTTGAAAAACGATTACAGTCAGAAGACCGAGCCCACCGAATCGGACAAAAGAAGTCGGTGACCTATATCGACCTTATTGCCGAAGATACAATAGATAAGAAAATTCAACAATCACTACGTAAAAAAATAAATATCGCTTCAGAAGTTTTAGGTGAAGAATTAAGAGCATGGATATAGTAAAGTTTTCATTATTTCCCACTTTAGTCTTATGTTTTCCTCAGTTTATAAGTTCTAAAGAGTGTAACAAAATCTTTAAATTATTAAGGACCAAAAAACTTGATAATCATCCAAGGTTGATAAAAGGAAAATCTACTCATGGTTCTGGTATAGACCTCTTATCGGAAATTTCTATTGATGTAATTAAACCCATCAAAGAGTATTCCTACCAGTCTAAGATTAAAATTAAGAATAAAATTACAAACTCTTGGTTTAATATTCAAGATAAAGAAAGTATCCTCAAAGAACATCTCCACTCTAACTCTGTTTTATCTGGTGCTCTTTTTATCAATGTTGGTGAAAAAGCCAGTAAGTTATATTTTTATAACCCTAACCCTTTTATTTATTATATTGATAGAGAAGAACCTGCCAATGACTATACCTATGAGTATTATTATTTTACTCCTAAAAAAGGAGATTTAATCATATTTCCAAGTTGGTTAAGACATGGTTCTAATCACAACAAGAATTTCTATAATAATAGAACTGTAGTTAGTTTTAACGCTATTTAATCCACTAAAACGTAGGATATACGCGCGAGGCGCGCAGAATTTTTGATTTCGATTATTTTAAAATGATGGCTACGAGCATTAGAAATAAAACTAATCCCTGATAGCGATTGAAAGCTGTAACGAATAGTGACTCATGCGTTGCCTTTAATTTTTCCCATACAAATTTCATTATGCATCTCCTATAATTGGTTTATACCGAGTAATATTATCTTCGTCTTTATATGCTCTTAAGTTTTCCTTTATGTTTTCTGATGACTCCGGGTTATAACTGACGTGCAACCACCCCGAGTTGGGTTCATCTTCGTTCCAGAATTCTAATATCATTTGATCATACATGAGGTTTCCCTTGATCCAATTAAAGACCTCATTATTGGGCGTGCCATAGATTTCGAAGTCGGCCGCCATGCCTTGGGCATGCTGACTATTGATGGAGCTGCCGATGGCAGTGCAAAGCGCAGGACTCCGGTAGCCCGAGGATATGCTCACAACGTGGTTAAAATGGTCTCTAACGGGCTGTAAGACCCTCTCACAGAGCAATCTTAGATTCTCCTGGTGGTCAGGGCTAGCATTATTATCTATGCCCTTCCTCTCAGCTGTTTGAGACTTGGTAAGCTCTACCAAGGAAAAATTTTTGGAAAGCTGCATATATTATGTGGTGAAAGCCTGAAATAATTGTAAGGCCACGGCCCCCACCGTAGCTAAAAGAACCCAATAGATTTTGTCTATCTTGCCACCCAAGTCATGAATATTTCTGTCCATATGTTTTAAATGGTTGTTCTTAATACTGGCCACGTCTCTTTTGAGACCTGTAATGTGGCCTTGTAAACTGATGATGTTTTCTCTTACACTCTTGGGTGTCATGTTCTCCTCGCAATAACTTGTTCCTCTGGAGACAATAAAGCACTCTCTGTTCTTGTCAACCCTGTAGTTGGGTTAGTATTAACCGCTGCCGTAGCCACTTTTGGCATAGGCATTGCCGGTAAAGGCTGATTCATTAAACTAGATTGATCATCTTTATGTAGCCAATCTTCTTCTTTAATTATGAGAGGTTCATCAAGTCGTTGATAGTTCTTAAGAGTCTTCTCTATTTTCTTAATAATTTGATAATTATAATTATCCTTATAAGGATCCGGCATATGTTTACCAAATTTCTTGAAGTATTCGTCGGACTCTCTAGCTAAGGACTCTTGTATCCCTTTAGCAATCCCAAACGGTTCAAACTTCCCTTTCATAATAGCTTTGAAAAGATCTCCCTGGTCACGCCTCTCAAATAATTTATAAACATCTTGTCGAGTTTCTCCTAAGATTAATGAGGCCATTACTTTTCTTCTTAATTTATCCATGGTCTCTAACCTTTTGTTATTGGCATGAATATATTGTCTAAGTATTTTATTCTTATCGGTAATAGGATCTCCCGTAAATAATCCTTGCGTGATTATTTTTCTTTCAGCTCGTTGATCTCTATTAAAATCTTGTAAAGCAAACTCTAATGTTTCTAATGGATAAATACCTACGGGTCTCATTCCAAAGAAGCCCAGCATTTCTGTTGGGATTTCATACTCTTTACCTTTAAGCGTTGTCTCACCGATTGCGGCATAGAGTCTTCTCATCTGTGCTAATGATCCAGGTGCCATTTGATAGGTTGCATGTCTAATGGACTTCATTAGCTTGCCGTTTTCTCCAAACCAATCTTCACGTTCATTAAAAATTTCTCTACCGTCTCTTGTTACTCCTTTTCTTACTAAGAGATCAGCGATCACTGCGTAGTAAATCGATTCTGAAATGAAAGGTTCGACCATTCGATCTAAGCCTTTAGCCATTCCTAGTACCATCGCTTTGATTAAAGGTTCATCATCTTGAATCTCTGCTGAACTAATCATTTGCTGAACCGGGTTAAGGACGGTGTCGTAAAAGAAACCGTGACTGAAATCAACGTATTGATATTCCCATTTTCCTGTTCGTTCATTCTTAACTCTAATAGGTAAGATCGTAGAGCCAGCAGACCAAGGTGCAATTAATTCTCTCATCGCTTGAAGTTGGTCTCTTGTGATTCCATACAGTCCTCTTGTTGCTTCAACTACCATTGGAGGTATGACTGCGTAGGCAGTTCCTAAACCAATCAATCTTTGCCAGCCTATTCTAGCCATGACAGGATCTTTAATTTCTTGTAAGCCTATCTGTGCAATTCTTCCTGTGGTTCTAATGATTTCAGCGGGCCACGATACGAAGTTTCCTAGGATAGATCTTCTGAATGTTTTTACAAAGTCAGATACATAGGCATAGTTAGGAAGCATGTCTCTTACATTTCTCATAGCATGAGTCATGATCTCTATCTCATTCGGGATGTCGGCGTTGGTAAATTTTTTACCAGTCTTAGGATTTTTGATCCCCTTCTTCACTGCTCTTGCATAAGCTGCTCTTAGCTTATGAGACTCTGCAAACCAATTTGTTATTTTCCAGAAGTCATCTTCGGCGATGTACATATCCTGAGCCCAGCTTAAAAATCCTTTTAGTTTTTTACCTAAAGAATTAAAAACCCGGTCCATAACATCTCCTCTAACTCCGATGTCTTTGATGATTCCCATAACATCTTTCATGGTTGCACTTGAGTTCACCATTCCACCATCAAGAAGGAAACGATATCTTGCTTGATCGGCTGTCATGTTTAACCATTTTGGGTTGCCTGTAATTCTATATAAGGTTTGAGGTTGGATGGTTCTCCAAGCGATCCCTAAAGCTTCACCAAATACTTTAGGATTAGTTAAGATAAGAGAAGCGTTTCCAGAAGAGATCGTTGTCACCGCTCCTGAAGTAAAGTTTCTTCCGTGAGTGAAAGGGCCCAGCACCGTCTTACCGGCTTGCGTTAATCCTTTAGGGATTAAAAATAGATAACGATAGGCAATGCTCTTGGTGATTCCACTTAAAGGAATTTCTTCTCCTAATCTTAGAGCTTGAGCTATATTATCTATAGTAAATAGTCCATCCATAGGACTCGTGTAATATTCTTCAGCTAAATTAGTTGTAAGTTTTAATGGCTGAGCTCCAACGGTAGGCTGCCAACGATTTCCTTTAGCATTGAAAGCTTTAATCGCATCATCAAACGAAGGGTAAACTAATCCTCTGCCCCCACTTTTAATGGCTTGATCTGATAAAATTTTTAAAGTGTTATAGAAATTATCTCGTGCTGCAATGCCACCGAGATCCGTCATGGTATTTACAATAGACGTCTGTGCATTCTTTGTGCTACCGTATAATTTTTGTAAAGCTTCTAGATCTGTTTTAGTTTGAACTAATCCTCCTTTAGGATCAGGTTTAAATTTTCCACCTGCCGTTATATATTTAGCAATGTTTGAGGTAATGGTTCCAGTATCGGCTCCGATACTTCTATTCCCATAAACCCATTGCGGAGTTTTTGTAATGGGATCTAAGCTGGCTGTCTTTAACCAACGTTTTATTTCTTCAATAGATTCTGCTTTAGAAAGATTAACTTTATTAGCATTGGCATAACGTCTGAATACTTTGGCTGCTTCTTCAATCGCTTCCATTGCAGGTTGAAAGCCTGTAGCTTTAATTAGTTTAGGGTCTTCAAAAAGTTTATAGACGGTTCCAAAGAAGTCTTTGAAACGAGTATTCATAATATTATTAAACTCATCAATTCCTTTTGTTGTAACGTTACCACCTTTCCAAATAGCATTTTTGTAATCTGTCATGCTTTTACGAATCTTGTGTAAGTTATCAATTAACTCTGCAACATCATTAGATTTAGCTCCTAATTTTCCTAAAGATTTCATAAGCGCATCAGGATTAGGGAAGCCTTGAAAGACAATTCTTCCTTTCTTAATTGTTTCTTTTCCTGACTGTAAAAATTTTACTACTAACTCATCAATTAAATTAGGATTACCGGTAGCATCCACTCCTTTTCGAGTGGCTTGGTAAACATTATTCATTTGATAGTTCAATCTTCTTGTATAATCGAGAGTCATGTTTCTTGCAGAAGCTTTTCCTCCTTCAAGTCTTTGAATTTGTTTGAAAAGATCTTGAGGCTTATCGCTTCGTGCTCTTAAAGGTCTGAGTAAATATTTGTCGGTAAATCGTTCGATAGCCCTATCACTATAAGCCATATTCTTACCGAACTTGGCAACGTATTTAGAAAATCTTCCTACTCCATAGAAGATAGGAGCAATAGGGAAGGCCATTTCACCCCCGAGTTTTAATCGGTTCATGAGCTTTCTCATGGCATCATCGGATGAAGATTCTTTTTGTACTCGGTCCATGGCACTGTAATGCCCTTCTTGAAAAAATAGATCTCCAAAAGTTCCTGCGTCTTCATAGTCTGCAATCAAAGCTCCAGATGCTCCGCCACCTATGGCCACAGCTACCCATTTTTTAGCTTTGCCTCCGGCTTTATTTAATTCGTTTGCTTTCTTGGCTGCTTCGTAAAGGTGTTTGCCCTTCGTCACTTTAACATAACGACCGTTCTTAGCAGCGTCGATCATTTTGTTAGCAATGTTCCAACCCTTCTCGGTTAGATTCATGACAGGTTTACCGATCACTTTCCAGTTTCCATACAGCTGGACTAAAAATTCTGTAATTCTTCCAGCGCCTGTGGCTCTGGCTTTTTCCTCCGAGTATTTCATCATCTCCCCAAGGACCGTACTCTCAAACCACTTGGTAAGTTGAGCGGTTTTGGTTTCATCATGAGGGACATCTCGAGGTAGGGCATCTTGAAGTTCGGTCGTAAGCGTAGCCCATCCATAAGGAATTTTAATTAAGCCACTGACAATGGCATTACCAACAGAAGTTGCTAACCCTATTTCTTGATTGATCTCTTCCTGTTCGTAGATGTCGTATTCTTTTTCTTTGATTTTTTTATAAGTCCCCGTGGACTCTTCGATTTCCTGTCTTCGTTTCTTTTTTTCTTTAGCTTCTTCTAGAAATTCAAAGCCTTTATCCCAGCCTTGTTCGCTGAAAATATCGAGAGCTTTAAAAGCATCGTCGAGAAGTTCTTTATCAAATCTTTTATCAGTAGGCATCTAACAGCCTCCTAATTATACTCGGCTATATCGACTACCGAAAAGGTTTTGCCATTAAACATGAAGAAGGATTTATCCGCCACATTAAAATAAATTTTCCCGGGTTTAATTTGTCCGTAATTAACTGCTTGTGTTCCAATTGTTTCTGATAAAGGGTAAGATCCATCAGCCTGTACGTTAGCCCAGTCCACCACACCTATAGGAATAAAAGTTTGTTCCTGATCAAATTTGACTATAAGTTCTTTAGGGTATTTTTTATGGTATATCTTGGCTTCATGATCAGCAAGACTAGAAGCTGCTAAATTATTATCCCCAAAATCATGATTATCACCCTGCTTAAGAATATTACTTAAAAAAGTATCTTTTGTGTTTTGAAATTTTGCTTCGTCCGTAAGAACTCTTTCCTTACTCATGAATTTATTTTTAATCAAAGCGTTTAAGGCTTCGTTAGCATTAGCAAAAGGTTTGTTAGTAAAAGGGTTAATAGCACCTGCCTCAAACATATGTTGAGCTTCCACTTGAAGTTTATACTTGTCATCCTCATTCATGTTCTGCACCATGTTAGCGATGAGTTCTCTTTGTGCTAAATTTTCTTGAGCCCTGCTTTGTTGAAACTGTTGAAAAGGTTTTTGTGCTTGGGTTGCTGCGGTTTGAAATATGTTTCCTGTAGGAGGATTTCCTACCATGTTTAAACCAAAGTTAATCAAAAAATCATTAAGCCCTGAACCTCTTCGAGGAGATAATTGATCTATGATCGAAAGGTCTCTTTGAATTCTTTCCATTCCGGTTTGACCTCCGTTGTCATATCGTTGTCTTCCAAGTCCAGTCGTGATGCCGCCAGTTGCCTGACCGCCTCTTCTGAACATGGGTCTGTTTAATGTTCTGCTCATGATTAGGGCCCAAACCTATTTGCCATTCCATATGCATAGTTAGGTGCTTGTAACATATTCAATCCTGTGGTTGTAGTTGTGTTAGCTAGATCGGTATTGGCTTTATTCCCTATGTTCCCATAGATACCACCTAGAACTGATGCTGTACCCAACGCTGTTTGCAACGGTGTTGGATTCGGCATGACTGTCGTGCTATATTGTCCTGGCATTCCTTGGATTAATCCTGTTATCCCTGAACCATATATACCCATTCTGTCATAAGGTTCCATGGCTGTTAGTCGATTAGCTTCTTGTGTTGCACCGAGTTCTGCTTGTGCTTGCGCCTGTTGGATCCCGCCCAATTGACCCAGTTGCGAAATATCTGCTGCTTGCCATGCGGGAAGCTGTTGTCCCATTTGCATTTGTTGACCATAAGCTGTTTGTGCTCCTTGTTGAGCCTGCTGAAACATTTGTTGTCTTAATTGTGCTAAAATTCCTGCTCTGTTTTTATCAGATTGTGTTTGATATTCGGATCTCATAACTCCTTCACGACCACCACCTAAATTTCCTGACATGGCTGCGAGTTGTCCAATCCCTGACATTTGTTTAGCGGCTTGCGTATCAAAATCCGCCATGGTTGTATCGATAATATCTTGTTGATAGGGCGATGTAAATTGTTGATAAGCCGTAGGCCCTGAGTAAGCTCCTGCCTGAGTAAGGTATGGTTCATATGCGCCAACACCCGCTTGTCCTAATTGATAGGCTTGTGCCTGTAAAGGATCTTGTGCCGCCACTGTTGGGGCAAATTTTCCTGTGTCTAAAGGAACAGAGGTTAATCCTTTAAGCTGTGTTGCATAATCTTTACCAGCATCTTCTATAAACTGTGCGGGTAATGTTCTCTGTTGTGATATTGCCATTATACTTTGCCTCCTTTAGCTTTGTGTGGATTAGTTGACCACACTTCTTTTAATTTATGAACACCCTTCTTAGTAATCTTAGCTGTTCGATAAGGTTCTTGTTTAAAACCCATATGCTTCATCTTCAATTTTCTTTTCTCCCCTTTTCTTATATGTTCTTGTGTCTTTTTAGGAAAAGGTTTTCCCGTTTGAAAATTTTTGTGAACTTTTTTAGAAGCTGCTCGTTGAGCTTTATGGTATTTTAAAGCTTTACCAAATCCTCTTAATGCTTTTCCTACTATGCTTGCCATTATCCTACTCTACTCTCCAATTGTTTCATTGTGTTATACATTTTATCTGCGCCTGCGTCTACGTCTCCACCGCCGGCTGCTCTTACAGCATCTGCTGTAAATACAAATTCATTTTTACTTAATCGTGCTGGGACATCGTCCGCTTTTTCTTTAGCACCGATGGGTACAAATCCCCCACCTCTTAAATCCATTTCCATTCCACCGAGACTCATTAAGCCTCCTTCGTTAGCTCCAATCCTTCCGCCTTGAGCTTCATTTACTCTATGTTGATCTATAAATTCCTCAAAACTTGCAAATTCTTGTCCCAGTGCAATTTGTTTTGCTTTATATTTGTTATAAATTTTTCTCCATTCTACATCATCTCCGCCTTCAGCATACCCAATCCTTCCGCCTTGAGCTTTGCCTGCTTGCGAATACGTCAATGCCATTTCTTCTGGCGAATATTTTCTAGCTGAGGCTTCCGGTAAAAAGTTTAATCCAATTGCTTGTCCTTGTTTTTCATCAGTGATGTTGGCGAGTTTTGCTATGTCCTGAAGATTGATCCCTGCTCCACGGCTCATGGCTCCTCCTTCAAGTTCTTGTTCTGGTTTAGCAAATGCTCCTGCAACTAAACTTGCTGCGGGGATCATCCATTCTGGTGAACTTAAAACACTTCCTATTCCTTTTTTAATATTAGTGAGATTTCCTGTCGGGATTTTATTCCATAACTTACCCATCCAATTGTTGGTAGGCCCACCTATATAATTTGCTCCTAATCCTAAAACTGCTGCTGAAACTAATGGATTCTTTTTAATCGGATCCATAATCTTTTTCTGGAACCATGATCCAATGCCATAGGCTCTTCGACCATCAGCTCCTGCAATTCCACCGTAAGCCATGTCTTGATAGTTTCCTTCTTCTAAATCTTTGTGTGCTTGTTCAGCAGCTTTTCTTGGTGACCACCCTAATTCTAAATAATATTCCATTCGTTGTTCTAGGAATGCATCATTGGCTTCATGACTAGCTAATTGAACATCTCCTCCACCTGCCATCTGTGCTGGCATCATGGAACCTATACCTTGTTGAGGTTGTGGCGCCATTTGTTGAGGGCCTTGGGCCATTTGTTGAGGGGCTTGTTGCATTTGTTTTTGCAACATCTGTAAAACTTGTTTCCAGGCTCCACTTGAAAAGAACTGTTGAAAATTTCCAAATTTTTGCTGTGCTTCAGGAGGTAGTTGATCCCATAATTCTCTAGCAATCTTTTGTTCTTGGCCCTCATTACCTTTGTAAGTAATGTCAGGGGCACCTGCGTCTAATGTTTCTGTAAATTGTTCTTCTAATAAAGCCATAATAATCTCTGTGTAATTGTAATAAAGGCAGGAATTTCACCTGAACCTTTAGTATTACTTTGTTTTGCCGTATAAATCAAGCCTCGGCATCATCACCACCACATCTCTTTTTATATTTTCAGGATCAATTCCGAGTCCTTTCCACTCTTTATCGTCCTTATAAACAACACCTGTTTCCTTGTTTTTTATAGTTACCTTCACCTCTGCCTGTACTACAGGCACATCTTTTCCATTATGTTTAATCGTATCCATTATACTACTATCTCCTGGTTAATGTTTAAATAACTAATTCCAATGTGTACTTCATCAGCGCTACTCATTTTAACTTTAAGCGCGACCCCGGACTGTACAATTAAAGGTAAGGTCAGAATTTCTGTGCTTGCATTAGCTGATAAAGTCTGAGTGTTTACAATCTTCGTGCTTCCATTGGTAATCGTAATCGTTGGGGTATTCCCTGTGGTATTCGTTACTCTAAAAGATTTAATAATGACTGTTCCCACTGCGCCTGAACTAGCAATCGCTGGCGTCAGGACTGTAGTTTCATCCGTAGTGGTTAAAGCAACTCCATAAAATAAATATTGATTAGTAGCCATTATTCCATATAGAAGGACTTAGCTTCTATTTCTTGTTTTAAATCTTGTTGATAAGTTGAATTTAATTTTTGTACGATAGCATCCAGATCTCTTACTAAAGAATTTGCCACCATAGGATCATAATCCAACCCCTGTCTTGTTATAGTTTGTACTATCTTCGCCATAAACTTGCTAAGCCTCCTGTGTTATAAAGTCTTCCGCCGCGGGATCTAAATCTACTAGCTCCGACCGAACCTCCAGCTGGCCCTTGGCTAGAAGCCGTACTTCCAATTCCTCCGCCTCCTCCTTCATGATGACCCCCTGTTGGTTGACCACTATGAACAGGTCCACTTGGTGCTTTAGGTGTTGTACCCGCAGGTCCTTTGTTCATGGTTGCTATATTTTTTATCTGTTGTTGTTTTAGTTGCTGTTTTCTAGTTTGATAATTCATCTTACCATACTTCTTCATCCATTTTTGTGCCATCTGCTGTGGAGTTTGAGATCCAAACATAGAAGTTCCTGGAGCATTCATTCCCGCAAAAGGCCCTGATGTCATTCGTCCTGTCTGTGGATTTCTTCCGACATTATAATTTTGCATAAATCTTTGAGTCGCTTGTTGCTGCGGTGTCGTAGGTCTATTAAACATAGATGTAATTCCACCATCCGGCATATATTTATTAGTTAGCATTCGCATCAAAGCTCCTGATCTAGTATTTTTTCCCACTAGAGGCATATAACTTAACGCTTTAACTAACCAATTACCTGAGTCATCCTCTTCTTCTGCTGTTTGCCATTGATTACCAAATTCCCATCCATGTGGTTGTACAAGAGATGGATCCATAATTCCTTGACTTCCTCTTGGACTATATAAAAAATCAGGATCCGCTGTAGTTCCTTTCATACTCTCCATTAAGGCAATTCTTTCCTGCTCTGTAGCTATTGATCCTTCAGCAGGGCTACCCAAAATAAATTCAAGAATTTTAGATGTTATTCCTTTTGTTGGGACTTCACCCGATCCTAATAGTGTATCGGCTGCTGTGCCTATATCTCCTTTAAGTCTATCAATGTCAGCTTGTATTTGAGCTATTTTTTCTTCTTTTTCAGGTGTATCTTTTTGTTCTTCCCAAAAGTTTAATTCCGCCTTCTTATTAGCTAAATTCCGTTCTACTACTGAAGTTTTTTTTGATCCTTCAGCAAAAGGAATTCTTCCCCCTAAAGCTTTATGGATTCCACTACCATAAGTATCGGTCCAGTCACGAGCAATCTCTGGCTCGTTGGCCCATAAGTATCGTCTTTGTTTTTCTGATTTAAAAGGCATTACCTTCTTCCTCCAGCTTGAACATCTAACCTAAAAGTTCCTAGTTTCCAATCTTGATTAACAGCCGTATTTTCAACTTTCAAAGCCACTGATCTTGCACGAGCCCTTGTATCCTGTTTCGTGGTACTAGATGTAATATCAAAAGGACCAAGAGTTGAACTAACCTGACTTTGATTCGGATAGTCTCTTAAGTATAATGTTATACGGGTTGTTCCGGTCTGCGTCAAGAAGTCAGGGATAAATCTTCTGATTGACATGAAGTATTCACCATCTCCTCTAAACGTTACCCCTTGTTTTTGATCTTGAGTAATATCAAAATCTCCTGATTCTATATTAGCCGTGATAGCAGTTGTTGTTCCACCTTTAACTTGATTATTACCAGTTTCGTGTTCATAGTAAGTTGAAATCCCTTCTGTATTACCCCCCACAAAAGTGCTTTCAGTTGAAGCTTGAGTGCCATCAATATTATAATGAGTAGCATGAGGTTTACCAAAGATAGAAGAATCAGCCCAAGTTGTTCTATTTAAAGAACCTGTTGTCCAAATTCCTCGTTGAGATGATGAATCAATATAATTATAACATACCATTCGGTTCACTACATCGGATCCATCAGTACAATAAAACCACATAATCTCACCAAACAAATTATTTAATCCACAATTAATTAAAGAAGGGGATGTTGTATTAATATCATCATAAACATAGTCCTCGACTAAACAGTCCATAGATTCTAGTTTACCAGTATATCTATAGAAACCATTTTCAGACATCCAATATGCAGCACCGTCTACTTCTACGGAAGCATTCATCCCTATCAATCCACAGTTCGTTCCTACTTGATCAAAAGCAAAGGTAAAAGGTGCACCTACAAAACGCATGGTAAAGAGAGAAGTATCGGTCCAAATATAAAGAGCATCACGACCTCTTAAAGCTCCCATGATTTTAGAACCATCGGCTAGTCTTTGTGTACCTGCGGTATTAATTGCAGTTGGTGTATAAGTATTAATATCCTCTTGAGAAGAGAATCGAATAAACATATCATCTTGAGTTGTGGTATCTCCAATAGTAGTTTCAGTTCCAAAAAAGACTAAGTGACGATCGGGTGTTGAAACGATAACATCTCTTGAAGCAGTGGGTGCTCCTGAAATAACAGTAGCTCGAGTAGTCGAAGCGTTACTGGCGTTTGCATCCCATTCAAAACATGCGCCATTGACAATTAAGGCAATAAGTTTACTGCCATAGTTATCAAGACTCCATAAGCCTGGTGGAATAACAAAATCTCCAGAAGCTGCTGAACCCCAACCTACATAATCAGTTGTGTTGGTTACGGTTGCTCCATCCGAATGAGCTGCACGAGTTGTGTTTCTAACAGCTCTGGTAATACCAGTTAAATCATTTCCTGAAACTCCCGTATATGAAATTTCTTCTGTGCCTACTTGAATATAAGAAGTTCCTGATGAAGGAAAAGCGGAAGCATCCGCTACAGTAATTGAAGTTCCTGATCCTCCAGTTCCATATGCATTATCTCCTAAAGCCCCATCTAAAGTTGTGGTTTCTTCTCCTGCTACGGTTCCACCATATTGGCCAATCCCAAATCCATAGCCTCCTAATTCTTGAGCTGGTCCTACATGATAATAACGGTAATAAGTAATGCCACCAGAAGTAGTAGCTCCTGATCCACTTTCATTGGAAGGCATTGTGATGGTAATAGTAGTGGTTGTAGGAACACTTGCTACCATAAATTTTTTATCACAAAAATCTGAAGCTCCAAAATCAGAATTTGTTATAGAACTAAAAGTTGCAGTGGCTCCGAAAAGAATAATGTCTCCTGCTGAAAACCCATGTGAAGTAGCAAAAGTAATAGTAACGGTTGGTGATCCGTTAGTCGTGGTAAATGCATTGGTAATGGCTGTACCTGAAGGATTAACTAAAGGGTGAATATCATAAAAAATACCACCCGTATAAGCATAAAGAATTCTATTAGTTCCAATGGCTGCATACTAATACCATCTTGATTAACAAAATGGTGAAGCGCTCT
>Ga0080013_1002412_pt1 | contig 21995 bp, 40 predicted proteins | sample ETNvirenome_6_85_FD_69236 | JGI IMG/M metagenome (GOLD analysis project Ga0080013, IMG submission 69236) | Marine viral communities from the Pacific Ocean - ETNP_6_85 (SPADES assembly) (version 2) | ecosystem: Environmental > Aquatic > Marine > Oceanic | place: Pacific Ocean | collected 2013-06-19 | reverse complement strand
GGTGAGCCCTATCTTCTGATTGTAAACGTTTTTCTAAATCGTAATTATTAGAATAATAAATCACGGTACTTGCTTCGGTCAACGTAATACCATAACCCCCTGTTTGTACATTACTAATTAAATAAGTAAGTGGTGAGTCAGGATCTTGAAATGATTTAATAATTTGTTGTCTATCTTCATCTAACGTTTCACCGTAGTAGGTTGCTACTGCTTCTGTACCAACGGTTTCTTGTAATGTTTTTAAAATACGTTTAATATCGTATTGATAATTAGCCCATATAATAACTTTACCTTGAGTTTCTGCTAATACATCTAATAAACTATCTAAACGATTGTTTTTAATTTCTACTTCATCACCTTGATCGTGTTTAACGAAACCACAAACAACTTGGTGTAATCTCAAAATCTGTGTTAAAACAGAAGTAACACTTACAAGTTCACTAGACTCTAATTGTGCAATAGCATAATCTTTTAATTGTTTATAAACTTTCTTTTGTTCAGGCGTTAGTTCAACTTCTCTGCGTTGATAAACTTTATCAGGTAGGTCTAAACATTCTTTCTTTAATACTCTATAAGAGAACTCACTCACGTTATCTGTTAATTCTTCTAAGTTTTGATAACCTACAACTTGTCTAAAGGTTCGTTGTCCCATACTTCTATTAATAACTTTTGCATATCTGTTTTGAAATGAATAGAACGATGAGTAACCTAATAGCTGTGTAGATAAGAATGCACTTTGGCTATATAAATCTAACGGTGATTGCGTTACGGGAAAGCCTGTAAGGATTCTACGGTACTTGGTATTAATGGCTAACTTTAATAAGTTCTTAGTTCGTTGTGCTTTAGGGTTCTTAATAGTCGTAGATTCATCGACCGCGATCAATGTGTTGTGAGCCAGTATAAACTTCTCAACAAAAGCTACGCCTTTTTTCGTACTAAAAGCTTCTACATTAATAATTAATATTTTAAGTTCAGGCGAAACTTCGAACAACTTCATTAGTTCTGCTTTTTGTTTTACCGTAGGTGCGGGGTTCCATACGCCAATGTAACGTTCTACGTGGTCAGGCATATGAGCAGGTATTTCTTTTCCAGACCAATTCCTATAAACCCCTTTGGGTGCTACGATGATAGCCGCGTTTATCCCACCTTTATCATATAGAAGTGCGATATTATCTATAAGTACTTTAGATTTACCTGTACCCATTTCCATAAAATAAGCGTATTCTCTCTTATTCCATGATCTTTTTAACGCCTCAAGCTGATGCTCATAAGGCTTGGTTTTAAACTTGTATTTCATATTCTTTCTAATTTCTAGTTCCCATTATATATTACAAATAAGATATAAAAAACACCAAAGTATTTAGTTTTCTCGTGCCCTCTAATAGATTTAGTAGTTTCTAATAGACTGAATCGTACAATCTAATAGACTGTGTTCCTCTAAAACACTGTCTTTTTTAAGAAATCTATTAGATTATTACCGATATTAGTAGTTTTTGAAAAGTTTTTCCGATAAACTTTTTTATTCTTAAAACTACTATATAACTAATAGCTTTACTTTGTCGTAATTGGTAGATATTATTTAAGTTCTAGAAATAAGAAAGGAGAAAAAAGTGACAGTATATGTCGTACAGGAAGTGCCAGGACGAAACATAGCCTCTGCTAGAAGCTATGGTGATTTTGAAGTTCTGTTACCTTCTAACACACAAATAATGTTAAGTTCTGCTCCGTCTGTTCGTAGAATGAAAAAACTCTTACAGGATTTCAAAGAAGGAGATTACTTATTATTAATAGGTGATCCTGCCGCCATTGGCGTAGCGTGTTCTATCGCTGCATTTTATAACCGAGGTAGATATAGTATATTAAAGTGGGATAGGCAGGAAGGCTTATATTATCCCGTTGATATTGATCTACACCAGAAAGGAGAAATAGATGAATGAAAAACCAACTTTTGAGGACTTAGTCGGTACTAATGAGGTTCAGGAATGGACTAATGAAGTGTCTGATGGAGAACTTAATATTGTTTCTGACTTAGCTAAGAAACAACTTCAACTAGCTAGGCAGGTAGCCACGCTAGAAGAAGATCTCAAAGCTAAGAAAGAAGAACTTCGTTTAACTTCGGAGCAAGAACTACCTGACGCGATGCAAGCAGCAGGTCTTAATCAAATAGTACTTAATACTGGAGAGAAAATCTCCATTAATGAGTTCTATAACGCTCATATATCGAAGGCAAACCAAGAAGTAGCATATCAGTGGTTAGTAGAAAACGGTCACGAGGGGCTTATAAAGAACGAGGTTCTTTTAAAGTTCGGACGTGAGGAAAGCACAGTCGTAGACGAAACTGTTTACGCTCTGCAATCTAGAGGTCTATCACCAGAAGTGCGACAGAGTGTTCATCCGAGTACATTAAAAGCTTTTGTAAAAGAGCAGTTTACTTCGGGTAACGATATACCAACCGAGCCCTTTGGTATCTATATAGGTACTAAAGCAACAATTAAAAAGGATTAATTATGGCAGATAAAAAAGATATAGCTGAAACATCAAACACCGCTATCAGCACTTTTGACGATAGTTTATTGTCAGGCGGTACAGGACTAGAAGAAACCACAACTGAGGATTTTGCGATCCCCTTTATAAGGGTTCTTCAACCAATGTCACCACAACTACAAAAACAACACGGTAGTTATGTAGTAGGTGCGAGTGCAGGTGATCTGTACAACACTGTTACAGGTGAAGCCCACGACGGAGAAGAGGGGATATTAATTGTTCCTTGTGCTTATAATAAAAAGTACATCGAATGGATTCCTAGAGAAAAAGGTGGTGGTTTAGTAAACGCTAACCATGACATTTCTATTTTATCCAAATGTACTAAAGATCCTGAAACTAGACGGTCTTATACGCCAGAAGGTAACGAGATTGTAGAAACTGCACAGTTTTTCGTTTTAGTATTAGAAGGCGATTCCCCACAGCAAGCGGTAGTAACGTTTACTTCTACACAATTAGGTGTGTCTAGAAAATGGTTAACTATGTTAAGAATGGCTAGAGTAGAAAACAGTAAAGGTGAATCAGTAGAAGCACCAATGTTTGCTTATACTTATAGACTTACCACAACTACTCAGTCTAATGATAAAGGTAGTTGGAATGGATATTCTGTTAACCAAGTAGGTGCTACAGAGATGCCTATTGCAATGATGGCTAAAGACTTTATGTCTGCGGCTAGATCGGGAGACGTTCAAGTAAAAGAGGAACATCAAAGAGATGACGTAAAAGATACTACGTTTGACGACGCAATTTAACAAGGAGAGGTTTTATGTCGTTAGCAGAGAAATTTGCTACACGCTATGCTGGATTGCGAAAAGCTTACGGTACGTTTACCGCAAGTGATGAAACTCGAGAAGATGGCAAGGCAAATGGTAAAAACATTACTATATCAAAGGAGTTATCTGATACAGATCTCCTGAAGCTGTGGGAAGACCATTTGTCAGGTCGTCAAAGCGTAGGGATTGTAGCGATAGATGAAAACAATAGCTGTGTTTGGGGAGCGATCGATGTTGATGAGTATCAACTAGATTTAAAAGACCTTTCAAAGAAACTAGCTAAACAAGAATTACCTCTAATACTTTGTCGAAGTAAAAGCGGAGGAGCACATATTTATATCTTCCTACAAGAACCTGTTGCGGCTTCGATGCTACAACGAAAGCTTAGACAACTAGCCGCAGCAATCGGCTACGGTCAAGCAGAGATATTTCCTAAACAAACACAACTGTTATTGGAACGTGGTGATAGAGGTAGCACGTTAAATATGCCTTACTTCGGAGGAGAGAACTCAACACGTTATGCTTACGGTAGAGACGGTGGAGCGTTAACTCCAGAAGAGTTCCTTAACTTCGCATCTGAACTAGCCTTAACTCCGAATGAATTAGAAAAACTAGAAGCTAGTCCATTAAATGAATCTATTGAATGGTTAGACCAAGCCCCTCCATGTATACAACATTTAATTGTACAGGGGTTTCCTAAAGGTACACGTAATTCAGGATTGTTTAACGTAGGAGTGTTCCTTAGAAAGAAATTTCCAGACGATTGGGAAAAAAGATTAGAAGATATTAACATAACCTATATGCAACCACCGTTAGGAGCACAAGAAGTGTTGACCGTAGGTAAGCAAGTACAACGTAAAGATTACTTTTATAAGTGTAATGATCAACCCATAGCCAGTCATTGTAATAGTCCGTTATGTCGAACACGTAAATATGGGATTGGAGCTAACGGTGGTACACCGTTATTTAGTAATTTAACTAAACAAGATAGTGAACCACCGATTTGGTTCTTGGATGTAGAAGGTGGCAGGTTAGAATTAGAGACAGATGACCTATTAAATCAAAATAGATTTCAAAGAAAATGCATGGACGCTCTAAACAAGATACCTCAGAAGGTTAAGGAAAACGTCTGGAGACAGATCATCCAGCAGCTCCTAGATGCGTTAACCGTGGTCGAAGTTCCTAAAGAAAGTTCCACAGAAGGGCACTTTTTAGAACTATTGGAGAATTTTTGTACAGAACGACCTGCGAGGGAACGTGATGAGCTTTTATTACATAAACCATGGACAGATAATGGTAAAACCTATTTCCGACTTGGTGATTTAATGGAATATCTACATAGACATAACTTTAAAGACTATCAAAGAAACAACTTAACATCTAAACTAAAACAACTACACGGAGAACCACACTTTTTTAATATTAAAGGACGAGGAGTAAATGTTTGGTATATAGAAGAATTTAAAGCACAAGACGAGGAACACGATTTACCAGAATTTAACGATAACTTATTATGATTAAACATATCAAACATATCTTTGCAGAGTTTGAGCACGGAATAGATAAGTGGGACGATCCTCGTGAACGTATGTTCGAAGGTACGATGGTCAAAGGTCGACCGACTCGTGGGTTTGGTGATTCAACTTTTAATTACGCAGGTAAAGTATATGAACCTGAACCATGGTCGCATGAAATAAAATTAATAAAAATTGCGGCAGAAAAAATAGCAAGTAAAGAATTTAAACGAGATATTGAATTTACTTTTTGTTTATGTGGTTATTATTCAGATCAAGGAGAGGGTATACCACACCATAGCGACACAGTTCCTACATTAGATGACGTAGTGTTCTCTATTAGTTTTGGTGCACCTAGAGTATTTGAATGGACAACATATGCACACCACATAAAACAAGATACAAATACAAGTGACACTGATTTACATATCTCTCCAAGAAGTAATTCACCCATGGGGACAAGTTGGTATTTATTAGAACATGGTGATGCGATTATGTTTAATGGTAGTAGTCAGATGACTTCTACCCATGCGATTCCTGAGTTATTAGGTGCAGGAGAAAGAATTAATTTAACGTTTAGGAGTGGGTTATGAATTGTTGGCACTGTAATACAGAATTAATTTGGGGTGGTGATCATGATATGGAAGACGATGACGAGTACGATATAGTAACCAACTTGAGTTGTCCTGAATGTAACACACACGTAGATGTGTATCACGGTTTTAAAAATAATAAATCTACCTATAAAACAGGTTTATGACTTTACCTAGCCATACACAAGTAATCCTTGGACCTCCAGGAACAGGGAAAACTAGCACACTCCTTGGCTTAATCGAAGACGAACTAGAAAGTGGCACAGAACCTGAACGTATTGGTTTTTTTACGTTTACTAAGAAAGCAGTAAACGAGGGTAAAGAAAGAGCCATGAATCGTTTTAGTATTACTAATAAACAACTACCTTTTTTCCGTACTCTACATTCATTAGCTTTTAGACAACTAGGACTTACTAGGGAAAGCGTAGTAAGTAATTCAGATATAGCTGACTTAAATGAAAAACTTAATTTAAAACTTACAGGTAGGACAACTTCCGATGATGGTCATTTATTTGGTATGACACATGATGATCGTCTAGCGTTTATAGAAAACCTTGCCAGGATGAGAGACGTACCACTAAAAGACCAATGGCACGAGGTTGAAGACGCAGTAGGTTGGTTTGAGTTAGAGCGTTTTGCTCGAGGGTTGAAACTATTTAAAGAAGATCGTTTGCTTGTTGATTATACAGATATGTTACAAAACTTCTTAGTTGATGGTGATGTGCCTGTATTAGACGTTATGTTCGTAGATGAAGCACAAGATTTATCTCCTTTGCAGTGGGCGGTGGTGCGTAAGTTAGCAGAACAAGCCAAAAAGATTTATGTAGCAGGCGATGACGACCAAGCGATCTATCGTTGGGCGGGAGCAGATGTTGAGTATTTGATAAAAAACTCTACAGACGCTATGGTATTAAAACAGTCGTATCGAGTACCTTCTTCCGTACATAAAGTTGCTAGTCAATGTATAGGTCAAGTTGGTTCACGTATTTATAAAGAATGGAAACCTAGAACAGATGAAGGGATGGTACGATGGGAACCCACGATCGAATTAGTAAACATGGACAAAGGTGAGTGGCTTGTTTTAGCTAGAACAAATTACCTATTAGAAGATGTTGATGAGTATTGTAGAAACGAAGGATGGTTTTTTGAAGTAAAAGGTAGACCCTCTATATCAGAAGCAAAAGTAAGAGCCGTAGTTTATTGGGAAAGATTATTAAAAGGACAAACAGTTACATTAGCTGAGTGTGCTAACATTTTAAAATATATTAAAGTTCAAACACCTAAGAAACTCGATCTACTCGATAGTGATTTAATATTACAGTATGAAGATCTCAAAAGTCATTTCCCAGACTTGCCTGAAGGTCGTTGGTACGATGTTTTTACTCTATTAAGTCCTAAAGAGATCAGTTATATAAGAGCCATGCTTAGACGAGGAGAAAAAATTACTAAGCAACCACGTATACGGTTATCTACAATTCATGCGGCTAAAGGCGGAGAAGCAACCAACGTTGTATTACTTACCGATATAACTACAAGAGTGTATAAAAATTACCAACAAAACCCTGATGAAGAAAATAGAGTCTTCTATGTAGGGATAACGAGGACAAAAGAAAATTTATATTTAATAGAGCCTAAAACAACACGCTGCTATCAAATATGAAAGTACTTTACTTTGTATATAAAAGTAAAGGATAATATTTTATTAAATAAGGAGAAAAATATGTCATCAATAAGAAAGAAACTTACTGTTAATGAAAACGACAGTAAAAATACTAGAATGGATCTTGCTTCTGCAGGAGTTTTAGCAAACTGGAGACCTGATGAATTAGCTCATATGAGCAGATTCGATAAGATTTCCTCGCTTTGTATCGAAGAAGCTAAACGGTTAGACAGACCACTTGATACATTTGAAATGGGGTGTGGAGAGTGTTGGGCTCTTAGAAACCTTTATAAAGCTTACGTTGTAAAGAAAAGCGATATTATTCGTTCTTTTTACGGAACCGATATCGACCCTGCGTGTGCTATAGAAAACCCTTTTTGGTCAAATGCAGGAGAACCTTTAGAAGATTCTACTTGGTTCAAAAACTTTAACGGAACTATAAATATAGTAGATGTTACTGTTCCTCAATACGATGAAAAGGGAAAACAATTAAATATATTTAATGACCTCGAAGATGAAAGTATTGATTTCTTTTGGACAACTGAAGTTATAGAACATATGAAACGTGAGTTTGTTCCACCTTGGTTGGAAGACGCTGCTAGAACTATGCGACCGAACGCATTAGCTTATGTATCGACACCTAACCATGACGGTTCTAATGATAAGCTTCCCGCAGACCATGTATATGAGTGGGGATTTCAAGAACTTAAACAAGAACTAGAAAAGAATTTTATTATTGAAGCTGTTACAGGCACATTTATTCAAATGCCTAATTTAAAACGAGCTATGTTAGAACAAGCAGAACCTGCAGTCGATGGGCTTCCCTCGTACAGCAGTACTCGTTTTCCTAAATCTTGGAATCAAGATCAATTTGAAATGCTTAAACAAAGATATGGTAAACAGTTCTTACGTGTTGCGTGTGCTGCACCATATCCTGAATACGCTAATAACTGTGCGTGGGTGTTACGTAAAAAATAATGACTAACTTTATTCCCGCAGAATTGGATCGTTATTGCTATTGGCAAACTGAACGTGAGTCAATACGCATTAAGAAAGAATCTGATGTTCTTCCTTCCCCCTGGACTGACGATCCGATTTTGCAGGAGTTTAAGTTTTGTCAAGTTTTTAGAGAAGATGATCGTACAACACGTTGGTTTAGAAACCATATAAGAGAACCTATGAGGAACGAAGAAGACGTTCTTATGGCTACGATTATATTCCGTTGGTTTAATTTAATAGAAACAGGGAGAACTTTAATCGATCATGATTTATTACGTAAATGGAATAGGAAAAAAGCTATTTATGAAATAACTAAACAACCTAAATGGATCACGGGAGCTTACATTATTAAAACACCAAACGGTATGGATAAAGTAACAGGAGTTGCTGAATGTATTTCACATATTTGGAAAGCTAGAGAATCTATTTTATCTAGACTGCATGAAAAGTTAGCAAAAGGAGAATCCTCTTTAGAAGACACATGGTTAATTCTAAGAGATTATCCATATATGGGTCCATTCATGGCTTATGAGGTTGTTACTGATTTAAGACATACATACTTATTAGAGAACGCTGACGATATTATGACTTGGGCTAATGCAGGTCCAGGAGCAATGCGAGGACTTAATCGTCTTACAGGTCGAGAATTAGATTATAGTCGTAAAAGTCATCCGTGGTGTGAAGAAATGCAAGATTTATTTCATCAGGTGAAAGATAGATTGCCTTGGTGGGTTATAAACAAAAACGATCGATCTTACGAAATGCGTGAGATAGAAGGCGGTCTTTGTGAATTTGATAAATACTCTCGAATATATAAAAAAGAAGGGAGGACACGATCAGTGTATAAACATAACGATCTTCCGATAGTGGAAGATTTAATAGAAGGAGAAAGTAAATATGGGTAGAATGAGTGATCATGCAATAGATTTGTTACAAGACTTTGGTGATGTAGTTGATATACATTACACACAGTTTTTAGAGGTGGCGTTCTTTTTAAAAGTAGCCGCAGATGAGCGACTTGCAATAGCGTTTATTAAAAGAAAAGTTCCAATGTTAACCGATAGTGATATTCGTTTTCTTATTAGTGAAATAGTTAATGGATATCAAGACGGGTTATGAAAGTAATTAATGCAAGAAACGTAAACGACGCGTTAGAAAAAGGGATAGATTTATTTCAAGACCCTACGGAATATAGAATACAAGAAAGTCGTAATGGTATAACGTACGAAGCCAATACACCTGTAACTACGGTTTATGAAAAACCTTGGGAGAGAGTTTGTTTAATAAAACAAAGAGACGCTAATCCATTTTTTCATTTTATAGAAGGGTTATGGATGCTCGATGGTCGTAACGATCTAGAACCACTAACTTATTTTGTTAAGTCGATGGAAGATTTTTCTGATGACGGTGAAACTTTATGGGGGGCGTATGGTTGGCGATGGAGAAGTTATTTTAATAAAGATCAGTTAGCTATATTAATTGGTTTATTAAAAGAAAATCCTTACGAAAGACGAGCAGTTTTACAAATGTGGGATCCGAAAGACGATCTAGCAAGAACATGTAATAAAAAAGTTGAAAGGAAAGATGTACCCTGTAATACGAATATTTATTTTAAGGTACGTGACGGAAAGTTATGCATGACTGTTTGTAATCGTTCTAACGATATGCTTTGGGGAGCTTATGGTGCGAACGTGGTTCATATGTCTATGTTACAAGAGTTTATTGCTACTAATCTAAATCTACCTATGGGGGATTATACTCAAATTAGTGATAGTTTTCATATCTACCCCAACAATCCTGTGTGGGAGAAAGTTAAAGATTTAGAGTTGAATGTTTATACCTATAGACATATAAAGAATCATTATGATCTTATAGACGAGTACGAACCTGTGCCTATCGTTAATGATATTACTTCTTTTAATCGAGAAGTAAGATTCTTTTTCGATTATTTTGAGTCTTTTAGGTATAGTCCAAAAGAAATGTTAAAAAGAACAGATGATATTGAGTGGGATAATAATATTTTTCCAGACGTAGCAGTGCCGATGTTAAGAGCATTTTATTACCATAAACAAAGAGATTATTTGAATTCGTATCGAGAAGTACAGTCTATTAAGTCTCTCGATTGGATGGAGGCGTGTTTTGAGTGGATCCGCAAAAGAGACACCGCCTATACTTTAAACAATGCGGACATAGGAGAAAGCAAATGAGCAAATGGGAAAACATGAAAGAAGTTGCCCAAAATGATCTCGAAGCTCTTAAACGAGCAGAGATTTCGTACGGTGATTCTTGGAGACGTCGTGGAGGGGTAGGAGCCTTTATGATGTTGGCACGTAAGTTCGATCGTATAGAACATCAGTCTGAAAAGCATGGGTGGGATATATTCGAAGCAGGTGAAGTCTACAAAGGCGAAGCAGGTCTACTCGATGATATTCGAGACTTACGTAGATATTTGTTATTAGTTGAAGAATATATTTTAGCTAATACAACAACAGGGAGCAGTGGAGAGTTTATCGAAGCTGACGATGTTAATTATGCCGCAGAAGACGGCAAGGAGGATTACTAATGAGTAATACAGATAGTTGGTGGAAAAAGTTTGTTAAGTTTTTTACACCGTTACCAAAAGAAGAACTACGACCTAAGAAAGTTAAGGAAGAAGTTCTTGAAAAAGCGATTGAAGATGCGGCAGTTGTCTTAAAGAAATTTGATGATGAACTTCAAGCAGGAAAAATCTATGACGTTGTGAAAGGAAAACCTAAACGAGCTAGAACAAAAAAGGGAACATATAAAGGAGATGATAAATCTACTCCAGATGTTAACGAAGCTTGGGAAGGTGGTAAAGCTCCTAAGAAAAAAGCGTCTACTAAAAAACCTGTAGCAAAAAAGACTAAAGTCACGAGGATCAAAAAGAAAAAGTGACTTTACAAAACTCTATGTTCGCTCCAACAAGTGACTGGTCTATTCCAGAAGTTTTTCCTCAGTTTTCTGAGACAGAAACAATAGCAGTAGATTTAGAAACTTACGATCCACACCTCATGACTTGTGGTCCAGGATGGGCTACAGGTCGTGGGCATATCGTGGGTGTTGGTGTTGCAACAGAGGGTTGGAAGGGTTACTTCCCGATCCGTCATGCTGGCGGAGGTAATCTTGACGAAGATATTGTATTACGTTGGTTAAAAAACACTCTAGCATCGGAAAAACGAGACGTTATATTTCATAACGCCTTATACGACGTAGGGTGGCTCCGTAGAGAAGGCGTACACGTAGGCGGTAAAATATTAGATACGATCGTAGCGGCTCCCTTAGTAAACGAGAATAGGTATTCTTATTCTTTAGATAACCTCGGTGAGTTTTACTGTAACGAAAAGAAAGATGAATCGTTATTACAAAACGCTGCTCTATCGTTTGGGGTAAATCCTAAATCAGAAATGTATAAACTACCGTCTAAGTTCGTTGGACCTTATGGTGAGCAAGATGCAGCACTAACTCTAAAACTTTGGCAAAAACTAAAGTTGGAAGTTAAAGAGCAAAGTCTAGAAAAAATACTCGACATGGAATGCCGACTGATTCCTCTACTGTTAGAAATGCGGTGGAGGGGGGTTAGAATCGATGAACAAAAAGCTGACGATGTTAGTAAAAAGTTATCGATCGAAGAACAAAAGCTACAGGTTGAGATTAAACGTAAATATGGTGCAGAAGTTAATTTATGGGCTAATGCATCGTTAGAAGCTATCTTTGAAAAGAACAAGATATGGTTTCCTAGAACCGCAAAAGGTATGGCTAGTTTTCAAAAAGACTGGTTAGAAGGACACGAACACGAGTTACCACAACTTATTGTTCGAGCAAGGAAACTTAATAAAGCTAGAACTACTTTTATCGATAAGATGATTAAAGATCACTGTTTCAATGGTCGTATACACGCAGAAGCTCATGCTATGCGTAACGACCGTGGAGGCACGGTTAGTGGTCGATTTAGTTATAGCAACCCTAATCTACAACAAGTTCCTGCAAGAGATCCAGAGATCGGTAATTTAATACGATCTTTGTTTATTCCAGAGGAAGGTTGTCAGTGGGGTGTATTCGATTATTCACAACAAGAACCTAGACTTACAGTTCATTACGCTGATCGAATGAACTTAGCAGGGGCTAAAGATGCGGTAGTTGAGTATACAGAAAAGAACGCGGATTTCCACCAGATCGTTGCAGATATGGCTAATATACCGCGTAAACAGGCTAAGACGATTAATTTAGGACTTAGCTATGGGATGGGTAAAGAAAAACTTATTAAGGAGCTAGGAATAGACGGTACGGAAGCTGAGGGCTTATTTCAGCAGTATCATAATAAAGTTCCTTTTATAAGAGGGTTACAAGATCAGTGTGCAAGAGTAGCGATGGAACGTGGCTATATACGAACGTTTGCTGGTAGACGATGTCGATTTAATCTATGGGAAGATAGATATGAACGCACTCTACCTCTACCCTACGAAGAAGCACAAGAAAAATACGGTGATAATTTAAAAAGATCATATACATATAAGGCTCTGAATCGGTTGATTCAAGGATCGGCTGCTGACATGACGAAGTTAGCAATGCTTGGTCTGTGGGAGGAAGGAATTGTTCCTCACCTACAAGTCCACGATGAGGTTGACATCTCAGTAGAGAACACTGAACAAGCTAACAAGATTGCAAAAATAATGGAAACTTGTGTAGAACTTGCAGTACCCCTACTAGTGGATAAGGAACTCGGTAGTTCATGGGGCGAAACAAAGGAAATAAAATGAAAGGTATCTCACAAGAAAAAGCTAAAGAATACTCTATTAGGTACAGACGAATGTACGAACAATGGGTCGATAGCTCTACTACTCTAGAACAAATGGGTAAAGAACATAATTTAACCAAACAACGTATGTGGCAGATCATTACACGTTGTAAGCTTGGTGACGGTGATTACTACTATGGTACTCAAATAGCTCGAAGCAAATGGTCTGAGTTTAAAACGATGTACGATGACCTCGATCAAACTAAACGTGCTTTCGATGACTGGTTAAAAGAACGAGATATTAAACTTATCTCTAACAATCAAAAAGCTGCTCCACATACTGGGTGGGATTGGTCGGGCTAGGACAGTGCTTTACTTTCTAAACTTTGCCTTTTATATTTAAGGTATATGTTTTTAGCAAGTAATACACAAATAGAACTACCAAACAACGGAGAGTGTAAGGTATGTACAGCACCACTATACGGACAACAAAGAAAATTCTGTAGTACTGAATGTGGTGTTAAGTTTCATAACGCTGAGGGTAAATCAGCTAAGATAGAAGCTCCTCGATCATGTGTACATTGTTCCGTTGAGTTTTTTAAGAGTCAAACTGGATTATTAAACTATTGTTCTAACGATTGTCAAAAACAAGCTTTATATAAAAACAACAAAAATCCTTTTTCAACTTACGGATCAGGCAAACATAAACAGGTTACACAAAATAAATATAATAGTTGGGTTTGTTGTGCATATGATGAAGCTGTTATAGATAATGATGTCTTAGACCATATAGAATATTTAGCGACCGATGAACCTTACGTCCAGGAAGATTTAGAATGGCTCGAACGTGTATTACGTGAAGAACAAACAGGAGCTTTTTATGAAGACGGGACACCTTATAGACCAGAACCTGTTTCTTTTAAACTAAGAATGGATCCGAAGTGTTGGTGGTGGAAAAAACCTAATCTGGCTATACGCAGAAAAAAAGCATGGTGGACTAGACAATATTTTGGAACTTTGAATGAACGAGCAGTTAAAATGCGTTTACGTAAAATGAAATATGGCAAAAGAAAAAAATTTATGGCTCTTGTTAAGGTCAAATCTACCTGAAATACATTTACAAAGAATTGAAACAGGTATGACAGGAGCAGGTGTTCCTGATGTTAACGGTTGTGCTAAAGGCAAAGAGTTCTGGATCGAACTCAAAGAAATACATTCAGGTAATGCTCTTACTCTACGACCTATGCAAATATCGTGGTTAGCGAAACGTGCATCGTTTGGTGGTCAAGTATTCGTTATGGCTCGTAAAAACGATGAGATTAAGCTCTACCATATAGACAGCCTTACAGGAATTCAAGACCTCGTTAAGACTGGATATAAATCAAAAGCTCTTGTAACTCTCACGATTCCCTACGACTGGGGTGCTCTTGTTAGTGCTTTACTTTCGTAGCTTTCGTACCTATAATGGTAAACGTAGCTAATAGGCTACGTGATTAACCAGTGCAGCCATGCACATTAGAAAGGAGAAAATTATGGCACACCAAGTAGAAACGATGGCTTGGACGGGGGATGTACCTTGGCACGGATTAGGTGTTGAGGTGGATTCAAATCTGAAACCATCTGAAATGCAGAAAGCGGCTCAGTTAGACTGGACAGTTAGCAAACGTCCTAGTTATACTATAGACGCTCCTGAATGGAGTGACGATGTTGGTCTTATCCAAGCGGAAAATACCTTCCACGTTGTTCGAGATAGCGATAACCGAATACTATCGCATTGTGGTAGAGACTATGTCCCTATACAGAATGAAGACGTATTCAAATTCTTTAAACGCTTTACGGATGCTGGTCATATGACCATGGAAACCGCAGGAAGTTTAAAGGACGGTGGAGAAATTTGGGGTTTAGCTAAAATCTCAGAAGACTTCGAATTAGCGGGTGACGACCTTATTAAAGGTTATTTGCTTATTAACCAACCTCACATAGTTGGTCGAGCAATGACTATTAAGTTGACACCTATTAGAGTTGTTTGCAACAACACTTTAACGATGGCTTTACAACACGGTGGGACAGCGTCTTTCCGTATGCCACACGTTAAAGCATTCGATGATGATGTTATACAGATCGCAGAAGAAGCTTTAGGGCTATCTGCTGAACGTATGACAGAGTTTAGAGAAGCTGCAAACTTACTATCTAAGAAGAAAGCTAAACATTCTCAGTTCCTTGAGTTTGTAGGTGATATTTATCAACCTGATATGATTGCAGCTTATAGACACGACCAGCAGCTCAAAGCTGAAGGTAAGTTGATAGGTATGCAAGAACCTCTTGTTGATCAATTTAACAAGTTTCCACTTCTTGCAGTTGACGCTCTAGAACAGTCTCCAGGTGCAAATCTGAAGTCTGCTAAAGGTACGTGGTGGGGAGCATTAAATGCTGTCACCTACGTTGAAGACCATTTACGTGAGTCTGTAACCGAAGGCAATGCTCTACATAGCTCGTGGTTTGGTGCTGCGGCTAATCGTAAAGCCAAAGCTTTAGACTTAGCTGTGAAGTATGCGGAGGTTGCATAATGCCGAGAGACCCTAAATCATATTTAGTTGATGGTGAGGTTTTAGGCATGGTATGGGCGGCACTTTATGACGGAGCCAACGATGAGTTGGCTTCCGTTATACGTGACACCATGATTGCTCAAGGCTGTCAAGAATTACACGGTATTACCGACCCGTCATTAATTTTAATGTTCTGGAAAAACTTCCTAGAAGAAAAAGGTCTAGTTGAGTTTTCCGAATCACCTAAGGAGGTGCACTAATGCAAGAACCAACAATAGAAAAAGGTATTCCTCTACCAGAGGATCAACGTTCGCAAACAAGTTATCCGTTTGCTAAAATGGAAGTAGGAGATTCAATCTTCTTTCCACTTAAAGCAGAGGATAATGCACAGCGAATGAAAAACCGTTTAGCCCAAGCCAGTAGAGGCTTTGGTAAAAAACAAGACCCCGAATGGAAGTTTGTTATTAGATATCGTTTAGAAGACGAGATCTCAGGCGTCCGCGTTTGGAGGAGTTTGTAATATTAGTCTGCCTATGAGGTACTCGTTATAGTGCTTTACTTTCGTGTATTTCGTAGGCATACTATTAATAGTTGTTCTAACGCAAGTTAGAATTTGTTAACCAAAGAAAGGAGAAAGATATGCATACAGCAACATCTACACCTACTTCTGCAAAGAGAGTTCCTGCGAAAGCAGTAACTAAACCTTTGAGCAAAGCTAAAGTGACAGCAGTCCCGAAGCCTAGTTCAACAGGCAAAGGAGCATCTAGAACTTTATATAAGTTCATAGGTGAAGTTCCTGAAGCCAAAGGTTTTACTCCACAGATGAGAGCCTTAATCTTGACCGTTAGTGAAGCTAAAAAGAGTGAATTAGACTCTGCTAGTTTTACCGCACAAGATTTAGTTTCTCTTGCAGTAAAGCAAGGCAATCTGACTACAGGTCAAGATCCGCTTAGAATCTTTAGATTTTATGCGAAAAGACTGGTAGCGGAAGGCTACTTTGCAAAGGTATAATCCAATAAGGATTTATTAATTGAACCTTGCCAGTGGTTTATAACTCAAACTGGCATTTAATTTAGGGGGAAACTATGGATATAGAAATAACTAAACAAAATGGATTAGTATGTAAAACCAACGTATCAGTCTTAGCACGACACGTAATACATGCAATGTTAAAAGATCCGTTTATTGAAATTAAAAACGAGGATGCTGAGCTTTTTGAAAAAGCAGTACATAATGTTATGTATGAAGCCCTCGATAATCTTATAGAGGAAAAAGATGGCACAAGTTAAATACGCAACGGTTGAGATATTAGAAGATCTCACTGAAAAAGCAGAAAGTTCTGGCAAAAACAGATATCCTGACGTAGGGATCGTTAACGGAGCTCTACTCGAATTAGGCTACGACTTAGAACAAGTCAAACTTCCGATTACTTATACACTCGACCATAACGGTATGGAAGTTAGAGCTATGTTTGTAATTCCTGGACCTAATCCAGAAGCAAACGAACGATTCTTTTTAGATATGGAATACGAAGATTATAACAATCTACCCTACGTAGATTTACCCGACAATATAATGTCAGACGAATTATGATCTATCGATTATTAACAGTATTTATAATTACAGGCTGTGCGTCATACGTTCCAGAAACTAAGGAGTGGAACGATCGATACGACCCTGCGGCTTGGCGTAAACAATTTGAAGAATGTCGGGATAAATTGTACACAGCTTATCCTGAAGAAGTTAAACTTGACGAATGGTCAACATGTATGGAGCGAGATTATGAATTTAAAGAAAGCTAAATTATTACGTAAGGTGTTAGAAAGAGGTGATGTCGATTGGCGAGAAGCTCGACACGTACAAACTAAAGATAGGTTTGGTAATCTATCACCTACAATCTTTTTAGATCCAAAATGTGGTCGTGCTATATATCGGAGAACTAAAGCAATGGCACGAATCAAAGAGGTGCAATAGTGCTTTACTTTCGTAGTTTTGGTACTTTATACTATAGGTATGTTAATTAGAACAAGTTTGATAAGCCCAGAGAGATTCATAATAACTCCATGATTAATGATACCGAGCGGGGTTTTTTAGTTAGACCGCTCACTTCTCTGGCACAAAACGTGGTGCCTTAATACAAGGATGAGGCTTAAAGGAACAATCCTAATACAACGCCACACTTTTTTTAAAAACCTAGTCAGAACAACCGATAGATTAGGTATAGAATAGTGAGTTGCCGAAGAAAGAGGTACTTATTGTAAATGATGAATAATCCTGATAAGCCAAACTACAGGACAATGTTTGAACTATTTTATGGAGATGTTTGGTAGTTTTACTGCGTTGAAAAAAACTACCACTTACAGTTTATTAATAAGAAAGGAGAAATAGATGGAAAAGAATGAAATACTACAAATGATCGATACGCTTACAAATAGTCTCGATTTATTAGTTGATACGCAACGTAAAACACAGGAGTTTATGCAAACTCAACTCGATGTGAATAAAATGTTGATACAACGTATTAAAAAACTCGAGGTCGAAGCCAACGTAGTCAAAACAGAAGAACCTGTTGCGATTAACGATATCTTCGATACGATGATTAACCGTTTTAATAAGGAACGCAACGATGCCACGAAAAGCTAAACGAAAGTTTGACTTAAATCCTGTAGAACAAGCTGTTGCGACGATCGCTATTGCTTTAGAGCCTTATATAGCTGATCAAACGTCTGAAGAATATTTAGCACGTATGGATCGTAATAGACTACAACGCTCTATTGGATTATTATTTGATACATTAGAAGCCGATGACGTTATCGATTATGACAAAATAACCGATGCTATGTTAGAAGGTTTCGATTATAAGGAGGACTTATGACACAAGATAATAAGAAAGTAAAAATAACTTGGTGGAGTGAAGGATTAGACAAATATCACAGGGGTATGGGGTCTGAAGAATCTATATGCAAAGATAATGAGGGTATGCCTTTTGGTATTGCTCAACTTGATAACGACACTATGTGTGAAGATATAGAATGGTTTGCTACCGAACAAGAAAGAGATGATAATTTTTAGGAGGACTTATGACACAACATAAGGCAGTCGTTGAGCAACAACGCGAAAAAATTGCACAGGAAGAAGATAATAAGAAAATAGTTTCAATTTATTTTCAAAGAAGCCCTACGTCACACTACCGTCAAATTAAATACAAAAGTGGTAAGGTGGTTACAACAGAGTTGGGGGATAAAGATGAAAGCTGATTTTAAACCAATACATTTTTATAACCATAGCACTAATGAAAGTTTCCAAATAATAACTAGGAAAGGATTGATAGCTTGGATAAATGATTTTACAGAAAATCATAATGCTTTTGATACTTACGAGCAATTAAAAGAAAGATGTTTAGAGGAGGATAAAGATGAGTGATTTCAATATGATGGGTGCTGTAGGCTATATGTGTACACACATGGAAGGATCTCGGGATTATCCTATCGCTACCATTAAAATAGCATTTAAGATGCCTGAGGGCGAAAACGGACGTATAGAAATGTTTCACGTTCATGAAGCTTTACGCAGGTTAATGGATAAAAAACAAATATCTTTTGACTTAACTTTACCACCTAGACCACAACCTGAACTATGGGATTTATCTGATGAAAGTAATTAATGATATAGTCGATTGGGCGGAAGTACGTGGATTAATCTACGGAAAAGATATACAACCTGAAAAACAGATGTTAAAACTTGTAGAAGAAGTCGGTGAAACAGCTCGAGCACTCGCCTACGATGATGCACCTGGATTAAAGGACGGGATAGGGGATTGTGTTGTTTGTTTGATCGTTTTAGCTGAACAAAAAGGTTTAACGCTCGAGGAGTGCATGCAAGCCGCCTACGATGAGATATCTAAACGAACAGGTCGATTAGAAAACGGTTTATGGAAGAAACAAGAAGACCTCTAGGTTTCTTGCCTTCTAGTACTGCTTTACTTCGCGGTACTCTTAGGCATACTATTAATAGTTATTAAAAGGTTTAATAACATTAACTAGAAAGGAGAAAGATATGGATATTGAAAAAATCCAACAACAGGTGGCTGACCTTAAAACTAACGTCAGTCTTTTAGAACAGTCTTATGCAAACGACTTTAATACAGATTTAGTAAGGTCATTACATGAGATTACTGACGTCTTAGATAGCTTACAGCCTCGAATAATCGACCCTGCTGATCTATCGAAAGAAGCCGAGCAAAAAGTACTTAATACATTATCTGAGCTAACTGCTCGTATCGATGCAGTAGAGGGTGCTATGTGGACTGAAGAACGTGTTGAAGAAATTGTCTCAACGGAAATTAGAAATACAGATTTCCGAGCTGACGTGGACGTTTACGTATCATGATACACGGACTACTTATCGACCCGTTCGAGCTAAGTACTTCAAGAGTAGAGTTGTCAGAAGACTCTACTCTAGCCGACGCTAAGAAATTTATGCAACTTGAAGGACCTATTGATATTGTTACATTAAGTGACAATACGATGGTGATAGTTGACGATGAAGCATTACTTAAAAACGATATGCGATATTTCAAATTATCAGAGTTTCATCAGCCATTAGCAAATCGAGCCATAGTTGTTGGTTATGATGAAGATGGTGCGACTACTAGTCTTCCATTTCAGGAAGCTTTCTGGGATAGTTATATAGCAACTATTGAGTGGATGCCCGAGGATCATGTCGAAGAACCTTTTATGCAATTTATACCAATACCTGATAAAAAGGAGATGAACTGATGAAACTTGTATTAGAAAAAATAAAAACTTGGGATGATTTATTAACAAATAAACCTTCAGACACAACAATGAGATTTGTACCGCAACTAAGCGAAGAACAGGTCAAGTTTTGGGTAGAAACCGAAAATATCGATTATGTCGAGATTATTAAGTTGATTGCTAATGGTGAGATGAGCCCTAAAGCATTAAATACAGAAATATTTGAAAACGAAAGTTGGGATCCAACGGAGGAATAATTATGGGATTAGATTGTTATATGGTACACGGTAATGATCGTGAGAAACCTTTTACAGCTGAAGATGATCCACGTATAAAAGATATTAATTTATGCGGTGGGATGATGAGCGGTCACGGTGCCGACGGATCGTTTCGAGGTAAAGCTTATGAGCCTTTAATGGATGAACTAATGGGAGATGACGGTATATGGCATATGCCTGAAGATAGTTTTGGAGTTTTACCTGAATGGTTAAAAGAACAAGCTCAAGCTCTAGCTGATCTACTCCACGCGATCGAATCAGATGCTAAAGAAGAAGAACGTACTCTATCACCTGAAACGATTATTTATCAAACACGTAATGATTGGGAGTATACCTACCAAGAAGTTCAAGACTTAGAATTGTTATTACGCTGTGCGAGTGAGCGTGGTGCGGTAATGCTGTGTTGGTGGTAGTGCAAAGCTGCTTTATTTCGCTATACTCGGCTTTATAATATATATAAGTAAAAATTATATGGAGATTGATTATGATTTATTTTATAAAGAGTAAACGAAAACACGGTAGATCAGCGAATGCTGAGGACTACAGATGGCATAGAGGTTATCCCGATGAGCCAGTTTATGGAAAGATAAACGAACCTCACGTGAACACTAAAGTAGAAGCATTTAAAGAGTTTGCTGAGTGGGAATATATAGTTAACGAGATAGAACTACCTATGATCGATTTTAATATTCACCTTATAAAGAGTGACCATCCTGTTGATAGTGAAGAATATGAACAGGATATTAGAATTAAAATAGGAGATTTGATCTATGAGTAATACATTGTACGATAACTTCGAAGAAATTAATGCACCTAATGAAACGCTAGATACTTTGATTTTTAGTAAACCTTATCCTGAAGAATTAGGCAAAACGCTGAACCCTAAGAATAATCCAGTAATGGATTTTTTCCGACTTAATGACTCTACGATATTAAGAATTAACGCAACCTTGGATTTTCAAGAATGTTATTATTTTTCTAGTTATCCTGGAGTGTTAACCTCTACTCAATGTGAATCGGTTTACGACTCTATAGTTGCTGCCGATGCGGAGTGGGTTAATGCATAACTGCTTTATTTCGCTAAAGTCCCCTTTATACTATTTATAGGTTAAAAAATTATAGGAGAAAGATATGACCGATCAAACTAAGAAAACCCTTTCGATTCACGAATCGAATTTATTCCATACTTACGAAAGTTCGGAAGATTTGAATAATTACATTGCACTTCATTCCAATGAAGTACAGATGTATATGCATATGGCGTGTGCATTCCAGCAGAATATGATTGTTAACGCAGTATTAAAACACGGTATTGAAAACACCGAGTTTGTTGCCGCTAAACCATTATTTAGGAGGAAAGAAGCATGAGTGATGATAATAACCTAGTTGCAGGAGTGATGGCTGCTGACCCTTATCCGAAGATTGACTTTGATAAGATCAATGCTCTATTACAGTGGGTACGAGAAGATTTAGAAAACGATGTTGATTCGTATGCCACTTATCTAAAAAAGCTAGAGGAACTCACAGGACCTGAGTTGAGTTGGTTTAATAAGAAACTAGCTACCAATACACCTTAGG
>Ga0080013_1002408_pt1 | contig 22029 bp, 19 predicted proteins | sample ETNvirenome_6_85_FD_69236 | JGI IMG/M metagenome (GOLD analysis project Ga0080013, IMG submission 69236) | Marine viral communities from the Pacific Ocean - ETNP_6_85 (SPADES assembly) (version 2) | ecosystem: Environmental > Aquatic > Marine > Oceanic | place: Pacific Ocean | collected 2013-06-19 | reverse complement strand
GTTCCACCTATACATCTTGCCATCATCAGGATAAGGCACAGGTGTATCCCATCTGCAAGTGTCTTCATTCAGTAACCAAGATGGGAAGGGTTTAGGGGGGATAAAAGCATCTCTTGTTTGGTCGTAGGTACAACCTTTGCCAGCGTAGTTTTTTCTAAAATTATTGTTATAAGAGGTCTGGGTGTATAAATTTCTGTTGCCGTGCAGATTCTGTAAGAACTCTATACCCTGTTGTTCGTTTTCTTCCCCATCCTTCATAATCATATAATTAGCTAGAACGTGGACTTTAGTTACTATATTTCCTGCCTCAATTTTTGCGTAATGTGCCATTTTTTTTCCTATGTCTATGCGGTGTAAGTACCGTCACCATTAAAGATTAAAACTGTATAGTCACCATCTACTACTGGAGTCTCTGCCCCAACATAGGTTTCTGAATAATCAGCAGTTGCTATTCTTAAAATAACTACTCCTGAACCACCCGAACCCCCAGTCTGTGTACTTGTATGGGCGGCACCGCCGCCGCCCGAACCAGTATTTGCAGTTCCATTAGTGGCTGCTGTGGAAGTATTATTTTTAGCGCCATTTCCGCCGCCACCCGAACCCCCCACTCCAGCAGTACAAGTGAAAGAGCCGCCCCCCGCCCCTCCTGCTCTTGTGACTGCTGAACCTGTTATAGAAGAAGATAATCCGTCCCCACCATTTCCTCCGTTACAACTAGTGGTCGTGGAGCCGCCAACTTGACCCGCGCCCCCGCCGCCAGCAGAATTTCCAGTTGAACCCACAGTTCCATAACCAACGCCGCCATCATAACCTTGATTAGCAGTCCCTGAACCTCCTGCAATCGTTCCACATGAAGCAGCGCCGCCGCCCGAACCACCATCGTTTCCGGCTTTGGAACTGTCGGGGGTACCACCGCCACCACCATTAGAAGTAATATCGGTGATGTCTGAGCCTGAAATACTGCTATCTTCTCCATCAGCCCCGTCCCCTCCGTATGGAGTCCCCCCAGCGCCCCCAGCGCCAACTGTGATTGTGTATTGTGTGCCGCTAATTAATTCTAAAGCATCTTCTGAAGAGCCTCCACCGCCAGATGCTTCATCGTTGTAAGAATTTCTGTACCCCCCGGCCCCTCCACCTCCGGCATAAAAAGCTGATCCACCGCCCCCTCCACCAGCGATAACTAAAAAATCAACTGAAATCGGGCCAGCAGCGCCACCACCACCACCAAAACCTGTGTAAGCTCCGTAAAAGTTAGCCATCAGTCATCATTCTCCGCATCAGTCGTGAATAGAATTTTAACTCCTAGCAATCGAGCATCTGTAGAATTGGTCGTATCACCGCCAGTAGTAGCAGCACGATACACCTGAAAGTATGCCAAGTCATCTTCAGCAGGAGTGCCAGCTAACGTCATAGCACTTGTTGCTGCTGTGATAGCTAAATCTTCGGCTGCATTGTGGAAAGTATCGGTTACGGTTACGGCTGTGCCGTATGCAATATCAATCGTATCATTATCAGACACAACAACTCCCTGTATGCCCCATATCACATCGGTAGAAACTGCGGTAGCGTGTGTCCAATAAAACTTGGCTGTAACTGTACCTTCGTTCCACGACTTAGGCATTGCAATGGAGAATTGTGCGTATTCAATAGTCGATGAATCAAAATCCAGAACTTTCATTTCAGGTCGAACTGCCGTAGTTTCGACAGCAGCAGCTTCCGCACCATTCGTAGTGGGACTCACCATAGCTAGTGCAGGAACCCATATAGTTGATGTTCCTACGGTTGCTCCGTGTACTAGATCAATTACGCCTTGAACTGTGTCACGCTTCGTATTTCCACTGTCAGTTGCGTCTCCTAAAAGTATACTGTCTCCAGTAGCTACCGTGACTTCGGTGAAATCTGCTATGAGAGCATCTTTCAGTTTTGTTTCGTCAATAATATCAGCAGCCAAATCTGCTGATACTAATGGAGCATCGGTTGGTTTTTTGCCTATATAGGCCATAGTTTCTCCTTATGCTGAAATAGTGTCAACACGACTAATCGCCACATCACACGAACTAGAAGTATCACACGTTGCTTTCAGATGATCACCACTAAGCAGGTTAATCTTAGAACCACCATCTATCAACTCCAGTGAACCACCGTAGGGGATTGGAGCATTCTTAATTAGATAATAGTCTACTGAACTTCTAGTAATCCAGCAGTCAACAGTAATAGCTGCACTGGAATGAATATTAGCAAACCTAATACCTATTAGCGTATCATCGGAATCTGAGTTGTTATACAGCGTTGTGCCCGTCCCGATATCAGCAATCAACGCTAGTTCAAAATCTTGTGCCATTGTTTTATTCTCCTAAAGGGCAATTGCCATAGCAACTGCGAATCCATTTGATGCTTGAGTACCAGCCGCCAGAGTTACATCTGAGTCAGGCATCGTGATCGTGCGAGTCGTGCCAGTTGAAATTCCAGAGGCTTGAAAAGCTATCTTCTTACTTACATCCCCTTGGTCAACAACATAAAACGAATCATCTTTAACGGTTTTATTTGTTAGCGTTTCTGTTCCTGTAAGAGTTGCGACTACTGAAGCATCTAGAGCAGCTGCTGTCCAAGCAGATCCTGTATAAACTTTCAATATATTACTAGCAGTATTGAAATACAAATCTCCTGTAGTTAGGGCATCTCCGTCATTGTCGAGAGTAGGATCACTTGATTTAGCTCCTAAATATAAATCATCAACTGCATCCGCTGATGCTGCTGCGGCCGTTGCCGATGATGCTGCGGCACTTGCACTTGAAGAAGCATTGCTTGCTGAACTCGCAGAGGAGGTTGCACTGGAGGCCGAGGAGGTTGCACTGGAGGCCGAGGAGGTTGCTGAACTCGCAGCAGAAGTTGCCGAACTCGCAGCAGCAGTTGCCGAGGATGCAGCAGCCGTTTGCGATGTGGTCGCACTCGCGGCATCAACTAATAAAACCCACTTAGCTACATCGGCATTCGTGCTAATCGGAACTGCCCCGGAACTGGTGTGAGCCGTGATGCATAAATAAATATTATTGTTATCGGTATCCTTGATAATGTCGCGTTCCGCGTATGCAGTTGAAGCTGCCCAGTTACCGCGACTCACCCCGATCTCCTGGGTAGCAATCAGATCCCCAGCGGAATCAAATGATAGTAGCTTGGAGGCGCGATCCGATGCGTTCTTGTCAACCGTAGTCACCCCGGCATCGACCACAACGTCAGCGAACCGGAAACCTTCGCCGGCCTTGGAATCGATCTCCTGGATCAGCATCAGGTTTTTGTCAGCGGTATCTTCCAGGGAAGTTGCGCTCAATGCCGAGTTGTCAACGTAGTCGGTGAGTTGGGTCCTGGGGAGCTCGCGGAGAATAACTACGGAGAGGGTGTCGGCCGGGGCAGAACCAAAAGTGACATTGCCCCCGGAAGCATCACCAGCGCCGGAAACGGTAAAATGCGTTGTGAGTGTTTTTAGCGAGCCATCAACGTATACTTTCAGGTCCGAATCACTGAAAATCCGGAAGTCATAAGCGAATACTGTGGTGGATCCGTTCGCAGTGTAACTCTTTTTTCTGGTAGTTGTGGATACAGTCATTTATTTAAACCCTAATGGCGGTTGTTGTTGATGTGTTTTATAGTATTCCTGCCATTGCAGCATCGACCGAGGTTTCATCTTGCTTTTATCCAATGGTTCTACAGTTTCTTTTGTCTTCTCTTTCTCCTGTTCAATTCTTTCATGCAGGTCCGGTTGGTATTCCATCACTATTGGATCTGGGTTGGCAACATCTAAAAGCTGATCCTTGGCCATGTTCTTGTACTTCATGAGCCTCTTTTTAATCAGATCGATCCGCTTCAAATCTGCCCCCTCCGGATCCCCCGGAAACTTGCTGTCCACCTCTTCATGGTATTTATGATTTTGGGGATGGATCAAATCCTCTACGGCCTCTTTCATTTTCTTTCCACCGAACGCGGATGCTTCTGTGCTGTTCATCAAGTAGTACCAATGGAGCCGGACCCTCGGGTGCATCTTGACTCCTTCCAGTTTCCTGGGTAAGTCACGCATCGGCATGAGCAGCCGGTACATTTCCTTGTCAACCGCATCCGGCGTGGCCCTGGAGTACCTAAACGGGGAAAGCCAATCCGGCCCCCAGGATCCCAGGTTGAAAATGGGTTCGTTCCAGTAATTGACTTTTGGGCCGAGTGTCTGGGAGAGGCCGGGGATGCTGTTTTTTAGTACATCCCACACACCGCTGAACCCGTCCATTGAATGTTCAAACTCACGGTACCGGTCATCTAGGGAGAGGGAAGTTTTCATGTCCGTAATGATTCGCGGAATCACCATGCGGACCAGGTTGTCAGCGATCTTCGGGGAACGGGCCGACTGATTCGGGTCCATGAGGACCGCCATCAGTTCATGCGCGTTCTTGGCAAAATTTTTATTGATCATGTTATTTGCCAGGATTTCATACAGAGAGGCCATGACCTTCATAGCTTCACCTTCTCCGCCGTGCCCGACAATCTCATGCCAGTTCTGGGTGATATCCGCGGTAGCGCAGAAGAACGTACCGATCGGTTCCAGGGTATTGAACCCGTAAGTATGTATGGTCCCCTTGTTATCTCTGATCGCGATCGAGCAGGGCTTGAACCCGGCATTCATTTCAACCATCCGGCGAGCTCGCTGGGCTTCTTTGCCCTCCACTTCTACCGTCATCCCCATGGACCCAAAACCGTTGAGCCAGACATCATCCGAGAAAAACTTACTCGAGAGCCCGGAAGCTGATGTGACATACAGGCTGGCCACGGCCCAGCGGCCAAGCGCCTCATCCTGGGCGGCTCCCCCGTTTTTGCCCATGATGTCTGCCCGGCCTTTCTTGGTCAGGTTCAGGAGATGCAGATTGTATTTCTGTATGTTGACGGGGGTCTTGATAAACGCGAGCACCATGTGGGCCCAGGGAACACCCCAGCCCCAGTTCGCAACTTTCTCGCGGCCCTCCTGGACCCACTTCCCGATCTCCCCGAGATCATTCTGGAACGTATTGAATTCTGCGAGAGTTTCCCCGGCTTTCTGCATGGCCGGGCTCCGGCCTTTCAGCAGCTGCTGGACAACCTTGTCAAATTCTCCGGGCGTGATGATTCGCTCTTCTAAAAGATGGAAGGCTTTCCGGTAGGCATAATCCAATTCCCCGAAACCCCGACTGAAAGTCTTGGCATACTCATCCGCGGAGTGCAGCAGTTTACCTGGGTAATCGAGCCGTTTGCCCCACCAATCGAACGCCCGTGCCATGGTCCCCCCCTGTTTTAAATCTTTAGGCATAATGGCTCTCTGGAACCACTTCTCTTTCGCCTCTCGATTCTTTGGGTCATGAAGCCAATGCAAAAACTTCTGTATACTTTTCGCATTGAAAACCTCGCTGGGCATTTTCTTGCGTTCCAGCTTTCCCATCTTTACTTTTTCCGGTTCCATCTTGTAGGATTTTTTAGCTACTTGCCATGCTTCCGGAAGACTCTGTTTGAGCACGGCCAGGTAGTGCAAAAACTCTTTGGCCGTTTTTCTATCCTCGGTATCCTTGTATATCCGGTTCAGCAGGGGCACGTTGTCCCAGCGAATGAGAGGGCTGGCACGGTGTCTGCGTTTACGCGGCACTCCAAGAAGCTTCCGGCGTACCGGAGAGGCTGCGGCAGCAAACCCCTGGGTAGCGAGATAATCAGTAACGACAAACCCATTCGAGAACCAGTTTGCGGCATGGGTTCTGAATGAAGACAACATGAATGGATACATGTGCGCGAAAAAAAACTCCTGCATTCCGGGGATCTCTTCGGCCATTTCACCCCAAGCGTTCGGAGAAGCATCATCGCCGGCAATCAGAAGCGCCCTGGCCATCTGTTTAACGCTCAAACCTGGCGGAAGGTCGCGGACTTCATCGACTGAAGTGTTCATAAATTGTTCGAGCTCGGCCAAGTCACTGTCGATCGCTTCCAGTTTTTCCACCCCGGATTCTCTTGAAATCTGTCCTGCCTTAATTTTAAAAGAGGTCACCGTCCGGGCCACGCTGGCAGAAAGCTCATTTCGCATTTTGGTCACCTTGGCAAAATTGGCCATAGCCGCCAGCCACTTGGCCTCGGCATCCGGATCCCCGTTTGCAGCACGCTTGGTTATTCTATAGGCATACGCCGCAGCCTGGAGTGCCAGATCCCTGACCTTCAGCATGGGAGCCGAATTGTCAAAGTCTTTCGCACTCAATTTCATGATGTCCTTTTGGGTCCAATTCAGCTTTCCGGCCTCGAGAATAATTTCATCAAAGGTGACCTTTTCCGGAATTACATCTTCCATCTCCATGGCCTTGATTAGAAACCTTCTGAAATCATCATCGAACTGTTCGTTACTTTCGATCTTGTCGAAATTGACACGACTGTGTTTGCCGTAGAGATCAACCTCGGTTGCCTGTTCTGCCTTGTTGAGAAAATCTTCGACTTCCGGATCGATCGGAAGGGGTGCATCTTCGGGGGTTGCTTCGCGCACTGTCGGGGGAATGACCGGGTCACCGTATGCCGGCCGCGGTTGGTCCGGGGCCTCGGTGCGTGGGGATACATCTTTTTTATCAGGAAAAAATTTCTTGAGGGTGCTTTTGATACCAGGACCCCAGCCGGCTTGCTGAACTTCATATCCCTTGTCGGGATCGTAAACAGCAGGAGATGTGGTCAGGGTTATTTCGGCATCGGGTGCAGTTTGGGGCCCGAGAGCAGCTGGTTCGACCATTGCTCCGGAGGAGGTTTCGCCAAGGTTTCGTCCAGCTTCTTCTCCGCCTTCGCTGTATCCGCCAGCACTTTCGATTGTTTGATTATCAACTGGCCCATCTCCTTCTTGGACAGGTTCGATCCGTAGATCTTGTTCCCCCTCAGAAAGAGCTCCGCTAATTCCTGCGTGTTCGTCTTCGGTGATTTCGTTGCCATCGCGCAGTACTCCTAATTGTTTTTCGATCGCTTGTTTTGTTTGTTTGAATTCCATTATATCATTCCAGTCAGTTGGGGCATTTGCAATCAATTTCTTTTCCGTGCGGCCCAGGACATCCGAGTCAGTTCCATTTCAATTTCATTCTGTGAAGGTTTACGCGATGGTTTGCTTGAAGTTTTTGTAAAATCCAACTTACCACCTCCCTTCCGCTTTGCTTCTGCTATATCTTCTTCTTGAATTCTCTTTTTCACATTATCGTATGCTTTTTGCTTACGTGCCTCTACCGCGCGAGCATGCGCCCTCCACGCTTCTTTGTCTTTTTCACTCCGCTCTCTAGCACTCAACTTCTTTTTAGCTTTCTTGGAAACAGAACTCACCTGTTTGTTCTGGTTCAAAATTTTCCTGGCGTTCTCGCTCTGGTTCTTCCCAAAGAAACATCCGGCGGCTCCGAACTTATCACACGCAGTACAAGTCCATACCCCCGGCTCTGCGGTCTTGTTGACAATGTTGACGAAACTGGTCCCCGGTATTGTTTTCATTTTTCCACCGTCTACCGGGCAGAGTTTATTGGTCATCTTTCTAAATGTTTCCGGGAAGCGTTCTTTGACATCCGCCCGTGACATGTCCCCACCTTTCATGTTCACCGGGAGATAAACCGCAACCCTGGGGTTGAGTTCCTTGATCATTTCCGGGGTCATGGAGTCAGTGATAGTAACAGCCAGTTGGGCATCCGGATTCTTCCGCGCCAGTTCAATATTGGACCCGTCAATCGACAGCATCTTCAGATTAAAATCCGAAACCTTTTTAAGCATGTCCGGTCGCTTCGAGAAAATCTGGACCCGGTGACCGCGCTTGTTCAGTTCTTTAATCAGTGCTACCTGGGCGTTCGACAGATCACCCTTATCATTGATGCGTAATGCCAGCCCGGATTCTGCTTGCGCCGTGCTCTTGTACACCTTGTCCACCTGGTCCGCTATGATGCCTGGATGTTTTTCCGCAACCCATTCGATGAATTCTGATTTCATGAACTCGGCTGGCCGCGCATTGGCTATGGAGGCATAACACCACTTGGCACAATCCGGACTCGGGTCGCAGTTCTTGAACGAGCCGGAAAGATCGAGTTCCGCTTTACGGTTATCTCCTATAAATTTATAAGATCGGGCAAAGTCCAGGACAGCTTCTTCACTGTGCATGAATGCCTGGCCCATCTTGTATTTTTTTATCAGCGAATCCTTGCCCCAGAGTGCGCTGTCTGCGAGCTCCCTGGCTTCAGCCCGGCGGCCCTGGCTGGCACGATGGAAAAACTCTCGGACCGTCAGTCCCCGAACCAGTGCGGCCGCGTAAGGGGTGCCGGCATATTGTGTCAGGTGTTTGCGTAATCGCTTGGATTCCGCCTTGGTCATGCGCCCCAGTACATCTTGCAGGGCCTTGTTGATTTCCGGATGAACCGTATCCAATCGTCCGGTCTGCTCTGTCCGGCTCGGTTGTTTTTGTTTCCTGGCTTTTTCGACCGGGGCACCCCCACCCACGTTGCGCCAGCCCTTACCGTAATGGTCATCCAGGTACTTGCCGAAATTGAATTTCTTATTCCACTTGTTTTTCATCTCCGTAAGCATCTCGGCCACTTTCTTGATGGCCGGGTCAGCCGCTTTTCTGCCGGCAGATCCTGGAGTGAACATCTTCTTGATAAAATCCTTGACCTTGCCCCGGTTTTGAATTGCAAAATTACCGCCCGTCAGAATCCCCCCGATGATCAGTCCCTCGGCCACCTGGATCGCCCGGCCCATGTTTGGATCATGCTGGGTGGAATCCATGAAATTGGCCATGTCCTGTACCGCCCCTGGTTCCAGATCCAGTTCGTTGATCATTGAAGCCAGGCTGCCATCTGCCGGATCAAAGACCAGGCCGTCCGCAACCATGCTCGGCACCAGCAGTTTCTTGGTGTTCGCGAGCATCTGGATCGTTTTGAGCCCGACCGCAAACTGTCCGAACCCTGCGCCCAGATCCTCCCACCAGGCATTTTCTTCCGGTGAGAAAAAAGCGCGTTCGCGGAATTCCTGGCCCGTACCTAACAGACCCACCGGGCCTCCGAGGAATTGTCCTTTTTTATCCATTAAGCCGAGAGCTTCCATGTCCCGGCCTATATTCTTGAACTTGTTCTGCATATCGTCAGGGAACATGTTCTCTATAAAAAATTTCAGCGTGTTCCGCAGGGCCCCCTCGATCGCCTGACCGGGGAGAGATGCCGTGCGCTTGAGTTGTCCGCCAATGCTCGGGGCCTTTTGCACTGCCTGGGTCAGATCCACAAAATGTTCCATGATCATCCCGATAGTTGGGTTGAGCTCCACCCCGGCCGGGTCTTCTGCACGCATCACCGGTTCATGACCTGTGAGGATCGGCTTGACCATGGACTGGATTTTTCCCGTGGGATCCATCTTGAGCAGGGAGTCCTGCCCCGTGGTGTTGAACTCGTTCACCTCGTACTGGAGCCGGAGTGCATCCTGGTCTGAAATAAAATCCTTAAAGTCCGGGGGCAGAGCCTCCCAGAGGTCGCGGTCATCATCTATCGTGATTTCCGCATCCGGTACCCCATCCTCCAGGGGTTCAAGCTCACTATGGGCTTTACTCGCCTCGGCCTGGACATCATATATGTCCGTATCCGGAGGAGGATTCGTTAGAATAATTTCTGCATCTGGTTTAGTAGCCATAGTTACCTAGTCTTTAGGAGATTGGTTTTGTTCTAAATCTCTTAGATATTTCCTAAGTGAGAGAACTTCACGCAACCGCTCAAGGAACGCTTCTTGAGATTGAGATAAGTTAGCCGCTTCGGATGACAACATGAGGATTGTGTCCTGAATCTCTACATCGGAATGGACGTAATCACCATTGATACGCATTGCCTGTAGTTCTTTTATTGTCATGATTGGTATGTTAGTCGAGATCGGCTTCTTGCTTACCTTTTTAGGTTTAGGTTTAGGTTTAGGTTTTGGCGGCGGCATTGTCTTGCCCACCGGTGGTTCCGTTTTAGGTTTTGGCGGCGGCATTGTCTTGCCCATTGGTGTTCCAGTAGGTGCTGGCTCGGGTTCCGCCCAGGTAGTATCCTCGGATATTTTTGCCGCCGCGGCGCTGGCCTCTGGCTCGGTATCAAAGAACGGCGATTTAACATCAGTTTCCGGATCCACTCCTTTATATTTTTGATACATTTTCTGCGCCATTACGTCCGCTTCCGCTCTATCCTCTATAGCCACCCCATTAAATATTGAGGGAAAGTAAACCCACTTAGGACCTTCGGGGGTGTCCACTTGAAAAGTAAATAATCGTACATGTGAAAATGTGCCATCAACATTTGCGATCACCGGACGGCCGCCATAAGCACCCTGCGCTATGCCCACTTGTTCGCCGGTAGATTTAGGGAAGGGTGGAGGTAGAGGCTCTTCCGTTTCCGTAACAGGCTCGGGTTCCGGAGTAAGATCTGTACCCGATGCATCAGGGAGTTCTATGTTCGATGGCTGTGGTGGAGGTGGTGGCTCTTCCGTTTCCGGAGCAGGAGTTGTTAGAGTAATGTCCCCATCTGTCCCATAGTGTTTTTGGTAAAATTCCGGCTTGTTGTCTTTAAGCCACTTTTCAACGATATCCGGAGTTAACGCCTTATATAGATCCCGGCTATCTTGCTCTGCCTGTTCCGCGGCCAGCCTTGCAGCTTCCGCCTGGTCAGCGAGAGTTTGATGGGCCGCCCGGATGACGGCCACTTTACTCGGTAGCCCGGAAAATTTCCCCAGGGAGTCAATCAATTCATTAGCACGCTTAATTTCTGCATTGAATTTACGGGTTTGCTCTTTATTAGCACTAAAATCACTCTCACCATAATCATGTGTTTCTGTACGGTGATGCAGCGCCGCTCTCATTGCATCTACATCCGGGTAGCCTAGTGTGTCCCCCGGATTCATCCTTACCATGAAATCCAGATCGGTTCCAAGTGCTGCATTGAATTGGTTTACTTTTTCCTTGAAATGGGATTGTGATCCTGCACCGCTGACATCCCCCCATAAGTCCGAGTGGGTATCAATAATTTCCGTGGCGCGTGCAAAAAAATCAAAGTTACGCCAGGCGGCTGCATCATTCTTTTTAATCAGCCGGTTGATATCATCATACCAGATTCGCCAGATAGCACGGGACTTGTGAGCCGGCGCGGTGTTATCATATTCATCCGGTACCGGTGCTTGTTTTTTCAAAAGCGCCTCGCCACGCATATAGTCCGGATCCTTGAGAGAATTATGATTTTTTAAATTTATGGCCCCAAGCAGTTTGGTTCGATCACTTTTGGATATTCTTTTTGTGTCATTACTTATTTTAGTTTCGAGGGCGGCGAGTTCATCGCTAGTCACATCGGCTCGACCTAAGAGCATCGCAATCTTATTTGAATAATCATCATATACTTTCGGGTCGGTTTCCCCGGCAGCGAGATCATACTTCTCAACCTGGGTCATAATATCGTTATAGGTGGTTATGTCACCGGCCCGGTCAAACAAGTCGCGCCGGTTGAAAAGGGCCACGCTTGTTAAATCGCCGCGGTGTGCCCTGATTAGAAGTGATGTCCTGTAAGACACTATGGTGCCGTCCTCCAACTGGGTTTGCGCGTTCAGTCCAGCCTGTGCCGCCTGTTCCATCCGGTTATCTGCCTGTTCGTCCAGAAAATTATCCATTTTTATACGTTGGACCGCGAACTCTTCCATCTTGTCAGCCATGTCCCCGAGTTCACCTGGAGTCATCCCCAGTTGCTCCCCGTATCGTTCTAAAAATTCCTTGGCCATCTCCGGTTCGATCTGGAGTCGGTTGACCAATTCTTTAAGTTTTGCCTTTCGCGCCGTCTCGATAGTATTGAATCGCTTCAATGGCGCGAGCCCGGAGTTAGCAAAGACGGTGTCAGTCAGTTCCATGCGCTGCATCAACTCATCTATTTTTGTACCAGGGAATACATAAACCAGTTCACCTTTTTTGTTTTTTGTTTGCTTGACCTGGTCCAGGAGCGCAGTGAGATCGGTCATGTGGTTTTTCTGGTTCTGCTGGTAAGAGTACGCCGCCCGGTCCCCACTCAATTCTTTCTGGCGATTCTGTGCTCTCAACTTGAGTGCCATCACTTGCGGCAGGAACGCATTGGTGACAGCGATCGCGTGTGTCTTGTTTTTTATGCCCAATGAAATACCGGGAATGATCTTGTCAATCCGGGTATAAAGTTCTTTAAAACGCTTATCCCAGGCTACCTCTTCATCAAATATTCCCTCCTTGGTGGTGTAGGTCTTTCTGTCGGGCAGAACATCGAGCTGCAACTCACCATTGATCGCGTTTATTTCCTTATAAATTTGTAAATTTGCTTCCAGGGTTGCTTTCGCCTTGGCGTTTTTCCGGCTGATTTCAATTCCAGGGAGGACTCCCTCGAGAAAAATCTTCTCTCCCAATTGGGCAATGGCCGCACCCTCCTGGCCATACTGGGAAGGATTCAAGCGCGGTGTCAACGGGGTTTCAATGGGTACCGAACCTACTCCGGTCCATCCCAGTTTGACTCCGCCGGCCGAACCCGGAAGAGGTGCGATACTGCTTGCGCTAAGTGTCGGAATTCTTGCCATATTAAGGATTACCTATTGTGAGTGCCTTGTAAGTACCACCCAGAATCGTTGTGGCCGCCTTAACATTACCGGCCTGGATGGTTGCTCCTGCCTGGTATTTATCAACGTCCGCCTGGGCTGTGAGTGTCTGCCCGGCAATGGTGCCCTGCCTTCTGGTTTCAGCAGCTGCGGACATGTAACGGTCTGCCTCGATCCCGGCCTGGTAACTTTCTAACTGGGCCTGGCTCCGGTAGCGCCACGCATCGGTCGCGCCCAGGGCGAGTAAATTGGATTGGTTGGCTTCATCCATGAACTCGGAATCCGCCTCGATCACCAGGGGGGTGCCTGTCAACTGTACGCCGGCATATCCATACATTGCGGTCTGTTCACTACGCAACCGCCTGGCATCTTTTGCCGCCTTATCGGCCTCGAACCTTGCCCGTTGTTCCGCGGCCACGGCCTCATTCTCATGAATCTGCGCGTTGTATGCGGCAATCTGCTGGGCCTGGATCGCTTCGTTCTCCCGGATCCTGGCATTGTAGGCAGCCGTTTGCTGCTGCTGAAGCGCATCGCGCTCGGCAATCATGGCGTTTTGCCGCATAACCGCGGCCTGTGTCTGTGCCTCCTGGATCTGGCCGCCGGCCATCATACCGAGGGAAGCGCCGGCAAACATTGCCTGGCCAACCGACAGGCCGAGGGAAGTCAAGGTTGCGGCCGGCATTGCATAACCTATTCCGGCTCCGGCTACTGCCAATGCTACTGGTGCCATGAGATTCTCCCGTACATTAAGTAGTCCTCTTTATTGGGCCCGTAATTTTTTAAACGGCCCTCGAACTCCATTCCCAGAAATTCCACCAGGCGGACCAGGTTGGTCTGCCCGTGCATCACGGTGGTCTGTACCCGATGCAGTTGATGGGTCTTCATAATTTCTTCCAGGTATCTCTTAACATTTCTGACAAACCATAATTTATTGTTCGCAAACAGATCGGATCCGAGGATCCATCCTTCGCCCACTCCGGGCCACATTAAAATGATTCCAGCAAACCCAGCCACCTTGCCATCCACCAACCCTGTATAAGCCGGACCATTGGCATCTACCTTCGACCTCATTCCATCCAGCAACTTGCCCATGGTGTCCCTTTCAAAATCCCGGAACTCGATCATGTCCCAGTGTTCGGATTTGAATGGCACAATTTCGTATTTCATTACTGATGCACTGACAAATCTCCTGTGATATTCAAAATGGTCATTGGCAATCCCTGCTTCTGCTTGATCGTAAGCTCCAGGTCCTCCGGGTCCCACCCCAGCTGGGTGATGTCCTTGATGCCGGTGAACTGCGGCGGAGGATTATCGAGCAGATCGGAGGTGATCCTGAAAATGATGTCCTGGTCATTGATCGTCAACCCGACCGTCTGGTATACATTCACCTGGATCCGGTTCCAGGCTTTTTTCAAGCCCACCGTGGATCCGCCGCCGGCAAGTTCAAATTCCGGGGAAAGCGTGGTCAGGGTGGTTTCATAGCCCAGGCCGATATAAGCATGGGTCCGACCGTTACCCGTAATTGATACGCTGCCACCAGTAACCGTGGCATCCGGGTAAACTGCCTTACTGGTCGAGGTGCCGGCGATGATCTGTACCCGTTCCCCCTCCAGGTGTTCGAGCCCGGAAAAGGTGGTCGCAGCCGCGCCAGAATAAGTGAGTCCTGAATCCACATAAATGGCCGGGTTGAGATACTCGACAAATCGTTTGGTGGTCTGGTTGATCGTCCGCTTGACACTGATCCAGACTTCATCGGACAGGCCGTCAACGCTCGGGATACATGCCGCGGATTCAACCACCGCATTGCCTTCATCGGTGACCGCGAGCCGGGTTGTGTCGGAGCTCACAATCGTCAGGTACCCGACCTTGTGCGCGGTTTCTTCAATCGTCACCACGTTGGCCGCCGGGTTGGACACGGTAAAATCTGCATGGGCGTTGATCGCTGTAAATAAATTATCAGCGGTCGTATCATTCGATGCGTTCGGCCGCCAGCCATTATCTGCCGAGGGGGCAGTACCGCCGGAGGCTTCCGAGGTGAATGTCACCGTGGTCCCATCGGACTTGGTAAAAACCAAAGTGGTGCCCACCGCGATATTTGTATAATCGGTAACCGTAATCGTAGCGTTGCCAAAATATCCGCCAATCGGATGACGGGCCCAGGCAACAACATTCTGATCACGTTCGTAAGTGACATTGATCAAGGTTCCATCGGCACGCACCAGCCAAACCAGGGTGTCCGGTTCTTTCTGGTAGGCCATATCCACAATGCCGCCGGCCGTGATGTGTTCTGATAAAATTGTCATATCGGGAGCCACCAGGCCATCAACGTCCAGATTGAACGCGAGCTCCCTTAATTTGGTGCCAGCGCGTTGCATGTATAAAACAGCGCGACCGGCTTCTATCGGTGAAACATTATTCGATCCGTATCGCGTTTCCGGGATGACCTGGACATTCGTTGGAGTGACCGGACCCGTTCCCCCGGTGAGCTTGAATTCGCCTCCAACCGTCCCAACCAGTAACCCGGCAGAAGATCCGATCAACCACTGAATGACGTTCACCTGGCTTGCGGCCAGGGCAAACTCGATCGCATCGTCATCGGCCCCGGTACCCACCGCCATATTCTCAAAATCACCTGACTTGCTCGCCCAGATGGTTTGAGGGTTGTCATTGGATCCAGCCCAGTAGAGTCGTTCCTCAAAGAATGTAACGCACGCCGGGTATTCATCAGCACCCCCGGCAAAGCCCGATGGAGCTCCGGAAAAAGAAATGGTAGTCAATGTCCAGGAGGTATGTGAGCTCCGGGTCAGTTTCCTCGGAGCGTATCCGCGGTGAGCGATATACAGTGTGTCTGCGGATTGACAGAACTTCAGGCCCAGTAAGTCCGCTTCGAGATAAGGCGTGGTGATTTCCACCGAGCCAGCTGTCTGGATCTGCCCGTTGTCTTTATAGACCCGGATAAAAAGATCGCCGAATTCCAGGATGTAGGCTTGGGTGGTCGAAAACTCAAATGGAACCAGGCGGACCTTCTTGTCGAAATCGCCAGTTTTCAGTGTCACCGTGTCAAGTGTGTGAGTCGCGGCAGTGGTATGTTTCCAGCCCATGTATGTATCGGTACTTTGTGCGGTGAATTCCAGGGTATGCGTACCGACCGCAAAGTCGGTCGAGGTGTAAACTTGTTCGCCGCCGCTGCTGTTCCCGATTTGTAGACTGATGGCACCGGTCCCGATCATAAAGCCGAGGACATAACGCTGGCCGATGACCGTGGTGATTTGTTCTTCCGCCCACCCATAATTGGAAGCATCGGCTGAAACAATATTCATTAAATTGGTTGAGTGGGCAATGGATCCCGACCCGACAGACTTGTCGGTCCACCCGGAAATGTCCGAGGTGAAGGTCCCGTTCGGCATCATCTCGGATCCGGAGGCCGTGACCTTCGATTGAGCAATGAAATGCGAACCTCCGCGGCGCTTCAATCCGCCATGCGGAAGCACATAAGCATTCTCCAGGGTCTTTAGGGCGTTGCTGTACTTTGCAACGTCAACCCTCCCCAACAACCTGGGAGAGAATTCCCCGGCCGTAAAATTTGTCTGTACCGGAAAGACTTTTGCCATTAACGCAGCCTCGCATCCAATAGGTCCTCACTCTGGATCTGCTCCGGAGTCCGTTCCTGGCTGTCCACACTCATGGCATCGGACAATGAATTCCGAAACGCCGCGAACATGGTTTCCGTAGTTTCCTTGCTTCGAGTCACGGGATACGCCAGGCGATAAGCCAGAAGGTCCACCAGGGTTTTCATAAACATGGCATCGTATTCACTTGGATCCGCCATCCGGCCCACATAGATCAAATCGATCGAGGACACATCCGCATAGATGTGCCTCCCGCGACATTCAAAATTCTCCTCGTTGTCCGAGGTGTCGTACACGTTGATAACGCGCAGACAGTAAGGATCGGTCGGCATTAGAAATTTGTAGAGCCAGCCCACGACCGGGGTCCCGGTGACCGCGGCGAGGTTCGCCTCCTGCAATGCAGAGTTCCATGGATGCTGCCGGAGTAGATAATCCACCTCGGTATCGTAAATGCGATTGCATAAAACGGCCGTGGTTGAAGTTTCCGTCAGGGAAGCAATCGTGTTCGCTCCCAGTACATTTAGTGCCTCGTTGCAAATGTCAACTTTTGAGGGCATAAGAATTCCTTAAAATAAATCCGAATGCAGCCGGGCCCCCGTAAGAGCCCAGCCACAAACAGAATTGCGTTAGCCTTTGCAGTACATGAGATGAAGATCGATGGTATCGCCGCTAACTGCGGTACCAGCGCCCAGGGAAACTGTAACAATCATTTCCCCGGTTGTGACGTAGCCCGTGTCATGAGTGGTACTTTCATGAAAGTGGGTGACGGTTCTTGCAGAAGCCGCATCAATCGCGCTACAGAAAGCATCCACATCCACGGCAACGGCAGACCCGTCAGTGAGAGCCGTATGTGCCGCGTACCCGACATTAACCGTTGCTGACGTTTCAAGGTCAGAAACGATAATGAAAGATTGTGGCAGTATGCGGACCCCGGCCGGGACCTTCATCATTTCAATGGAATCGGAGGTCGTGATTGTATCCTCCGATGTAAAGTTTGCATATTCGTACACAACGCCATTACAGGTGGACGGGACGTTCTTGTCTGGTCCATCTCGATGGGTGGTGTATTCAGTACTGTAATAATCAGTCATCAGACACCTCCCTTATTGGCAAGCAATTTCAACAACGTGGTTATCCTGGATCCGAGTCGCACCAAGTGACATCTGGGCATAAACTTGCATAGAGTAATTCTTGTCCGGGCGTTCCGAAATTTTCGTTTCGATATTCTGCCCGATAGAAAGACCTACGCCAGATTTGGCCCATGCCATCACTTGTTGGTTGTCGTTCGAGTCGTTGCCGAGTCGCTCTGTGTGAATAAGATTGAAACCCATAAAATACGAGATACTACCCTCGACCAGCGGCTTCTTTTCATTATAGTCCACTGAAATTATTGGGGTTCCGGATTCAGCAAACAGGTCATCGATCTTGTCGGCGGAGATCGCCAAATACAAATCTTCGTCCTGGTCAATGTCTGCTGCCCTTAAAATTTTCCGCGCTTCACGCAGTTTTGCCATGGTCATTCCAGCCGATCCATGTGCAATTTTCTGCGCGGAAGGAAGTGCAACTGACGATGTGGCATCGGTCGAGGATACGCTGGTCGCGTTGCCCGTCATTGCTGCCAAAATCAAATCATCGATTGTTCTTCCCATAGCCCATACTCCGGCAGTCATGTATTCAGAGCCCGGATCAGATAACATCTTGATCTTGTCGGCTTTGTCTACAAGGTCTGCCCAGTTATAATCTTCCATTACAACTTTTCGTCTGGAGTGAGGCGTGCTGATTAGCGGAGTGTCCGCATGTCGGCTTGTCATCTTTTGAGCCGCGGTGCTTCCGAGGCGGTCGAAATGATCGGCCTTACCAACAACGCCCTCATTCACTCGCACAAAGTTACGCAGTCGCGCACCCTTCTGCTGGGCCAGGTGAATGAAATTTGAGCGATACTTATTGACAAAAGCTTTATTGACTTCTGTGCTCATTTTTCATTCCTCTCTATGAGGGATTAATAAAAAGAGAGGTGACCGTTCATCGGGCTCTCGGATACTTCAGGTGGGCCCTTGTAGTAAGGGGTATCCGGGGTGCTGCTATGCGACTGCCGGAGGATCCGTTACCGGGTCCGGAGTCACTGTGCCGGGATCTTCGACTTCAACGGGCTTGCGAACTGCTACCTCGCACAACCCATAAAAATCTTCGGCCCCAGCCGGTTGATCATAGTATAAACAATAATCAAATTTTTTGCCTCTTAACCTTCCGAGGCGAAACGGGTTCTCCTTCCTCGACAGAACAATTCGTTTCTTGCCAAAGTGCACGCACTCGTTGCATAAAATATCGGATTCCATTATTCCTCGGGGTACGCCATGTCAAACAGGCGATCGCGGTAAGCCACGGCCTCTGCATGTTTCGCATCATCCTTATCCCAATATGCTTTATACATTTTATGGTTCGGCCTGTTGAATGCCTCGATCTCTTTCTGTGCCGACTCAACATCGAGAAAACTGGAATCGTGCTGTGCATCCAACGGGCGAGCCTCCTGGCTCTTGAGTCCCATCCGGTAAAACGCCTTGATCAGTGCCGGATGAGAACCACGCGGATCCGAGGTCAGTAACTTCTCGAGCTCCGGTCCGCCAAATTCGGTCATGGCACGCTGGGCGATCGACACGTTGCGATCGTACCCTTTCATGCCCCATTCTTTTTGCAGTGCGGCCTCTCCCTTGAAATAGGCTTCATCCATGTGCAATTTCTGGTCGATCTGTGAATCCAGGGCAAACTTGTTATAAAAGTCCAGGATGGATCCCAGTTGGTTCTGCGTGATCCCCTGGTCATGCGCCAGCTGCTTGAATGCTTTTTCCGACTCTTCATCGTAGGACATTCCTTCCGGCATGTCCGGGCGTGCATACTCGTACTTGTCGGCCGTTTCCGGTCGGCCCATCTTGGAATAAAAATCGTTGCGTTCTTCATCGGTGGATTCCTCTCCTGGAATCTTGACCGAGTTGCCCATCAGCCGACTAAGATGCACATGGCCCTTGGCCAGGTCCCCGACTGACTGATACTTGCTGATTGATTTTTCTTCCCGGTAATCTTCCGGAACCTCATCCATCCAGGCTGCGACCGGTGTTTCTTCCTGCGTTTCTTCCGATTCGCTCGAGGTGTCGGTGACCGGCTCTTGCGTTTCAGTAATCATATTATTCTCCTTCTGATTTAAGTTGTTCCCCCAGGTTCACCGTTTCAGTTAAGAGTAAATAAACGAAACGACATCCCTCCTGGAAATAAGTTCCATGCGGATCATTAGCGACCACGCTGGATTTGTCCTGGTACATCTCTTTTAAATCTTCTAAAACTGCCTGGCCAGCCGGTGTATTGAAACAAAGAAAATAGTTGACAGCTACTTTCTTACGTTCCTCCTCATCCAGTTGGGATAGGTTCTCCGGTTGTTTCATTAGCCTCCTGCAATGCCTTGATGCCTGGGCCGGCTTTTCCTATTCCCTCGGCCGCTTGCATCAGTTCGCTGGTCATTTTCTGTTCCTGTGCTTGCTGTGCTTTCATGTCACGCATCTGCGCGATCTCTGCATCAGACCGGAACGCTTCGCCAGGGACTGCCAGGCGATCTCCGATGATCCTTAACGATTCCTCGAAATTAACTATGTCGATAATATCCGGTGAGAACTGCGCGGCCTGGCCGAGCATTCCTAGCCACTGCGTGATCGCGGTGACATCCTGGAGTTTCTGCGCCTTGGCCAATGAGCCCACGAACTCGACATCGATCTCGTTCAGCCCGTACATCGATTCCGGAGGGGGCGGAAAGAGTCCGGTACGATAACCGATGCCGAACGTCCGTAGCACGATAGGCATGAGCACCTCGGATTCAAAACGGGACACCGTGGGGCCCAGCATTCTCTGGAACTGTTCTCTAAGTTCAATCACTTCCTGGGCGGTCATGTTCGGTTTCTCCGGCATGACCAGCTGGTCGGCCATGAACATGGACCGGATACCGCGTTTGAGTTCATCTCCTTTCAGATTGGTGAGATCAAAGCGGCCTTCAAAGGGCAGAAACTTGATGCGTTCGGGTTCGCGGCTATAATTGATTGCGCCTGGAATCAGTTTGAACGCACCGACTATTCCCTGGTGAGGGGCAATGAGTGGCGGATCGACCGCCTTGTTGAGAGCTCTAAGCTCCAACTCGCGGATCTTGTTTAAGACTTTAATGTCGGCCATGGCCACATCGGCCGGGGACCGTCCCCAGAGCTCACCGGATTCCTTGGCAAACCTTCCAATGGCGTAAGGGAATTCGTTGTATCCACTCTCGGCTATTTTTTCCTTGCCGGACAGAAACACATCGATCGCGGTCCAGGCTTTAGCATCCTTGCCGCGGCGTTTCTTGGCGTGATAATCCTCGGCTGGAAGCACTGCGCGGAGGAACTCGTATTCTTCATCCGGCTTGTCGGCCGCGGCTTCGCGAACCACCTCGGGAAGATTCTTGGTTCCGAACTGCTGGGCCGCCTGGCGTGCACTCAACCGGTATTCCCAGAATAAAGTATCGGGCACACCACGCCGATCCTCGGCAAAAACAAACTCACCGATGGGCATCGACTTGTAGATCACTCCATTGAAGTTCGGATTGGTCAGGTCATCTTCGTCCACCATCACGCAGATGGTGCCGAAACTGGTGTAATCGAGAAACGCTTCACCGATCACCGAGTAGAAATTACTCTGGTGCATGGTGAAAAACATCTTCTCGGCTACCGCGCTGAACCACGCCTGGACTTCCGGGTTTTCATTGAGCTCGGCCATCGGGTGTGCCTCGGGCACTTTCAGCTTGTACCAGATGACGGAGCTCGGACAGAGGGAGTTCTGCATCGACAATGCAAGGAGTCTATTCGCTTCGGTGGCCGTGGAGTCAAATCTCTTGTTAGTGAACGGTTGCCCGTATTGAAATATTGACGAATCGACTTTGCCTTTTCGTGGGCGAATGTAATCCCGAACATCGCGGAAGAAAGGCTCCCACTGGGTGCGCCTTTGTTTTAGTTTGTCAAATCTTTTAACCAGTGAATTGATGTCTGGCATTTAATCTCCTAACAGTTTCTTGCGGTAAGTCACATCTTTAGTCGCAAATGGATCCATGATTGTTTGCCCCCTGGTTTTCTTAGATTTTACTGGTTGCGGTGTTGGTTCTATTTTTTCAGGTTCCGCTTTTACAACACTCGCTTGAGATGCTTTTACCGGCGCAACTACTGGAGGGACGGGTGCAGCCTTCTTCGGCTTTGACAACTGGGATTTCAACTTACTGGTGAATACACCCACATTGACATCACCTGGGCCAGAGTCGCGCTCCCACATTTCCATATCCTTAATAAAATCCAGTTTTTCCTGATATGCCAGTTCTGGATCATTGGGATTGTTCGCATCAATTTTGGGCAACATCTTATGGGCTGATGGCCCCATCGCTGCGAGAGTCAGTCCGGGCATCATTGATGACATCAGGCTAATCCCCCAGTAATTTCTTCTTGTAAGCACCCGCCTCGGATGTATCTCCAAGGGCCCCGGTCATAATCGTGGACTGCCGGCCTCTTCGCTTTCTCGCCAGTACGGCTTTCCGCGCTTCCATTTCCTCGGCCGACTTGTCGATTTCTGCCGGCGGCTGGGGGGGGGGCGGCGGGGCCGGGGGCGGCGGGGGCGGCGGGGGTAAAACGGGCATCGGAGCCGGGGGGGGGAGGGCTGGGAATTTTAGGTGATCCCATTCCGAATAATCCTGAAACAACTGAACCCATGATTTTTACTCCTTTAAAATATTCTAGTTAGCAAG
>Ga0080013_1002407_pt1 | contig 22034 bp, 33 predicted proteins | sample ETNvirenome_6_85_FD_69236 | JGI IMG/M metagenome (GOLD analysis project Ga0080013, IMG submission 69236) | Marine viral communities from the Pacific Ocean - ETNP_6_85 (SPADES assembly) (version 2) | ecosystem: Environmental > Aquatic > Marine > Oceanic | place: Pacific Ocean | collected 2013-06-19 | reverse complement strand
ATGCTGAACTTTCTAATGATGTGGATTTTGCTACACATATCCCTAAAGAACATTTACCACATAAATATTTTAATCCTAAGATTAAGCAAATTGGAAAAAACGAATACAGAGTTGATATTAAGGAACAACCCGAAGGTACTCCAGGATATGACACAGGTTATGAAGATATATATAAAGCTCAAAACAAAATTCAACTGGATTTTTTCGAAGAAAATGGTTTTACGAAAAAAGATTTATTAAACATAGAAGATGACGGAGCAGTTTATATGCTGCGTAATAAAGGGATTACATCTCACAATGAGTTGAGACCACGAAACGCAGATCCTGGTACTCACAAACGCTATGACATATATGAAAATGATGACACAGCAGATTATATAGACACATTCAAGATTGATGGAGTCCCTGTGGTTTCTTATGGTAACTCTACATCTTGGGGGAACTATAGTGTATACACAGTACCAAGAAAAGAAGCATTGCTTAGAAACGCTCAATAACTCGCGTGTGTGCGTTCCTTTTTGTGTAGTTGTTAGGGTATAACTACTTGTAAAGTCCTTGTGTGTATGACTATAACCAGTCTTTCCAGTTATCTTCGCCCATAACTGTTTGTGCTAGATTAAGTTTACTTCTTAACGCTTTTACAATTTTCTCATCGACTGTATCCTTACAAACGATATCAATATATGTAACTTTATTCGTCTGACCGATACGATGAGCACGATCTTCTGATTGTAAACGCTTTTCTAAGTCGTAACTGTTAGAAAAATAAACAACAGTACTCGCAGCAGTCAGCGTAATACCATAACCACCAGTCTGTGTGTTACCTACGAAGAAACGTAGAGGACTATCCTTATCTTGGAACTTTGTAATTAACTCTTCTCGATCAGCATCCGAAGTATCTCCGTAATATGTTCCTACACTTTCTTCACCATACTCTTTTACGATTAGATTATATATTCTGTTTATATCGTGTCGATAGTTTGCCCATATTATTACTTTACCTTCTGTTTCCTCCAGTATTTGTAACAATTCTTCGGTGCGATTATTCTTAATATCTGTAACTACACTGTCGTCAGTAGAAACAAAACCACAGGCAATTTGATGTAAGCGTATAATCTGTGTAATTACGGAAGAAGCAGAAACAGTACCTACGGACAGTTCTGATATAGCATACTTCTGTATCTCTTTATAAACTTTTTTCTGCTCAGGTGACATCTCTATTTCACGTTTAGTGTACACTTTATCAGGTAAATCTAAACAGTCCTCTTTTAATACACGATAGCTAAAAGGTTGCATTAATTGATTAAGTTCGTCTAAGTTTTGGAAACCCACTACTTGTTTGAATGTTCGACCACCTGCACTCCTGTCTACGAGCAATGCATAACGATTTCTAAACGAATAATAAGAACTAAACCCTAATAATGCTGGGTCTAAAAACTGACACTGTGTATAGATGTCTAATGGTGATCTAGTTATAGGTGAGCCAGTGAGGATTCTACGATAATAACAGTATTTTCCTAGTTTAACTATGTTCTTTGTTCGTTTCGCTGTTGGGTTTTTTATAGTTGTACTCTCGTCAACAGCCATTAATGTATCGTGGTTAGCTATAAATTTCCATGCATACTTAACACCTTTGGGTGTGCTTAATGCTTCTACGTTCATAACTAAAAACTTTATTTCCGAAGAAGGCTTTATAAAGTCTTCCTTTTCTTTTAGCATCTTAGCTGACTCTCCAGGAGTCCACAGGTACACCTGTCTTTCTATAAAGTCTGGCATGTGTATTGGTATTTCTCGTTTTGCCCAATTACGATAGACTCCTTTAGGTGCCACAATAAGAACAGCGTTTATTTTCCCTTTAGTATGCAGATGTGTTACGTTATCAACAAGAACTTTAGATTTACCTGTTCCCATTTCCATGAAATATGCGTAATTTTCTCTATCACAACTTTTTTCTAAAGCTGTTATCTGATGTTTGTATGGTTCTGTTTTAAAGACGAATGCCTGTTTCATATTAGCACCACCATGAAGGTTGTCGCTCAGGTAGTTTAGTCCACTGAGCATAGTGTTTTTCGTTTACTACATAATCACGATATGCTTTTATAGTATCTTGGCATTTATACTCGTCAGGCATAGCTTGAGGCATAGTTGTTTTATGTGACACAGTTATGTTTAATGGTAGGTTGCATAGTTTATCGTTTAATTTAGTAAAACTCAAATGCTCCCTGCCATAACGTGTAGTGTATTCGCTACATAATGCGTAAAAATGTTCGTAAAGCCACATATAATTGTCGCTAGTTTCTCGTACCCAGATAGTACAGGGATGGTTTTTCATAGCAGTCTTATATAAGCCTAAAGTATCGGCACGCTCGTCGCCATCTAAGACACGATGTGCAGTAGACAACATTTGAGCAGATTCTAAAGGCATTTTTACAACGAGTTTATCTGGTAAACAAATCGCTGCGTCAGTGGGGTTTTCGTTAACGTAAAAAATATTCATAAGTTTCTCCTTTCTTACTGATATCATATACTGATTCTATATAAAAGGTAAAGGAGTATTTAATCTATGAAGCTAATAGCCACCTAATAGGGAGAAAACAATACGCTGAAATCTCTTTTCTTACGCAATTTTTCTTGCTATGTTATTGGCTTATTGGCTGTGTCACAGTTTTTACAAAAATAATTTTACAAAAATAACTGTTCATGAAGCCAATAGGTAATACCCTTTACTTTTTCATAAATAAGGTTTATCATCTACGTCTTACTAGAAACTAGAGGAAAGAAAAAAGAATGGCAAAAGTATATGCGATACAAGAAACACCAGGAAAGAATCTCCTTGCAGCTACAAATTACGGCGAGTTAGAATTCTTACTTCCCCCAAAAACTAATCTAATGTTTGCAACAGAACCAGCTGTTAAGAAGATACGAGCAGGTCTAGAAAATTTTGGAGAAGATGATTACTTGTTATTAGTTGGTGATCCAATTTCTATTGGGATCGCCACACACTATGCTGCCAAATCTTCTGGAGTTGTAAACTTTTTAAAATGGGATAATAGGGAGTATAAATACTTCCCTGTCAGTGTAGATTTTATATAAAGGAGAAATAAATGAGTGATATGGAAAAAATGTGGGAAGACGATACGAATCCTGAGATTAAAGGTGAGTTAAAAAATGAATCTTTAAAAGAGGTGTCTTTTTGGGCACAAGAACAAATACGTTTATCTGAAGAAGTTTCGGTTGCTGAGGAAAAACTCGCTGACCTTAAGAAAGAACTTAAAGATATATCCGAACAAAAACTACCAGACGCCATGCGTGAATGCAATTTATCTGAGATAAAGTTGGCAGACGGAGTAAAGGTTTCTGTACAGCAGTTTTATTCTGCTCGTATAGGGAAAGAGAAGGAAGAGGAAGCATTCGCTTGGCTTAAAACTAATGGGCACGAGGACATTATAAAAAATGTTGTGTCTTTACAGTTTGGTCGTGGTGAAGACGATTCTGCTGAGAACATGTTGCAAAGTTTAACTTCGCAAGGGTACTCACCTTCTAACAAACGCTGGGTAGAGCCTATGACTCTGAAAGCGTTTGCACGAGAGCAGGTTGAAAATGGTACTGACCTCCCATTTGAAACCTTTAATGTATATGTAGGTCAAAAAACTAAAATAACAAAAGGTTAAATAATGAATGAAAAAACTGAAAATAAAAAAGAACCAATAGCAAAACAACAAAAGAATGAAATTGCTTTAACTGAAGCTGATATGCTTAGCGATGCCAACTCTGGTCTCGAGAACGTAACTTCTGAAGACTTAGCAATACCTTTCCTGCGTATAACACAAGCTATGAGTCCCCAAGTAAACGCTCGTGATGGTAAATACATCAAGGACTGTGAACAAGGAGACATTTTTAATACTGTCGACAATACTCTCTATAAAGGAGCGGAAGGTGTAACAGTAGTGCCTGTGGCTTACAAAAGAACTTATCTAGAATGGATGCCAGAAAGAAAAGGTCTTGCTGGGGTTCACGACTCCTCTGAAATACTAAAGGAGGTTGTCAAAAGCGAAAAAGGACAGGATTTCTTGCCTAATGGTAACCTGTTATCAACTACTGCTAACCACTATGTGTTGGTGTTAGATGGTAAAGGTGGTTTCAACCAAGCAATTCTTGCATTCGGTGGGAGCCAATTAAAGAAATCTAAGAAATGGAATTCTATAATGTCTGGTCTAAAGATCAGAACAAAGGATGGTAAAGTCTTTACACCTCCGACTTTCTCACACAAGTATCAACTTACTTCTGTCGTAGAACAGAATGATCAAGGATCTTGGTATGGTTGGGACATAGCGTTAGGTGATCAGCTTACAGCTGATGATGGCTTTATTTACTCTGCTGCGAAACAGTTCAGCCAGAATGTAAATGCTGGTTCTGTTAAAGCAAGTCAAGACGAAGCACCCTTTTAAGTGAAAAAACGTAGTGCACTAAATAGCACTCCGCCCAAATTTTGGGGAGGAGTTTGCTGGTTACTCCTAAACAATAACCAGCATTTTATAAGAATTAAATATGGAAAAAATAGCAGAGCAGTTTTCTCAGCTATTTAAAGGATCTGAAAGAGCACATGGTCATTTTGAAATTAAACAAGATAGAAATGATGGGAAGAAACAAGGAAAAGCTGTTACGATTAAAACGTCTGGACCAACTGTGCAATTTTGGGAAAAGCATTTACAAGGAGAATATGGATTAGGAGTTATTCCTATCGACGATGACAACGAATGTCATTGGGGTTGTATAGATGTAGATGTTTATCCGTTAGATATAGCTGAGTTGGTAAACAATATAGAGGAGCAGAAGTTACCTTTAGTTGTCTGTAGAAGTAAAAGTGGTGGAGCACATATACTGTTGTTTGTAGCTGAGCCTGTAGAAGCTGGCGAAATGCAAGATAAACTAAGAGAAATCGCAGCAGGATTAGGTTTCGGTGGGTTAGAAATATTTCCTAAACAAAGACAAGTTTTAGCAGACAGAGGTGATATTGGCTCTTGGTTAAATATGCCGTACTTTGGTGGCGACGAGTCCACACGTTATGGGTTTTCTCCTAAAGCTGAAACATTAACTATGGAACAGTTCCTGTCTTTTGCTATAGAAAGACAAGTAGCAACAGCAGAGGATCTATATGAAATAAAGATTGCAGCTGTAGATGACGACCTAGAGTTTGGTCCACCTTGTCTAAAAATACTATTAAAACAAGGCTTCCCAGAAGGTACACGTAACAATGGTCTATTTAATGTAGCTGTGTACTTACAAAAAGCACATCCTGAGTCTTGGGAAGATAAGCTAGAAGACTACAACAGGAAATACTTTAAGCCACCTCTACCAGCTAACGAAGTGTCGGCTCTTATACAACAGCATAAAAAGAAAGACTATAACTATAAGTGTAACGATGAGCCAATTAAGTCTTACTGTAACCCAACAAAGTGTAGAACTTGTAAGTTTGGCGTAGGTGCTGGTCATGATGCTCCTCTGTTCTCTAGTTTAGCTAAATTAAATACTGACCCACCATTGTGGTTTATGTCGGTAAATGATAAACGACTAGAGTTAACAACCGAACAGTTACAAAACCAAATACGTTTTCAACGTGTTTGTATGGAAACACTAAACATAATGCCACCTAAAATGAAAGAACAGACTTGGCAAGGGTTGGTACAATCCTTATTAGAGAATGGCTTAGAAATTATAACTGTAAGCGAAGACGCATCTATAGAAGGACAGTTTAACGAACTACTAGAATCTTTCTGTACGGATATTGCACAAGCGTCTACTCGTGAGGAGATGCTGTTAGGAAAACCATGGACTAACGAGAATAAAACTCATTTTAGAATACGTGATTTAATGGACTACCTACAAAGACACAGATTTATGGAAATGAAAACCAATCAGGTGGTTGTAAAATTAAAAGATATGGGTGCGGAACATGTGTTTTTTAATGTACGAGGTAGAGGCATAAACGCTTGGGTCATACCTGCTTTCGTGACTGAAGAAACCGACATAGAACTACCAAATATGAAGCAAGATCCATTCTAGAAACTATACAAAGAAGGTAGCAAGATTTATGATAGCGTATGGCAAGCGACGACAGCAAAGAACTTTTCTATGCTATGGAATTAGCAGAAAAACTCTCCGCCAGAATATATGCCATGCTCACCGAGAACGAAAGGAACGACGAGGCTTTAATAATAGCTTTAATCTGGACAGCAGTAGCTGTGGGTTTAAAATCACAAGTCCCCTCAGAAATCATACGTGTTGTAGTTCAATACGCAACAGACTCTGCTCTGGAAGAGTACATAGACGAAGACGAAACCATACATTAATAAACTACTTTACTTTTAAAAAGTTAAGGAGTATCATGATGGATATGGAGTTATTATCGATACATAAAAATGAGGTTTACGAGGGATCTTTCAGCCCCTCTTCACAGAACTACCTCAGTGGCGTGGTGTCGGTAATAACTTCTTTTATATCAACTAGGAGAAAAATATGTCAGAAATGAGCATAGAAACTAAAACTTGGGTGGATCCTTTTACTAGCGATCTGTTTTTTAACGCTAACCACGACAACTACGACGCAGCAACTAGACTAAATGATGATTACTCTGGACTAGAGTCTACTGAGGAAGAAATTTTTGAAGCTTTAGTAAAAGATGCTGAGGAGTTTATCGAAGTAATCGCACAAAGTTTTAGTGGTATAAGCATAGACCATGAACCAGAAGCGTATGCTAAAAACTTTCTAGAGAGAGTCTAATGTCTAGTATGAGATCTAACGTCGAGCAGTATATAATACTGCTCGAGTCTCAGGTTACTCCTGAGCATGTACGAGTACCGATTAGGAATGCTTTACTTATTCTTGGGGACTTAGCCGATGTAGTAAACTCGGATCCTCTTGTAGGAGGATTCATAAAGGAAAAAGAATCTGAAGAACCACAAGAAATAGTAGAAGGCACGTTTACTGAGGAAGAAGGTGAACCGACTGGTGCTTATGTAAATCAAGACCCAGATTTAAAGAAAGCAGTACTTGATCCAGAATGACATGGAACATAATCCTTGGACCACCTGGAACTGGAAAAACAACTAAACTGTTAAATCTAACTGAGGACTATTTAAAGGAGGGTGTAGCACCACATAAGATAGGTTACTTAGCTTTTACTAAAAAGGCTGCAAACGAGGCTTTAGAGCGTGCAAGTGATCGATTCGATTTAGATGAGGACGACTTAACTTTTTTTCGAACAATACACTCCTTATGTTATCATTGGCTGGGTCTAAAGACAGCAGATATTATGGCTCGTGCACATTATAAAGAGTTTAGCAAACTTATGGGCGAACCATTAAATGGTCAATTAACTAAAGAAGAGGGAGCAGTTTTTGGATTATCAAAAGGTGACCAGATGTTGTTTATGGAAAATATCGCTAGGAATAAAAAAGTTTCTGTTCGGGAGCAATGGGAACAGGCTAACCTAGATATTCCTTGGAACCATGTGAATTGGTTTTGTACTGGATTAAACAAGTTTAAAGAAGAGCGTTTCTTAAAAGATTATACAGACATGCTGTATTTGTTTTTAAAAGAGGATTCTAAACCTTCTTTAGATGTGCTTATTGTTGACGAGGCACAGGATTTATCAAAACTGCAGTGGGACTGCATTAAAAAGTTGGCAGAAGGTGTGGATAATGTGCATATTGCTGGCGACGATGATCAAGCTATCTATCAATGGGCAGGAGCAGATGTAGAAACATTTATACAACTAGAGGGCAATGTAACTGTGTTAGAAAACTCTTATCGTATTCCTAAAAAAGTACACGAAGTTGCCCAAGGAATTCTTAATCGTATTCCTGTTAAAAATAGGAGAGTCAAATCTTGGACTCCTAGATCAGTAGAAGGTGAAATCATGATTCACACCTCCCATGAACACCTAGACTTTAGCAAAGGTGAATGGCTGGTGCTTGCTCGAAACGGATATATATTAAATCGGGTAGAAAAATTTTTGCAACAAATTGGATTCATTTACGCTAGAAATAATGTGCTTTCTGTTAAACAGGAATTGTTAGAAGCTATTGGTAATTGGGAACTGTTACGCAAAAATAGAAAAGTCTCCGCTAGTAAAATACGAGACATATATTTCTTTATGTCTGTTGGTAATGGTGTGGCGAGAGGTCATAAAAAATTGCCAGGAGTTGGAGAAGATGAGTTATTGAGCATAGAAGATTTAAAAGAAAAACATGGACTCTTGACTGATAGTATTTGGCACGAGGCTCTTGATAGGGTAGGTGCTACTCAAAGAGAGTATTTAATTGCCTGTCTAAGAAGAGGTGAACGAGTATCTAATCCTAGAATTCGTTTGTCTACCATACATGCTGCTAAAGGTGGCGAAGCAGATAACGTAGTGGTGTTCACAGACATTTCCGTTAAAACTTGGAATGAGTTATACTCTAGACCTGATGGAGAGAACAGAGCATTTTATGTAGCTGTTACTCGTACTCGTAAAAACCTACACATAGTCCAGCCGAGTACGTCTAAATTCTTTAGACCAATTCTATGAAAGTCCTTTACAAAGTTAAGGAGTTAGATTATGATACAGCTATGGGAGAAAAATATAAATTCACGAGTAAAGGCTTTATGACCTTTATAGAATTCCTCCCTGTTTTAGATGTAGTTAAACAACAACCTCTCCGTGCGATTTATACAGAAGCATCAGGAAACATCAAAAAACATTACTCCACTGTAACTAATGAAGAAAAAATAAGGCTTTGTGCTGTTTGTGAAACACCTATGCCTTTAGGGACAGATATTATTTGTTCAGACGAATGCAAAAGAGATCAACATAAAGAAAAACATAAAAACCCTTTTCCTTTAACAAGTTTAACAGAAAACAGATACCCCCACGAACCAGATGTTATGGGGGAGTGTTACGTTGACCCAGATATACTAGAGCAAGCAATACTTTATACAGATTGTGCAACAGACATACAAAATAATGGTTACGCTTGCGCAATATATGAAGACATGGCAGAACTAGATAGAATAATGATGTATGAGTTACAGATAAAACCTACACGTTATGAAAAAAGACATAAGGCTAAGTGGAGTGGACAAGATTATCAAAAAGTAAAAGCAGCAAGAAACTATCGTAGAAAACAATTAGGTTTAGAAAAAGTACCTTCTATAAAAACCAGTAATCTTGATCAACAACTGGTAGAGCTGAACGAAAGAAGACATGGCAAAAGACCTAAATTACAATTTAGCAAAAAAGAATTAATGTACCGAGCAGAAGAAGCAGGATATACAGGGTTTGCGACAATAACACCCATGAGAACTAAGAGTGGAAAATCAGTAGCGGAACTAAGGGATTCTATTCAGAAAAAGAAACAAGCAGGAGAAAAAACATGAATATTGAAGGGTACTTTAATTTTTTAAACGAAAGACATTTAATCTATCTGAGAAAATCTAGGGGAGGAGACTATCCTTGGACGACTGACCCTATTTTACAAAAATATAAGTTTACTAACGTGTTTCGTGAAAACGATAGAACCACAGTATGGTTTAGAGAAAATGTCCGTGAAGGTATGCGTGATGAGATGGATGTAGCATTAGCGACCATTATATTTAGATGGTTTAATTTAATAGAAACAGGAAAGATTTTATTAGAACACGATCTATACAGAGATTGGGATAGTGACTACTGTATTGAGATATTAAGCGACCAACCACAATGGGTTACAGGAGCATACATTATAAAAACACCAAACGGAATGAACAAGCTAGAAGGTGTTTGTTGGTGTATTGACCAAATAGCTAACGACAACAATAAGTTTATAGATTCAATGCACGAAGCGAAAGGTTCACTAAAAGCATTGTGGGACGTGCTTATGCCTTACCCATACATGGGTCCATTTATGGCTTATGAAGTGGTTACCGATTGGCGACATACATTTTTAGGTGACGAAGCTACAGACATTATGACATGGGGGAATCCTGGACCTGGAGCAAAACGTGGTTTAAACAGAATACATGGGCGACCTTTAAATAAACAAATAAAAAGTGACATAAATATAGGGGAAATGCAAGTATTACTCGAGTTAAGTCAAGAGTGGTTACATGGGCAAGTACCTAGTTTAGAAATGCGTGATATCGAACACACCCTTTGCGAGTTCGATAAATATGAACGTGTAAGAAATGGCGAAGGAAAACCAAGGAGCATATATAAATGGAAGATTTAGTATTTTTAGAAAAGTTTGGGGGATGGGTACGTCCTGGCACGTTAGACGAGTATGTGTTTAAAGAAATACGTCCTTCTTACAATATGCTGGATATACAAGAGGGAGACATAGTTTTAGATATTGGAGCAAATATTGGTGCTTTTAGTCTGTACGCAGAACAACAGGGAGCAAGTGAGATATACTCTTATGAGCCTGACTCCGACAACTTCTCTATCCTAGAAAAGAACAGTCCTTACTCTACTAATACGCATTGTGCTGTTGTCGGTGATGACAGTGACTATGTGATGTTGTATGTAAACTCTAAGAAAAACAAAGGGTTGCATATGACTAGAGAAGTAAAGGGCAGAGACGCAGTTAAAGTCTTGGCGTTAAACTTTAATGACATCATAAACGACAGGAAACCTAACAAAATAAAAATAGATGTAGAGGGAGCAGAGTATGGGTTTATGCCTTACGTGTTTCCAGACTACGTTGAAAAACTTGTTATGGAAATACATTTTCAATACGATTCTACATGGCGAGCGAAAGGTAAAGAACTTAACCAAAGCATGCTGGATCAAGGGTTTAAACCTATGCGAGAGTATAGGGACACTGGTAATAATTGGCACACCATAGGAGCATACACAAGATGAATAATGATTTTACAAAATTTGAAAACATGCGAGTAATCGCACAAAACGATGTTGATAAACTAGAAACAGCAGAGAAATCGTATGGCACATCATGGCGACAGCGAGGTGGTGTAGGTGCATTTATGATGTTGGCTCGTAAATGGGATCGCATCGAAAATCAAGTTAAGAAAGTTGCTTACGATATATTCGAAGCACACGAAATAGATTCACGAGCAGAGGGAATTTTAGACGATATTCAAGATCTAAGAAGATATTTGCTTTTAGTTGAAGAACATGTAACCAAAAGAAAGGAGGAACTATGAAAATATTGGTAACTATGTATGGGATTAATAGTCCTGGTGGTATAATAAACCACAATGAAAACTTAATTTCTGGCTTTAAGCTACAAGGTCACCACGTTGACTTTATGGAACTTGTATGGCGAGACAGTATTAAGGCAAAAACTACAAAGGATGATAGTGGTTATGAACACAGAGGATCTGGTATTCCTGTTCATCAAGGAAAAGGTTGGTTGTTTCCAAGAAACAGTCGATTTGCGTATAAGGGCAATACTAACCTTAAAAGGTGGAAAGAGTACGTTGCTGAATACGATTTAATCGTGTGGCAAATACCTGTTCCTACGAAACAAAGAGATAACGAAGGCAACAAGGATTGGTTAGCATTATACGATTTGCCTGATAGGATAAAACAGATTGCTGTTATTCACGATGGTAATATGCAAAAAAGCTATCCTTGGATTAGTGCAATTTCTCAACATTTAAATGGTTTAGCTTGTGTACATCCTTGTGCGTATCATGGTGCTGCAGTCTTAGACGTACCTAGAGCATTGATACTTAACCCACAAGACATAACAACTGTTGATGACAAACCTAATTGGGAAGACAGAGAAGATGGGTTTATATCTATGCAAACATTTAAAGGTTGGAAACATGTTGACGATTTAGTCAGAGCCATCCCACATCTACCAAAGCATTTTCAGAAACGTATGGCTGGTGGTGGGATAGAACACAACTATATGACTTCTAAAGATAAATGTAAGGATAACTATTTTGTTAGTCCCGAAAGAGACCCAGATATAAGCTATGAACATCATGGTAGAAAAATATGGGATGTCGCTTTAGATCATGGTATGGAATGGTTCGGTTACTTAACAGAAGATAGAATTAGGGAACACCTAAGACAAGTCAAGTGCGTAATAGACCCATCTTGGTCAATTGCATACTCAAAAATAGGTGACCATTTTAATCGAGTGATCGTCGATGGGATTATAGAAGGGGTTATACCTATAGCAAGGAACTATGGAGTGGCTACTAATGACGAAGGTGTAGGTGAAGTGTTTAAACCTTATGAAAACTACATGATGGTGCCTCATGATGCTTCCCCATTAGAGTTTGCTGAAGTTATTGAAAACACTATTAACATGAACCCAGATCTTGTACGAGACATACATGAAAACAATAGAGTACTTCTTCATGAGTTTGAAAGGGAACGAGTGGCTCTTCAGTTTCTATCACTAGCCAATAACAATCCAACAGGATTTTATGGCAAACTCGAAACAGGACAACTGTCAGATAAGGTTGTTTCTAAAACAAAAGAAATTATGACAGATTTTTTTAAAGTATCAACTGAAATATAATTGGAGGTTATAGCATATGGTAAAAACTATAAACAGTAGAAATGTTCATGAAGCATTTATCTTAGGTGTCGACGCATTCACTTGGGATGGTGATGTTGTTGAACAAGACAGTAGGGCAGGACAAACATTAGAGTTTGAAGGTCCAGTTGTAACAACATACGAGAATCCTTGTGAGCGTGTGATTTTTTGGGAAGGCAGGGATGCTAACCCATTTTTTCACTTTATGGAAGGGTTGTGGATGCTACAAGGCAGGGAAGATGTAGAATTTGTGGCTTATTACAATAAAGGTATGGAATCCTTTACTGATAATGGTAAAACTTTTAATGGTGCTTATGGGTATAGGTGGCGAAACTTTTATGAAAAGGATCAACTAGACGTTGTTGTGCGTAGGCTAAAAGAAAACCCTGATGATAGACGTTGCGTTGTAGCTATGTGGGAATGTAATAACGATTTAGACAGAACTACATTAGACACTCCTTGTAACACCCACATATACTTTAAAGTGCGAGGTGGTAAACTTAACATGACTGTATGTTGTAGGTCTAACGACATGATATGGGGAGCGTATGGTGCAAACGCTGTACATTTTTCTATGCTACAAGAATATATGGCAGCAAGAATTGGCGTAGAGGTTGGTGTCTATAATCAAGTAAGCGACAGTTTCCATGTGTACACTAAACTTTTTAACGAAATGAAGGACAAACTGCCAGAGTTTGATTACTATAGTTTTAAATATCCATTAATTGGTAATCCTTATAAAGAATTATCGACATATCCTATGGTTAACTCTCCTGAGGAGTTTGATGAAGATTTAGATGCGTTTTTTAGAGGACAACAGACTGCTTTTGCAAACCATTTTTTCTCAGATGTTGCTGTGCCTATGCAAACTGCGTGGCGAATGCACAAAACTGATAAAAATACACAAGGAGCAATAAGTATTTTAAAAACATATTGTAAAGCACAGGATTGGAAAATAGCTTGTGTTGAATGGCTTGAAAGAAGACAAAAAGGTAAAGAGGAAACTAAAGACATAGAAGCAGTTATAGGAGAGGATAATGTCAAATAATCGTTGGTCGTATAGTAGGTTATCTGTTTTTGAGCAATGCCCAAAACGATACTACTATGCTAATATAGAAAAAATTCCTACACCGCAGCATCCTGCAGCAACTCGAGGAACGGATATACACACCGAAGCAGAACTGTTTATAAAAGGTGAAGGTCCAATGACTCGTGGTCTAGGACTGTTTGAGGAAGGTTTTGAACAACTAAAGGAAGGTTACGAAGAAGGAACAGTTTTCGTAGAAGAAGACTGGGCATTCGACATAGAGTGGAAACCTGCACAGTGGAACGAAGACAAAACTTGGTGCAGATATAAGATTGATGCGTATGTAAAAAGACCTGATCGTACTGTAGTTATTGATTTCAAGACAGGTAGGTTTATGGGTAACGAATCCTCGCACGAACAGCAGTGTGCTTTGTATGCATCAGCAACCTACAATCGTGACCCTAGTGTAGAAAATATACAAGCTGAGTTGTGGTATCTAGATCATGGTAAAATATCTAGACACTCCTACACTGCTGATGAAATAAAAGAGAGACAAGAAACATTCCATAATAGAGCATTAAAACTAACGGAAGCAACTGAATACCCAGCTAAAGCTAGTGTTCAAAACTGTAAGTGGTGTCATTATGGTAAATCAGGAGTATGTAATGACTATCGGTACATCTAACGTAAACGAAGTATTAGACATATTAGACGGAGGAGAAGTTAAACGCTACCACACTCTGTCTACTATCGGAGAACAGACTGTAGGAAGCCACTCGTGGGGTGTTGCTTTAATATTAAATTGGCTTAAACCAGATATAAGTAAAAGAGCCATATTAAAAGCATTAACACATGATGTGGCAGAAAAACAAACTGGAGATATTCCAGCACCTACAAAATGGAACAACAAAAGTCTAGCAAAACAACTTGCTAGTGTGGAGCGTAGAATAGAGAGGGAACTTGGTGTTGCTTACGATTTAACAGCAGAAGAGAGAGAATTCTTTAAGCAATCCGATCTATTTGAGCTTTTACTGTATTGTGTAAATCAACGAAGTTTAGGGAACACTAATGTAAACATTGTGTTTAGTAATGGTGTTGAGAAATTAGTGGACATGAAATTAAACGCAAAAGGAAAAGCATTATTGGCACATTTAGTACAATCATACGGAGCAACAGAATGAAACAACAACCTATGTTTACCCCAAACTCGGATTGGGTTCCTCCTGACACACTACCTGATCTATCCTCAGCGAAACGTATAGCTGTTGATTTGGAAACTAAAGACCCAAACCTAAGACTTTCTGGTCCAGGTTGGGCGACAGGAGATGGGCATGTAACTGGAATAGCAATCGCGACAGATGACTGGAGTGGTTATCTACCCATCCGTCACGATGGTGGTGGAAACCTAGATCCTGGATTTGTTTTGCGTTGGCTTAATAAAACATTGTCAGGAAATGCAGATAAAGTTTTTCATAATGCACTTTACGATGTTGGTTGGTTAAAACGAGAAGGTGTAGAGGTACGTGGTAAAATACATGACACTGTAATTGCTGCTCCTTTAGTTGATGAGCATCGTAGAAGGTATTCATTAGATTCTCTCGGTGAGGACTATTGTGAAGATAGGAAAGATGAGACTTTATTAAAAGATGCTGCAAGTGCATGGGGTATAGACCCAAAAGCAGAAATGTATGTTTTGCCTGCAAAATATGTAGGTGAGTACGCAGAACAAGATGCTGTGTTAACACTAAAACTGTGGGATAGACTACAGAAGAAGTTAATAGATGAAAACTTACAATCCATTTATGATCTTGAATCCAGCCTCATCCCTCTTCTTGTTGAGATGAGATGGAAAGGTGTGCGTGTTGATATAAACAAAGCTGAGCAGAGTGTAGAGACTCTTAAGAAACAGGAAAAGGACTGTGTTAAACAAATAAAGCATAAATACGGACTCGACGTAGATGTTTGGGCGTCTGCAAGCGTCGCAAAAGTGTTTGATAAGGCAGGTCTAAGCTACCCACGAACGCAGAAGACCAATGCACCTAGTTTTACAGGTAAATGGCTAGAAAGTTTGAATCATGACTTACCTAAACTCATCGTGCAGGCTAGGAAATATCAGAAAATCCGTAGTGCGTTTATAGAAAATATGATTTTAGAACATGCACATAAAGGAAGAATACATGGGCAAATGCATCCTCTGCGTGGTGACTCAGGTGGAACTGTTAGTGGAAGATTTAGCTACAGTACACCTAATTTGCAACAAGTACCAGCTAGAGACCCTGTTCTTGGACCTTTGGTGCGTGGTTTATTTTTGCCAGAAGAAGGACATAGCTGGGGTGCGTTTGATTACTCCCAACAAGAGCCACGTTTAACTGTGCACTATGCATCTAGGATGAAACTTCCTGGAGCAGAGGAAGCAGTGTCTGCATATAAAGAGGATGATGCAGATTTCCACCAAATTGTGGCTGATATGGCAGGTATTGCTAGAAAAGATGCAAAAGTTATAAATTTGTCCCTTAGTTATGGAATGGGCAAAACTAAATTAATACAAGCACTCGGTATAAATGAACTAGAAGCCGATGCGTTGTTTAATAACTATCATTCAAAAGTGCCTTTTATTAAAGAACTAACTTTATCCTGCTCTCGTAAGGCAGAAAATGTTGGTTACATAAAAACACTTTTGGGTAGAAAATGTCGTTTTGACATGTATGAACCAAGAACGGAGAAAGATACACCACTTCCCTTTGAGCAGGCATACACGGAGTATGGGGCGAATATTCGTCGGGCATACACCTATCGTGCATTTAATCGTTTGATACAAGGGAGTGCAGCAGATATGACAAAACAAGCCATGCTTGATATGTGGAAAGAAGGGATTGTCCCCCATATACAAGTACATGACGAGTTAGATGTATCTGTTCAAAATAAAGAAGAAAGTAGAAAGATTGTAGAAATCATGGAAAACTGTGTTGATCTAGTTGTCCCATCTAAAGTTGATGCTGAAATAGGCGATACTTGGGGGACTGCTTTGGTCGACCATAATAAATATTGGAGCAAATAAATGCAAGGAATAGACGAGCAGTCGGCTAAAGACTTTCTAGACAGAAACGAGACCATTTACAATCTGTATAAAAATGGAGCAACTATGGAACAAATAGGTGCAAAATATGGTGTTTCAAAACAGCGTGTACATCAGATAATTCGAAGATGTAAAATCGGAGAAGGGCATTACTATGATGCGCACAAGCTGGAGACAGATAAAAAAGAAACAGACCCAGCTAACTATGGTGCTTGGTTAAAAGAAAAAGGTGTGAAAACTATCAAAAGAAACTTTTGAAAGAAAACGCATTTTGGGGTTTAGTCAGCAAAAATCTAAAAAATATACACATCCAGCGAATCGAGACTGGGGGTACTGGGCGTGGAATCCCAGATTTTAACGCATGCGACGATGGTGTTGAGTATTGGGTAGAATTAAAGGTTGTTAACTCTGGTAAAAAGATAGGACTTCGACCTGAGCAAATAGGGTGGTTGGTAAAACGCTCTATGCATGGTGGTCGTTGTTTCGTTTTAGTTAGGACTCCTGATGCACAAATATATTTATATAATGGTGCTGATGCGAGAGAAGTAGCTGACGAAGGACTACGCTTAGAACCAGAGTTGGCACTTAAAAAACCTTATGATTGGGATTTATTAAAAAAGTCCTTTACTTTATTGCGGAATAAGATAGAATGACTGGGTATTTAAGAAAGGAGATATATGAATAATACACTTAATAAACTAAACTTTAAAAGAATAGACCCTTATCATTCAGTGCTATACTTAACCGAGGACTGTTCTTTAAAAGGTGCTAAAATCGGGGAACTACTTAATGTTGGTTCTGTTTCTGCTGGCTTTGCTAATCCGTCGGCTTCTAATAATTTATCGACCTTCGTTTACGAAGACGACCAATTTACTTATGTGCTTAACAAAATAAATAGTTATGACCATACTGTGTATGCTGGTATTCGTTATGATAAAGTCGTAACCGAGGTTTAGTTTAGTCCTTTACTTTATTGTATAAAGGACTATGATAAACTGTATGAATTTAAGAAAAAGATAGGCAGTACATGAATCCGATAGGTGCGTGCTCTTGGGTGCCGATGTTCTAGGTAAATGTGTGTGATACCCATTGTGTTGCCAAATATCTTTCATAACGACTGGGTTAATTTACCACCAAGAGCAACTTTTTAAGAAAGGAGAAAAATATGGAATTTAACAGAATATTAAAACAATTTAAAAAAATCCATCCACATTATTCCAGAACACCGAGTGAAAAATTTTCATCTTCACGCATGGGTGGCTGGATACTTAGGGATGCTGATGATATGTATATTGGCTTTTTAAGTAAGCGTGGTGGTTGCGAGGTTGTTGATCTTGTAGAAACTACACCAGAAAACAAGCCTCACATTCGTGGGGTAAACGACGAGAAGTTTAAAGAATTCAAACAGAGGTATAAAAAATAATGGACATTTTAATATTTATTTTACAGCTTCCTTGGTTTTTATTGCAGTGGTTTGTAATTATTGCAAGCTGGGCGATACTATTCACATTTATCTGGAGAATGTTTTATGAGTAAAGGATCACAGCGAAGACCAGAAAACACGGACAAGTTTAAAGAGAACTTTGACAGAATATTTCGTGAAGTATTCGAAGATGCAAAAAAGAAAAAGGAGAAAAAAGATGAGGAAAGTTGAACTAAAAGTTACACAAACAAATGGAACGTACCCATCCCCACCAGAATATGCTACTGTTGGCTCAGCAGGTTTAGATTTAGTTTCTTTAGAAGATAAAAAACTACTCCCCAAAGAGTCGCATAAATTTGATATTGGTCTGGCCATTTATCTTGGTGACACAGAAATATGTGGTTTAATTTGCCCACGCTCTGGTTTAGCGAGTAAGGGGATTGCCTTAAAAAATACACTAGGAATTATAGACTCGGATTATCAAGGTTCACTAATTGTAAATCTTGTGAACAATTCCGAAGAAGAATATACTGTGAAAAAAGGTGACCGAATCGCACAGCTTTGTATCTTGCCAGTCATTAATGTACTGTGGACTCCTGTAATGGAATTCAGTGGCGTTACTAAACGAAGCATGGGTGGGTTTGGTAGCACGGGAGAATAATATGAGAAAAGCAACAACTAACATAACGCATGTATCTAACTCTGGTTCAAGAGGAAAGAAAACTTCAATCGGACGTAGGAACTTTGGTACAGCTACACTTAACAAACACAAACGTAGAATGCGTGGAAAATCTGCATACAGGGGACAAGGATGAGTGACGTTTTTGAATACAGTAAAGAAGAAACTTACCAAACAAATCTAACACGCTGGCGGATACTTAATGCAAGAGAACGTCGTGTGTTTAATCAACCAGAACTATCGGAAGAAGAAAGCCAAAAAAAGTTTGACAAACTACATGGTCATCACAAAAATTCTTTTAAAGGTTGGATACTAGGTAGTTCTTAACGAAAGATCTTCTGGAATATCCCCTTTCATCCAATATGTAAGTGAATATCTCTTGCCTCTTGTTATGTTTAGTGCTGTATGCCTGTGTGTTACTTTAGAAGGGAACAATATCGCGTGACCTACAGGTAGTGGACCAGCAGAAAATTTCTGTCTTTCAAAATACACACCACCATCATCAAAATCATCGTTTAGTTGCATCGATAAACTTATCTCTGCTAATCCATCGTGGTGCCATCCTGGATTTCCAATTTGTCCATCCATACTGTGCTTGACCACAAAAGCAGAAGATAACCAGACAACAGGAAAGTTCCATACAGAATTAGTTATAGGAACTATGTGCTTTTCTATGTTTTGTATATGTGCTGTATTGGCATAGGGTGATAAATCTTTTAAGTCAATCTCTGGTGCAGGATAGTCGTCACCAGGACGATGCCTAAATTGACCAATTTCCTCACATACTTCTATTAATTCAGCACAGTACTCTGGTGTTAGAAAAGGAAAACTTATTATATTGTCTGCTGGCTCCTCGACTAAGTCTAAAACTTTTTTACGAACATCGTCTGTTGGCATAAAAGAATCTTCTGGAACCAGAACATAATCCTCTGTTGCTTTTAATAACTCTGGTGCTATATTGTCTGGTGAATAATTAAAGATCTTAGATAGATCGACCATGATTCTATTATAAAGGTTTAAAAAAGGTTAAAAAAGTCCTTTACTTTATTGTAGAATCATGCATGATAGTGTTATTGTTTAAAAAGAAAGGAGAAAAAAATGGAAACAATAACTTATAAAATTGAAGAAAGCCGATTTAGTAGGGAAGGTGATAACAGTATCTTTGACTTAACTATAGTAAAAGATAAGTATGTAGACGCGGATGATGAAAGTTGGTTTATGAGATTCAATACTTTGGCAGAAACTTACGCACAAATATCTGCTTTTGCCTCTAAGTATCACTTAGACATGGAAGTTATAACTGTTCAAACCGAACCAATTTATTATTACAGAAAACCCACGTTTGACCAACATGGAAAAGTTGTGGCTTACAGAGAAGAACTATGAATATTTTTAAATGTGGGGCGATGATACTTATTGGCGTAGTTTTTGCCATGTTCATCGCAGAAAATGATCTCGGAAAAGGTGTCGAATTACTCGGCATCTTATCAATACTTCTTTCGGGCGGAATCGCTATGTTCTATGCTTTGGAACCAAAGCTAGAGCGTCTGTGGATGCTTGAAAGATCTTACACTAAACTATGGAATAAGAAAGGAGAATACTAATGTCAAATCCATATAACAAAAACCTGTCGACTGTGTTTAAAACGCTCAGAAAAGCTGTCGATGGCAACCCTAATGCTGAAGAAGCATTAGCATTATTGTCTGAGCATGTAAAACGTAAAACCCCAAAAAGTCGTAAGACTCGGGATTACGGGATAAACCCTACGGACATAGTAGAACAGTCTGCAGGCTTTAAATCTGGATACTGTGTACCACGTTCCCAAAACATAAAGGAAATGGTTCACGGAATCGGAGTTAAAGGTCGTCCTGTGCGAATACTCAAGAAAGAACTTGGTATTTGTGAGGATAACTTGGATTATCTTCGTAAATGGGGTTATGTCGAAATCAGGGGTGTCTCGTGAGAGGCATCCTCATCGATCCTACTGCTAGATCGGTAACCGAAGTAGACTATAATGGCGACTACAAGCAGATATACAAACTGTGTGACTTTGATCTTTTTGAGTGCGCTGAAATCGACGAGGAACACACACTATTTATTGATGAAGAAGGTTTACTGAAGAATAATAGTGATTTCTTCAGAATCCTTGGCGAGCCACCACGCAGTTTTGCTGGCAAAGGTCTAGTATTGGGTCTTAATTATGAAGGCGAGTCTGTCGGCTCCCAGCTAACTGTCGATGACATAAAAGAAAAAGTCAAGTTCTTTGAAGATGGTGAAATAGTGGGGTGGCTCGGTTGAAAAAAGGCATTACATTCGGAGCGTTTGATTTATTTCACGCTGGACATATACTAATGTTAGAAGAAGCCAAAACTGTGTGCGATCATTTAACAGTTTGTGTTCAACTTAACCCTAACCAAGATCGACCAGAGAAAAACGTGCCTGTGCAAAGTGTGATTGAAAGACAAATACAGGTTAAAGCATGTACATACGTTGACGATGTACTTGTATACGAGAGTGAAGAGGATGTTGTAAATATTCTCTTGGCTCTTGACTGGGATGTTCGAATAATAGGTGAGGAATATCGTCATGAACCATTCACTGGGAGAGACATAACTCTTGACCGATGCTACTTTAACAGAAGAAGCCATGACTTTTCTACTAGCGAACTTAGAAAAAGAGTAACATGAGGAGAGGAAGACCACGCAAAAATGCGATTTATCGATTTTCCTTAGATTATGGTGGTCAAATATATGTGTTCGGTAAGGGCACATTAAAGGAAGGAGCAAAGCTGGTTAGAAAACTAGACAGCGAATTTGCAATAAGATTCGAAAAAGATCCTGAGGGATTCTTCACTCTTACCTTCCCTTTTCATAAAGTGCCGATCAAAGCTTTGGAAGGTGCAGATATTTGTGCGTATAATAGCGAAGATGATGAGATATTGTATTTTGGCTTTTATTATGATAGCGATACGGAAACCTACATACCCTTTGAAGAAGGTGAGGAATATACAGAAAAGTATTGGAATTAACTCCTTTACTTTTATTCTAGAATAGTGCATCATTATATTGTTGTTAACTAAAAGAAAGGAGAAAAATTATGAAAACAGCAAATATACAAAAAGATTTAGAACGTGCTTTATCTGCACCATCACTTAATCTTTCATACGTTAGGGTTGAACAAGGAGCAATGGACGAGTCTAAACAAGAAGACTGCCTAAGTCCTCGTGTTGATTACTATACGTCTGTTGGTGTTGAGCCAGCATTAGAACCTGAAGTTCTTGAGAAAGCAATCGCAGA
>Ga0080013_1002406_pt1 | contig 22045 bp, 14 predicted proteins | sample ETNvirenome_6_85_FD_69236 | JGI IMG/M metagenome (GOLD analysis project Ga0080013, IMG submission 69236) | Marine viral communities from the Pacific Ocean - ETNP_6_85 (SPADES assembly) (version 2) | ecosystem: Environmental > Aquatic > Marine > Oceanic | place: Pacific Ocean | collected 2013-06-19 | reverse complement strand
CAACTATTAGTCATTTCCCCATCTTACGAACTATTTATTTTTGATAAGTCATCAGATTTGGAGTAATTCTATGTCTTCACTATTAGAAGAAGCGATTGTAGACGCTAAAGCCCTCAAGGAAGCTGCCCTTAAAAATGCGGAAAGCGCAGTGTTAGAGAAGTATTCGAGCGATGTTAAGAAAGCATTGGATACCCTTTTAGAGCAAGACGAGTTTGGGCTTGAAGAAGATACTGAAGCCGATCCCGAGCTTACAGAGTTTATCGATGAAGTCCCTTATGCTTTTCAAAATGAAGAAATAGGATCTCCACCTCAAGAAGAAATCGTTGAAATTGATTTTGATGCTCTTAAGACTCGTATTGCCGAAGAAGAGGCACAAGGCATAGAACCGACAGTTGATGAGATGCCCAGCTCTGAGGAAGTAGCTTTAAATTTGTCAGAAGATCAAGAAGAGGACCTTAAGCAAATGTCTTCCGACGCAGCCGAAGTCGCCGCAGCCGGTGAAGGAGAAGACCAAGAAAATGTTCACACCGAGTCAGAGGATGAAGACATCGCCATTACCGAAGAAATGCTTTCTGATCTTATCGAAGAATTGGTCGTCGACATGACACCGCGACCCCAAGGATGGGCTTCTGTGAATTCTGCCGATAATAGCATCGAGCAGGCCAACAATGACGCCATGGGCGCCGCACAGGCTGCCCACCTCGAAGAAGAGGAAATTGAAGAGGAAGTTGCCACGGCCCCCGACGTCGTATCCGACGCGGAACTTTACGAGGCCAAGATTTCCCAACTTAAAGAATCAACAAGGGAGCTTCGCGCTCTCTTAATTGAATCCAAGGATCAGCTTACTAAGTTGAACTTGGAAAACGCCAAGCTTGTTTATCAAAACAAGGCATTAAACAGCGCCTCCTTGAATGAGCGACAAAAGAATCAAATTGTCGAAGCTGTTCAATCTGCCAATTCTGTTGAAGAAGCCGGCATGATCTTTGAAACAATTCAAAACGCAGTGGGGACCACTCCTGATCAGAGAACCCGTCCACAAACACTTCGTGAAGCCGTTCAAAGACCCGTGTCGCTTTTACTCAACTCCAAGAAAAACAACGAGGCAACAATCGATCCAAATATGGGTCGGATGCTGCGTTTAGCAGGTTTGAATAAATGACATTCAACATAACTATAGGAGGTTTATAATATGTCTATTGTACAGAAATTAACCGAAGGTATTGTTAATCGTGATCTTTCTGCGGAAGGTGCTGCACTTATTAATAAGTGGGAAAACACCGGTCTGCTTGAAGGTCTTGGTAACGATGCTGCCCGTCAGGGCATGTCTCGATTGCTTGAGAACCAAGCAAAAGAGTTACTTCGAGAGTCTTCATCCATGGCGGGTGGAGACGTTGAGGGCTTTGCGGCTGTCGCATTCCCCCTCGTCCGCCGCGTATTCGGCTCCCTGATCGCCAACGATCTCGTTAGCGTTCAGCCGATGAGTTTGCCCTCGGGCCTCATCTTCTTCCTCGACTTTACTGTCGGCAACACGGTTGGTGACAACGTCCCAGCCGGTCAGCGTCTTGGATACCCAACCGCTTCGTCACTCTACGGTGGCGGGCGCGTTGCAGCCGAGATCACCGGCGGTGTCACCCTCACAGGTGTCAACGCTGAGCGTGGTCCGTATGCATTAAACAACGGTTACTCGTCTCCAACGGGGTCGGCAACCATTAAGCTCGGATCACAGGGTGCTGCGTCTATTACTCTCGGTTCAGACGGCGGCGCTCGCGTCGCTGCCGGTACTGTTGGTGATGGAAGCGACCCCACACTTGACCGGCTAGTTGGTTATGATCCCGGTCTCTCGGGTAGTGTTTGCGCTGTCTATCAGATTCCACGTGCGTCGCTTACAGGCTCTAACGCGACTTCTGTCTTCAACTTTGATGACTTGGTCGCCCTTACCCTGGACCCCGACACTGCTCCGACAGCAGAGGATTCGACCACAGGCCTAGGCCCCATTTCTGGTAGTCAGGTCCGCCGGCAGAGCGCCTTCTCGGGTTCTCACCTAGATCTTACGGGATATCGTAATAATGATGTCTTTGTCATCTTCGAGGCTACCGCAGGCGTTTCCGTTGTGACTCTCACGAGTTCTATCGAAGGCGAGGGTACTGCGGCAACTGCCGACATTGGTTCGCAGAACTGGATGTTTACCTTCCCGGTTGTGGATCAGTTCCAGGCCGGTGCTCAGACTGGTGCGGTTGCTGCCGCTCCGTTATGGGGACTCGAAGGTGCGGCTAACATCCCCGAGATCGACATCAAGGTCGATTCCGTGGCTGTCACAGCTATCACCAAGAAGCTCAAGGCCAAGTGGACCCCGGAGTTAGGACAGGATCTTAACGCCTACCACAACCTTGACGCGGAGGTCGAGCTGACTCAGATTCTGTCTGAGCAGATCGCTCTTGAGATTGATCGTGAGATCGTTGAAGATCTCGTTCGCGGTGCAACTGCTGCCACTCGGTACTGGTCGCGCAACCCCGGACAATTCGTCAATCGAGTTACTGGTGCTGATGTGTCTAATGCCGCAAGTCCTCCGGACTTCACTGGTAATGTCAGTGAGTGGTATGAGACTCTCATTGAGACCATTAATGACGTCTCGGCTCAGATCCATCGGAAGACTCTCCGTGGTGCTGCCAACTTCATCGTCTGCGGACCTGAAATTGCCAACATCCTTGAGTTCACCGCTGGCTTCCGTGCCAATGTGACTGCTGATAGCGACCGCGGCGACGCGGGTGCTGTTAAGGTTGGTTCGCTCTCGAAGAAGTTCGACGTTATCGTCGATCCTTACTTCCCGCGTAACATCGTTTTGGTGGGACGTCGAGGTAGTAGCTTCCTTGAAAGTGGTTATGTGTATGCACCTTATGTGCCGCTGCAGACCACACCGACGATCTTCGGCGTTGAAGACTTCGTGCCTCGCAAGGGCGTGATGACTCGATATGCCAAGAAGATGGTTCGTCCTGACATGTACGGTCTTGTGATTGTGCAGGCACTCGACAATTAGTCTGACATAGTCGACTAACAGTCAAAATAGTTAAAGCCCCGTCTCTTTTGAGGCGGGGCTTTCTATTTAGTAATGTACCAATAAGAGGAAAATAAATGGCCATCCCGAAACTCAACCCTGCATCTACCTCAAATGCGAATGTGTTGCCTGTCACAGGGAGCACCACCAATGTTGTTGCAACATTACCATTCGGCATATATGCGAACTCGACCGCCTTTCTATCCGGAGCTTCGGATCAAGTAGCTTACACCTACAAGAAACTAGGCGGCGACGTACTAGATATTGAGTTAACAGAAGGAAATGTATACTCAGCCTATGAAGAAGCAGTTCTAGAATACTCTTATCTGGTCAATCTTCATCAAAGTAAAAATTCACTATCGAGTCTGTTGGGCGCCCAGACTGCTTCTTTTGACCAAAACGGACAAATTGTTAGTGGTGACAGCCTATCGGGGTCAAATGTTGAATTAAGATATCCAAAATTTGATTATGGTTACTCGCGCAGAGTATCGGAGAAGATGATAACTGAAACCGGCATCGGCGGTACGGAACCGATCTACTCGGCCTCTTTCGATCGGCTTGTGGGGGTACAAGACTATGATTTACAGACCGTTGTTTCATCTTCATCAGCCCTTTCATCCTCGGTTCCTTATTTCGGACGCGTCAAAGATAAACGAATTATTGTAAGGAAGGTCTTTTATAAAACGCCTCGCGCAATGTGGCGCTTCTATGGATATTATGGAGGCTTTTCCGTTGTTGGCAATATGAGGACATATGGACAATATGCCGATGATTCGACATTTGAGGTAGTACCGGTTTGGCAGAACAAACTTCAAGCCATGGCTTATGAAGACGCCCTCACAACTCGCATTTCTCACTATTCATATGAAATAAAAGATAATATGCTAAGGCTTTTCCCGGAACCAATTGGAACTAGTCCCGGTAAATTTTGGATTAATTTTACAATTGAGGGCGATTATGAGCCTTGGGAGGACTCAGCCCGCGGCAAAACCGGTGCCGATGGCATCAATAATATGAATACGCTGCCCTTTAACAACTTACCTTTCGAAAGTATAAACTCTATTGGCAAGCAGTGGATTCGGCGGTTTGCTTTAGCTTTAACCAAGGAAATGTTGGGTCAGGTCCGCGGAAAATTTGCAGTCGTACCTATCCCAGGCGAAAGTGTTACGATGAACGCCGCCGAACTTCTGGGGCAAGCAAAAGCTGAACAAGACGGCCTTAGAGAAGAGCTTAAGACACTCCTAGAAGAGATGACATATGAGAAGCTATCCGTGGCAGATTCTAGTCTCCAGGATTCTACGAAGAAGGTATTGGAGAATGTCCCAGTCGGCATTTACGTGGGATAGATAAATGCCCAATAGCAAAAAAACAGAAAAACAAATAAAAAACCCCAACAAAAAGGCCTACATAGGAGATAAGAAGGTTGAAGAGAGGGTCCAGCGTATTGAGTTTTCTGATTCTTCTCTTGAAACAATTGATAAAGCCGTATTAAACTATGTTGACAAAAGACTCGATCTGTCCGTCAATACCAACGAAGGTTTTAAAAAGGTACCGGTGTTGTGGGTAACCGCCGAAAGATCATATCAGCTTAAACATAACAAAGAGCTTCGTGATTCAGAAGAAACATTAATATTACCGCTTATTACTGTTAACCGTACAAGTATCGAAAAGAACTCTGCGTCTGAATATGCCATCCCGGCCGCCAATATTCCGGAAGTTAGAGACGCTATGGGGGGCAGTATAACCATTGCTCGCCGGATAAATCAAAAAAAGACCGCTGAATTTCAAAATGCATACGCAAAAAGAACTTTTGGTCGCAACACATGGCCAACAGTCGCGGCCAATCGTACGGTGTATGAGACAATAACCATTCCTTTCCCTACGTGGGTGGCCGTTAATTATGAGATCTCTCTTCGAACTGAATACCAGCAACAGACCAATGAAATCTTGCGCAAGTTTATCCGCCAAGGGGGCCTTAACCGAATGCCGGTGAGAATAGAATCAGATGGCCACAAATATGAGGCCTTTATCGATGGTTCTATAAACAACCAATCCAACGTTGCGGACATCGGTATGAAACAGAGAAACTATGAAACGATGATATCATTTAAGGTGCTTGGCTATCTATTTGGGGATGGGGATAATCAAGAGAAGCCGACCATCGTACGCCGCGAGAACGCTGTTGAAGTAAAAATCCCTCGCGAACGCGTAATTTTCGGAGATGTTCAGGACTTCCTGGATAATTCCGGCTTTTATAAAGAGTAAAGGTTGTTTGCAGTTTTATTTTACTATTTATTCTTGAACGTTAGCGTTTCACGTATAGGAGAATACAACAAATGCCAGTAGATAGTTTTAGATTTGTATCACCCGGTGTTTTCATTAATGAAATTGATCAGTCACAGATCAGCACCACAACCACTATAGGCGCCGGTCCTGTAGTCTTCGGCACAGCCGAGAAAGGCCCCGCACTAGTCCCCACCAGAGTATCGAGCTTCGGCGAATTCGTTCAAATCTTTGGTAACCCAATTCCTGGCAGCGCCGCAAACTCCGATGTATGGAGAAATGGTAATTATTCCAACCCGACTTATGGCGCATATGCCGCCCAAGCCTACCTCGCAAACGGTTCTCCTTTAACCTTCGTTCGACTGGTGGGCGACCAAGAGTCTGGCGGCGCGACCGCAGGCTGGGATATTCCCAAGCTCGCTGTCGACTCCGGCGGTGTTCAAACTAGCGAAGGCGCCACCTACGGCCTCTTCATTATTGGCAGTGGTTCGGTGACAGACCAGATGCGCTTCGCTTCGGGAACAATCACTGTATCCGGCTTCGGCGTGCCTATGAACGGTAAGATCGTCACAATCGAGAACAGCGCCGGCCTCGTGAAAGAGTACGAAGCCGCGGCCGCCCAGAACCTGACTGTGGATCCGCCGCTATTTGCATATACCACAAGCGCCGCGGCCGTCGCGACGTCTCTTGCTGCATGTATCGCAGATCCCACCAACGGACACGGTACAACAATCACCGTCGTTGATGACGGCGCCGGCGAATTAAGCTTGACACAAGCAGTCGCCGGCACCGACGGTAACGACACAATCACCACCGACTCCGGAGACATCACGCCTGTTGGCTTTGCCGGCGGCCTAGGCCCCCCGACCTTCGGTGAGGGTGTTTACGGCGAAGGCGTCTTAGCGGCCATTATACAGACTACAGGCTCGCGCACGACGGTTGAGTTAAATGGGCCACTAGGCGGCACCGGATCGGCTGTTACAGCTGCAGGGGCCCTCGTGGGCTGCGCTAGCAGTACTGGCGGATCGGCAAATGAATTCCGGGTACGAATCTCTGGCTCTAGCGAGACCATTGAGACTACCTTCAACTTTGATCCTAAGTCAGCGCGCTACATCCGTAAGGTGTTTAACACAAACCCGCATCTTCTTAATGATCAGATTACTCCTGCGGCTAACCTAAAAGACCACTTCTTGGCCGAGTCATACGAGAAATTCGTTCTTGATTCGGTTGGAAACTGGGAAGACGGTGGCGACATCACTCGTACCAACTTTAGTGGAACCATGGGCGTCGTTTTGGCACTAGAGAGTGGCTCCGTTTACGGTGGCGACTTTAACCAAGGCTACAGCACACCAGGGACCCCCTGGATTGTTGGTCAGGATCTTAACACTGATACCAGTACTTTTGATATTAACAATACTGTTCAGAGGCTCTTCCGTGTTATGTCACGCGAAGGAACGGAGTATGCTCAGTCGCACTATAAGATCTCTATCAGTGATGTTAAGCAGTCCTCAAATCCCCAGTTTCAGCCATATGGTTCCTTTACTCTTCTAGTTAGAGACATCAAGGATATCGATGAAGATCCTCGTATCTTAGAACAGTTCAATAACTTGGATCTCAACCCTGCGTCAAGTAACTTTATTGGCAAAAGAATCGGTGACCGCTCCTATAGCTATGATAGCGTTAACCAAAAGTGGAAAGAGGTGGGACAATACCCCGTTCAATCTCAATTTATTCGAGTTGAACTAGATCCCACAGTGGAAAACGGAGACCAGGATGCGTCTTTGGTTCCTTTCGGTTTCCGCGGCATTCCTGCTTACACAGCGCTGCAGTTACAGAGTGGATCCACGAAGGTTCTCAATTATAACCTTTCCGGCTCCGGCTCTAACCCGGCGGCCGTCCCTGTTCTGAACATTTGTGCCAACGGCGCCAGCGGCTCTTTGCCCTTGGATGCGCTTAGTGCCGAGACTAACATACAGCTCTGTGCCGTCGACTTTGGGGGTGTACATAAAAACGCTCCCATGTTCCAGACAGCAAGCCTTGTCTTCCCGACCCTTCCGCTCCGTGCAAATGCTAGTGACGGTCGCCTTTCGAAAGAAACTAAGGCTTTCTTTGGCTTGTCAACAAATCAAGGACCTACAACCCCAATCTTTGATGGGTCGATTCGGGACCTAGTGAGGATCAAACCCACTAGTGCGACGGCAACCAACTTAATATTGGGCCCTGGTTTCTCCTTAGACGACATTGTGTGGAACGGCGCAACCTGGACGCACTCTGGTTCGGACGTCTTCCTTTACAACGACACTGTTGTGGGAGCCGGCAATCCGGCCGCGACGCCCAACGGTGGCAATATTCGACGCGGGACGCCCCAGGGCGCTCGCCGAGCAGGAACATCCCAGACCGCACTCAGTGCATCATACACCCAGGTTTTGAATGAGGACATTAACAAGTTTACTGTTCCGATGTATGGCGGCTTTGACGGATTTGATCTTTTTGAGAAGAACCCCTTCAACAACACCCGAGCAGTTGATAACGCAATAAGCAATAAGACAACGACTGCCTATCCGATGTACTTTACTCTTCGTAAGGCCATCGATTCGGTTGGCGATGTTGATCAGGTTAATATCAATGCAGCCGTTATGCCTGGCATTACGGATGAGCAGACAACGGACTTCCTCTTGGCCATGGCCGAGAATCGAAAGGACACGTTGGCTATCATCGACCTTGAGGGTGGTTACACATCGAGCACCGAGAACACGGACGCATTTAGCGACCGCGTAGGATCCTCGGCAACGACAGTAACAGACTTAGAGGCCCGAAACCTTAATTCAAGTTATGGCTGTACATACTACCCATGGGTTCAGATTGTTGATAACCGTGCACGCGCCCGCCTTTGGGTGCCCCCTTCTACTATCGCACTGGGTGTGTTAGCCTCTTCGGCTGCACGCTCCGAGCTATGGTTCGCCCCCGCTGGTTTCAACCGCGGCGGCCTTAATAACAGAAGTGCTGGTCTCAGCGTGGTAAATGTTGTTGAGAAGCTAACCGCAACTCAACGCGATAATCTATATGAGGTAAACATTAACCCCATCGCATCGTTCCCGGCTGAGGGCCTAGTGGTCTTCGGACAGAAGACCTTGCAGGCCACATCGTCTGCTCTGGATCGGATTAATGTACGACGACTGATGATCTTCTTGAAGAAGGAGATTCGACTAATCGCAAATACAATTCTATTCGACCCAAATCAGCAGGTTACTTGGAACCGATTCCTTAATCAGGTTAATCCATTCTTGGCCTCAATCAAGAGTCGTTTCGGACTTTCAGATTATAGAGTGATATTAGATACATCTACTACTACTCCGGATATGGTTGATCGAAACATTATGTATGCTAAGATTCTCTTGAAGCCAACACGCGCTATTGAGTTTATTGCACTTGACTTTGTGATTACACGATCGGGAGTGGAATTCGAATAATAAAGTGGGGGGGTTTTAAGCCCTCTCACTATTTAATTTAAAGAGGATATTAAAATGGCAGAATTCTGGAGCAACGCAACACAAGAGCCGAAACGCGCACATCGTTTTTTGGTTTCATTTGATTTACCAAGCGGAACGAGTACACAAATTTATGCGAGAACGTTTCAAAAGCCGGCGTATACAATTGGAGTAACCGAGCATCAGTTCTTGGACAAGACATTTTACTATCCTGGCCGAGTCAGCTGGAACGAGATTACAATGCAGTTTGTCAACTCCCTCAGTCCCGATATGGATCTAGAGCTTCAATCAGTGCTACTGCTTGCTGGATATGTTCCGCCTGACCAAGTAGCCCAAGGAGGGTCTGTTACGGATCCCGCAACGGTTAACAAAGCAAACGCGGTGAATGCCCTAGGCGGCGGAGTGCAAGTTTCTGAGATTGATGGCCAAGGCCTACAGATCGGGCAGTACAACATACATAATCCCTTTATTACCAGCGTTTCTTATGGAACTTTGGATTATGCCAGTGAAGATTTGCTGACCGTTGATATGACACTTCGTTATGACTGGGCTACCTACGAACACTCCCTAGGCCGCGGCCTCTAAATAAAGGGCCCGAGATGGCAACCTGGTCTACTCTGACGGCCAACTTCCCGAGCCTTGCGACCCAAGACGTAGGGAATCCGCAGGGTGAGTTCCGGAATACAGGCGCCCAGTCTCTGACCTCACCGTCACTCGACGCCGCCCGACAAGCACTCGCCGACGCGTCCTCCCCCTCTCCCGGGCCGGACACGAGCAATCCTTACACCGACAAGAATCGCCGGTTTTGGACCGACACTCACCTAGAGCCGAAACAGCAACATAGATTTACTATCGAGTTTCCTGTGTACATGCCGGTCGGTATCAACCGCGACACCAGGGTTGTTGCGGCAGGCTACACGAGCCCCCAACGCTCCGCTAGCGCGCTCCAGGCCCTTAAACTAAAGAAGAAGGCCATCAAAGCTCAGGTCGAGGGGGTCGAGGGGGCCACGACTTGTACTCTCACCGGCAACGGCTTCGACAGCTGGGTCGCCGACGCGGCCACGGCCCTAGCGGACGCCTACGACGACGACAACGACGATGCCACAGCCAAGGCCCTGGCGATCGTCAAGGGCGTGACAGGCGCGCCGGGCACCGCCCCAGTATCCCCAGACCCACTTAAAGTAGGGCCTCGGGGTATGAACAGGCCGAGATACCAGTCCAATAGCGGCATGCTATATCTTCGCATCAGCGATTATATCGGCTATTCTTTTACGCCGCCGGGCTTTGGTTTTACGCAAGGAATGCTAGAAACGAGCGACGGCGGGGTCGCGGTCCCGGACAATAGTAAAAACCAGTATACTTTAAATGATGCAAAACTGACCATTGTAACAACTCTAAGTGACGATCTACACTGGTCTTTAAATTTTTTGTTTGCCATCGCGGCTGCCAGCCGGGCTGGCGCTGGGAGCCAGGGTACCAAAGAAGGTGTTAAGCTTTTCCCTTCCGATGTATATGCTGGGAACCAGTCCGACAAGACTATGAAGATCGTGGAGTGGTCCGCGAGGAACGATCCGCACGCACGCGGCCCCGCCGCCGGCAAATACAAAAAAGACCTTGCCGCTCATCGGCCTAATCCTAACCCTGGCGCTTTTGCGGTAGGAATTCATAAGCTGGTCGACCCTGTTATAAAGGCTGCTTCTTTTGAGCCCTTTACATACGGCGGTACTGATCTGGTGAAAATTAACCTGACCTTGGGGTATGGACCAGAGACAGGGATGATGGATTTTTACTCTTATCAGAATACAAGATCTCGTTACAGCGACTATTTTACGTGGGATGATGAGGTCAAGGGCCAGTATGCCAACAAACGCGGCTACGCGGCCAAAACGCTTGAAGAGTCTAGAAGAAATATCATAACGAAGTATCCAGAGTGGTTTGTCAACGACCCAACCCGCGCGGCCCAGGAGGCCTCCCTCACTGACCCTGCTCCCTTCACGACCACCGAGGCCAACCCCTACGCCCCGCACGGCGAAAATCGCTCCGGCCCGGGCTTTTATGGCCCCGATGGCCAGCCCGGTGGTGGCGACGATGAAATGGCTGTACGAGATGTTTATACTAATGCTAAAAAGAATAAATATATTAAAGATACCATCCGAAGGGCAGTACAATCCGGCGACTATAAAAAGGCCAACGCACTGGTAAGCAAAAACGTTCTTTTAAGCATGAAAGACGCTGATGATGCGCGTGCTGCTCATCAACAACGACAGTCCGAGCAAGCTACAAGAGACGCAGAGCGAAGCAGGGCCAGCGACAGCATCCGTGACGCCAACCTGGCGGAAGAAACCGCCGACCGCGCAAACCGCGGCACCGAACAAGGCCAGCAAGTGTCCTCGCAAGATGCCCGGGCCCAGGAACAGCGCATGATCCGTACTCTTCGCCAAGGGGGTGCCAGTCCGGCTGAGCTGCGCCAAGCACGACAGAATATACGAGACCAGCAATCGGCTCGCCGAAATCAGGGCCCCGACTCGGGCGACCCCCTTACTGACACTATCCCGGGAGAGGGTCGCCCGAATTAGAGCATTCCAAGAATCAGTTTAATTAAAAATAGATTAGTGGTATAATTATAATAGAAAGAGAGGTGTCCCTTGACACGTAGAAACAATTCCGACAGAGTGGGAGCACCCCACCCGGACTCAACAGATATGCCAGACACATTTGAAATCGAACCTGGCCCGGACCCGTTAGCGTTTATCGTTCCAACTGAATTTGTCGCTTTACCGTCGGCTGGGATATATTATCCCGAAGGCCATCCTCTTCGCAACGAGGAAGCGGTCGAAATCAAATTTATGACCGCCAAAGAAGAGGATCTACTAAGTTCAAAATCTCTTATTGAAAAGGGAATTGTCTTGGATAGATTGATTGATAGCCTTCTCGTGAATAATAGATTGAAATCACGCGACCTATTGGTTTGCGACCGAAATGCTATATTAGTCCACGCGCGTTCTTCTGGTTACGGCAACGACTATAGCACCACGATTGGGTGCAGGAACTGCGGCGAGGCTGACAAGTACGCTTATAATCTTGAAGAAGCCCTCATACAGCCCCCGCGCACTGATGAGGAACTGGCAGAGATGGGTGTAGAACACCTCGACACAGGTCACTTTAAAATAAGCATCCCCCAATCCCCGGTTCACTTGGTGTTTAGACTTTTAAACGGCCACGATGAGCGTGGAATGATGGATTTAGCCGCTCGAAGAAAAAAGAAGAAACAAGGTGATCGTCTTGTTACCGACCAATTAAACTTTATGATTGTCTCGGTGCTTGACCACGAAGACAGAGAGATTATTAACAGGTATGTTGACTCGCTGCCGTTACGAGACTCACGCTATTTACGCAAGGCGTATGATGAGGTGAGCCCTTCGGTAACCTTACGGAAGGAGTTCGTCTGTGTTCACTGTGATCACGAGGACGACATCACATTTCCCTTTACAACCGACTTTTTTTGGCCTGACGTCTAACTATCACGAGAACATTTACGAGCAGTTCTTCTTTCTGAAATATCACGGCGGTTGGGGCTTGATGGAAGCCTATAATCTGCCGATTAAGCTGCGCGAGTGGTTTGTGAAGAGACTGGTAAAACAAAAAGAGGATGAATCAGAGGCTATGAAGAATGCATCAAAAGGCGGTTCCTCCCAAGGCCCACCCACCCAGTTGGGCGCCTCGACGACGCCCCCGGGAATGCCTGACCCTTCAAAGTAGCCTTTATTCAAAAACAAACTAATTACTATATATTTGAGGGGTTCCCATGTCCGATGAATTACAGCCTGTTGTAGTCAATTTAAACGTTAACAACGAAGAAGCAATGAATGAAAGCTTTATTCAGGCCTTTGGTGACATTGTTAAGAGCTTTGTTGGTTATATGTTTAAAGACGCCCCGCCTGCCGTGGGTCCGAGCGTGTCACAGCGCGCTCGCATGGAAGAGGCTGATGGTGTGAGCAGCGCTCCCCAGGCAAAAATTGTGGGCACACCCACACAGATCTCTGCATTTGGTAATGCGCTCTCAAAAGAGAAGAAATACATGGAAACCTTCCTCAAGCACGGTCTTAATGATCCGCGCTCCTTTGCAACGCATGCGGAGCTAAACAAAGCAGTCGCAAATTTCGAGAAAGAAACCGGAATTAAGTGGCCACTCACATAGGGGCTTTATAAATGGCTGATCCAACAGATCCATTAGGCGTTTTAGACGTAGATCCCAAAAAACTTGAATTAATAAGACAATTCTTCAAGGAATATACGGGTGACGCGAACTTACTTTCTAAACAACTGCAGGCCGTCGGCCGCGAATTAGGCCTTATTGTCGAGAAAACCACCGAGGCGGCCACAGCCGAGGCAGAGATCCGCGATATGTATAAGTCGCGCGCTGTACTCGCCAAAAATATCAATGAAATTCTCAGCTCCAACAAGCAAATTCGTGACGAAGAATTAAAAAAGGAGAAAGCCGCTCTAGTGCAAGCCGAACAAGCTTATATTAAAACCAAAGAACGATTGGCGCTTGTAAAAGAGGAGATCGCCCACAAGGTAGATCTTTTAAAAGAGAACAAAAAAGAATACAAGACGCAGAAGGAGATTCTGGAAGACCGTTACACGGCTGGAAGAATGCAGCTCAAAGAATTCCAAGAAGCGATAAAGCAAAATAGAAAAAAAGCCCTCATTCGCCGAAATTATTTAAACTCGCTTGGTAAGGAGAAGGAGAAGCTTGAGGATCTCGCCAACGTCGAGTACTCCCGGATGGCGACTGAGGCCGAAACTTTCGAACGGAGCGAAAAACGAAAGAGAGGAATGGATACCTCCGTCGCATCCCTCGACAGCATGATCGAAAAAACCGGACTCTTCAGCGAGAAATGGAAAACTGGTCCTTTGGGGGGTCTAACTGATTTTCTCGACGGCGGCGGCGACATGAGCGATATGTTTGATGAGTTGAAGCTTAAAGCAGACAAGATTAATTTTAGTAATTTGTCTGCAAATGTTGTAACCGCCATAATTGAACAAACAATAAAATTCATGCTGGAGTTTGATAAACTTGCCTCTTCTTTCCGCAAGAACACAGGAATAATAGATAGAGGATTTGGGGGGATGGAGTCGAATATTGTCGGTGTTCAACGCGCTACCTTGAGAATGGGCGTCTCGATGGACGAAGCATTTGCGGCCGCTAACGCATTGACTTCTGGGATGGCCGAGTTTACGTCGATGTCGGATAAGGCACAGGATAAGGTGCTACAAGTAACCGCCCTAATGCAAGAGTTTGGTGTATCGGCACAAACAACTTCTGAAATTTTTAATACCTTCTCCAAGGGGTTAGGCTACGACGCCGATCAGTTAGAGAAACTGGGTACACAAATTATGGGGATAGCAACCTCTCTTAAGGTGCCCCCTCAAATAATCGCCACAGAGTTCAATGCTGCCAGCAAAGAATTAATGAAATATGGCGGCGATATGATTAATGTGTTCGAAGGATTGGCAGAACAGTCCAAACAGACCGGTCTCGCTATCGGCGAACTAATGGGTGTTGTAAAACAATATGATACCTTTGAAGGCGCCGGCGAAGCCGTTGGTAAATTAAATGCAATCTTGGGCGGCCCATATTTAAACTCTATTAATATGCTTTATGCGACTGAGGAAGACCGCGTTAAGATGTTGCGCGAGAGTATTTCTCTTACTGGGCGTCAATTTAAGGACCTTAGCCGGTTCGAACAGCAAGCAATTGCCTCCGCCGCAGGGATCAGTGATATGTCGCAAGCTGCCAAATTATTCGGCGGTACTGCTAGCGAATTTGCCAACAGTCGAATGGAAATGAAAGAAATGCAAGAACAGGCAGCCAAGGCCCAGAGCGCTATGGATAAGTTTAAGATGGTTATGCAATCCTTCGCGATTGCATTAGGTCCCCTTGTAACAGCCTTGGGTCTCGTTGCAACAGTCGCACTCTATATGCTGAATCCCTTTGGTGAGATAGCCCGACTCTTCGGCGCCGATAGCGAGGTAATAAGCGGGATCGGTACCTTTACTGTCGTGGGATACGGTCTCGCGGGTATGATCGTGAAGGGGTGGATCCCGGCCCTTGCCGGACTAAACATTGGCATCGTGAGGCTAAAAATGAGCACATTTCAGCTGGGCGCTGCTCTCATGGCTGCGGTCGCCGTCGGCTTGGCTATGTACAACTGGGTGGAGTCAATGAGTACTCCTCTGGCTGTCCTTGCTACACTTTTCATGGTCGCGGCACTAGCAGCTGCTACTTATTGGACGGCCCAAAGTCTGGGCGTCGGCGCTGTCCCTATTGCACTGGGCATGGCAACAGTCGGCGCCGCCTTTGGCGGCATAGCGGGAATAATTGCCGGGTATGAAGATGGTAAGAACAAGGGCCAACAGGTCCCCGGTGGTCGAGGCCTAGTTGGCGAAAACGGGGAAGAAATGGTCATGACAGCCGACGGCGCGGCCTATATGGTAACGGAGCCGTCAGTGGTGGAACTCGGCACGCAGGACACAGTTCTTAATAACGCAGAGACAAAGGCTGCCATGGCCGGCGGAGGCTCTAAAGAGCTGGTGCCCGTATTGACGGCCCTGCAAAACACATTGAACCAGCTTACCGCCGCCCTCGACGCTGCAAAAAATCCAATCATTGCGGCGAAAAAAGATACGAAGCCATTAATTATTAAGATGGATGGCCGCAAGGTGGCAGAAAGTACCGTTGAATATATTAAGAAATCGTCAAACTTAAGTTTGACACCAAAGTAGGAGGCTAACACATGTCAGGAGCGTATACAACCTTAATACTACAACATATTGCCAGCGGCAGAGAGGTGACGCTGCCCATTCGTGTGCTTCAGTTCTCTCAGGACGTATCCCCATCGTTTGCGTCGACAGAAGTATATGGTCGAATGGACCCGATCTATACTTACCAAAACACAAAACGCACATTTCAGGTAAATTGCTCAACCATAATTCATAGCGAGCTCCCCAAGCTTGCGGGTGACGCGATCAAAACGAAAGTAAAAGGCGCCGACAAACTGGCGACCTACGTCGGCGATGGAACTTCCATCGTGTATAATAAGTCAGTGATGAGTCGAATCTCGTCTTTATATAAAATAATGTACCCACTATATGAAAAAGAGGCTCATGTCGACGGCTCTGGAACTCCGGTCTTTGACACCTACCAACTTAAGGGGCCCCCTATTCTTAAAATTCTTATTCCTAATGTTCTAGGTGGCCCAGGATCGTCCCCAGCGCCACTGCCCCCAAACGCGACCGCGGCCCAGATCACCGCTCACACCGCCGCGACCAACGCCCCGTCGGCTGACGCGTCTTATATATTTGTGCCCGAAGAGTTTTCTCTTTCGACTGGTCTTGCCAATGTGGGTGAGATACAGATGGTCATGACCGGGCCTGACGACCTTAAATATATCGCTCCGATTGGAGGCTTTGGGTTCACACTCGGCGGAACTATTTTACATGCCGATACTCCCCCGGGGTTTGTAGCGGAGACCTCGACAACCGGCACCGGTGCGACCGCGACTACTACCACAAGCTATAAGTTTACCAAGAAAGCCTTCCCGTTCGGCGCCAAATCGCACTGGAACAAGAAGAATCTGCTGGAATAGGAGAACGTTATGAAAAATCGATATACCAATACCAGACTTTTTAATAATACAAACGTGTTGTTCGCGGATGAGTTTGAAGATCGCGGCGTTAAGTTTATCCGGCAATATGCCAGCACATCCTATAAAGAATTAACAGAGGGCCAGAAAGAATCTTTGGCGATTAAAAAAATACAATGGCAAAATGCAGATAGATTAGATAAAATCGCATCCCGAGAATATAATAATCCTCAATACTGGTGGATCATTGCGCGATACAACAATAAGCCTACAGATGCGCACTTTACACCAGGTGACGAACTGTTGGTACCGCACCCTCTAACTCTAATTCTGGGATATTATACGGAAGCATAATGGCCACCACAAATGCAAACGATCTTCTGGCCGGAAGCCTAGGGGCATCAAGCCCGGGCAAGGCCGCGAGGAGATTCGCGGTTAGAAAAACATCTCAACAGAGTCTTCTTTATCTAGCAGACCATCTTTCTAAGTTTAATGAACGGTTTTATACTTCGACGTCATTGGTCCCTTCTATTACAACTGATGCCCATGATACAGTCCCGCCTCCGTCGGCGACTGCGGCGGCTCCCGCTGGATGGCAATCCGGGTATCTAAATATAGTTCCCATTACCGCGGAGCCCAGCCAAGTGGACACTGTGATATCCCGGCTTGCTTCTAGAGGAGAAAAAATTAATAAGTTCTTTACTTTTGATTTGACATCTGCACAGATGGCGCTCCTGGTGCCTAAAATCCGGGTGTATAAATTAGACTATACGATCTTGCAGGCCCCGGACCCCAAAGCCGGTACCATCGATCGGGAAACAGACCCCACGTGGCGAGAAATTGTATTTGAAAAAGCGGTTACGGGAGAAGAACTAAGCCACATTTTAAAAAACAATGGGGGGAATATTGGATCCTCGGGAATCGAAAACTTTTCCTGGGCTCTCAAGGGTGTCAATCCTGCGGAAGTAGATTCGAATATTGAAGCACGCTTGAAGGTGTATTTTAATAATGTAAATGCTTTTCAAGATGCGCTCGACAATATGAACGGCGCCGCATCGACGGGCCCGAGCGCCTTGAGGGGTTCATTTATCGATTTAATAACCTTTGCTCCGCCTCTTCAGATGAGCCGGGTGGGAGACCTACCGTGTTTGGAGAAATATGAGCCCCGATTTTTTGAAATTATGGTGGAGGTGGGATGGTCGGTATCCTCTAATAGCACCCCCACAATCTCTGAGGATCAAATTCAGTACATCGAGGACCAAACGGTTTGCCTCTATCTTACTCTTACGGACCATAAATTTGATTTTGCAGAAGACGGCTCCGCTACATTAGAAGCTAACTATCGAGCGCGAACGACGTTGCTTTCTGGTGATTTCGACATACTAAATCCGCCCCAGGATGTCACCAGTGCACAAGAAAATGTAAGATCCAAAGAGGCTGAAATAGGGGAGAATACAACCGGAAATACCACGGATGATGAGAAAATTTTAGAACAGCGCGAGAATGAGCTGAGGACAGCGCTCAAAAAAAACTATACACGAATTATTAACGAGGTCCTAAAAAATGTATATGAGGCTGAGATTCCGAACGAGCTTTTATTGAACGGCTTTAAGACGGAAGCCTATGCCCCTGGAGATCTCACCCACATGTTCGCTAAGAAGTACGAAGGCACCTTGGGCTTCAATGAACTTTTCGCAATTTTAGGACAGACGAAGCACGATATCAACGCCGGCCGCTTCTACGGGAATCACATCGAGCCGATCGTGAATAGTTATCAGTTAGCCACAAGCACCGCCCTTGGATCCCCCATTAAGGCAAAACGTAAAGCATTAGATCCGGGATCTGAGAAAGCACTATTAGAGGGAACACTAACGACAGATGACGATCTCAGCGACGAGGATCACGCGCTGGTCAACTCAAGATGGATCGGCGAAGAAATATCAAAGGACTGGGGTGAAACGTCAATAATCAACTTTCTATATTTGGGAGATATCATAGAAATTTTTACCACCACGGATCCATTAACAAAGCTCATCAGCAAGGATAAATACGCCATTGCTATGACAGATTTCCGCTTTAAGAACGCTTTCAAGATATTGGAGGCCCTCTTCCCTGCGCCCATCAGGGGCGTCGCCGGCACCATGAACCCGGCAACTGAATTTCATTTGAGTGCGGTACCGTCCACTTCCTTCACCGGCGCAACCGTCCCGTCGATCCCCCTGGCACAGCTAAAATGCAAACAGGCCGAGCTTCCCAAACTGACCCGCGCTAGCTTTCATAGTAAAATTAATATGGCAAATATTCCCGTAAATTTAGAGTTATTTTTAGATTGGATAACCGACAGAATGGTGGCAACCGATAGGGTTAATTACTATTTGGAGGATTTTCTCAACGATCTGTTTAATCATTTTGTTAAGCCCATGCTAGCCTCGATCGGCGGGATGGGCACATCAACAGGGCAGCCTGTGATGATTAATTGTAATATTGATACAACTAAAGAAGCAGAGATTTTTAGTAAAACGGGCCCAAAGATTGGTATTAGTGTGCCTCGGACTGCCACATCGACGACCAATGAGTATAAACTGGACGCCATAACACCGCCGGCCGGCGGCACTACTGGGTATAACTATATTAATTCCATAATCCATTATGAGACCGAGAGCCAGACCCGGGCCCCTGAGGGGGTTGTCTTGCCGCCCGCACCACGCCCCACCGTCCAACGCATCGGCCCACCAGCTTCTGCCTTGGCTATAAAAAGAGATTCGTCCTCAACTACTCTTAAAGTCTTGGGGGTAACCTTGGAGGTAGATAATTATGATGGTAATTATTCCTCGAACATAAGCAGGGGAATAAATAATTTTCTTATCGGACTAAGCGCCGGCTCGCTTAAGAGTGCTAAATTCGAGAGGGTTGATCAACCGGGCCTCCGGGAATCACGGACAGCACAAGATAAAAATTTTGGCACCGGACAGCTAAGAGAATTATACAATGTGAGTCTAACCCTGTATGGGAACAATCTGATTTCACCGGGCCAAATAATTTATGTAGAGCCCAATAGTATAATCTTTGGCAGACCCACCGAGAAACGTTCGGTTGCCCGTATCTTAGGTCTAGGAGGATATCACCTAGTGGTTGATGTGCAGCATGAAATTTCCAGCGATGGGTGGGAAACAAAAGTGAAGGCACTTCACATGGCAATGCCCGCTACGACACCGGTCTCCCCCCCTTGATCCTGGCAGCGAAAATCTGTTAGAGATGCCTATTTAATAAAATGCCTGAAATCGCTGACTATCTTTATAACACCCAAGAACATATGTTCGCCGAAGAGAACGCATTCCCTTTCGGCCGCAATGAACAATCGGTGGTGAAGAACTACTATGAGCGCCAGAAATATCGTTATGGGACCTATTTTAAAAACCTGCCTAAACCAATTGACACCCTCTATGATAAAGTGTATTATGGAAAAGTAGACAGATTCCAGAATACGATCGTGCCAAAAAAACAGAGTGCCTATATTAAGCAAGTCTCTTATGAACAGAACGTTTTTGCGTTTGATTTTGTGGCAGATGCATTTTTTAAGCTGCAGCGTAATTTAAAGATAGCGGGAGATAGCGGCGGTATTGAAACAGAGCAGTCTGTACTCTATGATATTCAACCACAACGTGCGTGGTTTAATTATGAGAGACCCTACGTAGCCTTTCTGGACCCTCTTTTCAGGATGTATAATACTTACCTGCAAAGTTTAGATAAAAAAGATTTTAATAAAATCATCACCTTTGAGGATTACCTGAGTACGTTAATGAATTTTTTACGGACCGGCCAGTACCAGCGCCCAATTTCGCTAACGGAGTATGTACTATCCCGCGCTACCTCTCCCAACGTGTCAGGACTCGTGATAGAAATCAGCCAAGATTCGTACAGTGACGATGCAAATAAATTTCAGAAGTACTTCCTGGATCCTAATTTTTCATATTTCGTCCGCGCAGCACGAAAATTTGGCTTCTATGTAGATAAAAATGGGCCATGGCGACTTGTGGCTGATGTGTTCTCCCCTCCCATGTTGGAAGACCTTCTCGTCGCCGATCGAATTACGGGAGATATTGAGAGAAACTTTTTTGATACCTATTATACACGCACTTATACGCTCGATCTTCCTTACTTGCAGCAGCGGTTACTGGTTGAGTTTAATAACTTTGCGGAGACAAATCACATAATTAGAGAATCTGTTGCAGGCCTCAGCTATTTGGGAGCGGGTAACGGCGGAGTGGGTAACGTTGCATGCGGCCCGGCCCATACTAATATTATAGGATATAGATCACCCCAGCCGGCAGAAATAATTGATAGCTTGGGAGACCCTTATTGGCTCGATTTCTATTTTAATTTGCGCATGATAGAATCAGGGGTACATTATACTAACTCCTCATTTTTAATCGACGAATCAGTGAGGGTTTCGAGCGCTTATGATTACAACCGCGCTCTTATTTATATTAATAACCTTTTTAAGCCGTATCTTTACGATGAAAGATTATTTAAAAAGCGCTTGACAGGAGAGTCAGCGACTGTTAGGATAGGGTCAGTGGTTGATGGTCCAAGAGCCATAGTGGGCGGCAACTACTAACGGAGGCCCTGTGCTGTTTCAAATACTCGACTCAAAAGCCGATTGCGTTGGCTTTTATGCAGCTAATATTATCAACCCAACACCCATCTTGCCAGCTGACGGAGCAACGTGGGAATATTCTCAGCACCTACCTGGTGAACACTACGAAATAGGGCGCATTTACAGCCAAGGAGCGGCCCTTACAGACGTTTGTCCGGAAGATATGAAGGAGGAGTGGGAAAAGATCAAGGAGACGCTTAGAGCGTGTCTCAAAGCCTTTAGAACGTCACACCTGTCGCTCGACGAAAACTGTTTGTACGACGCTGTGCCGGAGTTCTTCCTATATCAGTACCTTGAGGCCAAAAATAAGATTACCAAACACGTTTTAGAGACGCATCCACGACCAGAGAATTACGAGTTCATGTATAACCTCGTTGAAATGCTTTCTAACATCCGTTCGCAGGCCATCAGCATCGACCTCAACCCGATCAAGCATCTTTTGAGCAGTGTCCGCGGAATGAACTTTCACCGCACGCTGCAAGCCGTCAATCACGTGTGTGATTACAACCCTTGGGGGACCGTTACGGGGCGCCTCTCGACAAACCCAAACAGTCTGCCGATTCTCACGATGAATAAGGAGTTCCGCGCGTGTATTAAACCAAAGAACGACTACCTCGTTGAGCTTGATTTTAATGCGGCAGAGTTGAGGGTGTTGCTGGCCCTCGCCGGGGTCGAACAACCCAAAAATGACATTCATAGTTGGAACGTCAAGAACATTTTCGGAGGTTGCTTGACCCGCGAGGAAGCCAAGGTTAAGACATTCGCGTGGTTGTATTCTAATAAGGAAAACAAGGACTTAGAGCGCCTCTACAATAAGGATTTGGTACGAAATAAGTACTGGGATGGCTGTAAAATTACGACAGATTATGGTAGAATAATAGAGAACGTAGACGAGCATCATGCTCTCAATTACATC
>Ga0080013_1002405_pt1 | contig 22054 bp, 37 predicted proteins | sample ETNvirenome_6_85_FD_69236 | JGI IMG/M metagenome (GOLD analysis project Ga0080013, IMG submission 69236) | Marine viral communities from the Pacific Ocean - ETNP_6_85 (SPADES assembly) (version 2) | ecosystem: Environmental > Aquatic > Marine > Oceanic | place: Pacific Ocean | collected 2013-06-19 | reverse complement strand
CGTATTACCTGCAGTAACGTGCTTGATGTGAATTGTCTTGCCACCATTACTCCCTGCGGCAGGTAAATCCACTTCCAAATTTCCACCGCTTGTATTGCAAAGTACAAGCTCTCCCCATGATGCTGAGTAAGGCGAATCGCCTGTTGCTTTTGATGCAACTGTGAAATCTGTGCTTGCAGCAGGAAGTGATTCATAGTCAACCGACCCATCTGCCTGTCTGGTCAAAACATCTCCATCAGAATGCCCAGTCGAGGTTACGAGCGCCATTGAACCAGTACCAGTTCCAACAACAATATCTCCAATGGCAACTGCTGAAATATCAGCTTCTATCCCACCATTCTCATGCTTTAGAGTTCCGATTGAGCCATCTGCCCTAACATAAGGGGCAACTGTAAAAGCATCAACTGCATCAGCATAAACATAGGCATAGTCACCTGCGGCAGTAGTAATGTTAGCACCGCCTGGCAATGTAATCCCTGAACCATGTGTGAGTGTTAATGCTCCATCAAATATAATTCTCCTCCATTGCCCAACACTTGAGGCATCGGTAAAATCCACTATTGTAGTGGTTCCCGTTATATGTAGAGTGTTTCCGTCATTACCTCCATATATATTTGTAGTTGTGGCAGACGCAACTGCTGAACCTTCAGATTCATTAATCGCTTTTGAATTTGTATCCAGTGGACCACCAAGCTGCGGTGTCGTATCCTCTACTACATTAGTAAGGAATCCACCTGATGTTGCATCGGCCCGACTAAAAGTAAGTAACCGCCAAGTGGGTGTAGCGTCATCTTGAATAAGAGTTGCTATGTCAGTTGACTCAGTAGTAATATTTAGAGAATCTGGGAGTACCAAAGTTGCGCTGTGTGTAAGGGTCAACGCTCCATCAAACTGCAATGAGATAACCGCCCCAACTCCTATAGCACTTATACCTGTAATAGTAGTAGTACCAGTAACATCAAAATAAGAACCATCTGATCCAAGTGTAAGGGTAGTTGCAGATGGTAAATCAGCACCTTTTTTAAACCTACTTCGAGTCTGCATAGCAATAATTGCAGCTGAGTGATCGTTGGGAACATCGGCCCTAGCTAGCGTTTTACCTGCTGCTGGGCTATCTACTTCTGGGTTATCATTTGTGTCTGTGGCCGCTGGGTACCCAGTACCATTACCTGCACCTAATTCTGTCATCTTATAAACCTCCTATGCGAACACCAGTGATTGCTCAATTATAAATACTCTTATAGCGTACAACTCAAATCTTTGTGTACTGTTCTGTTTTACTGTTAGTGCTAGTCTGCGTGGTTGTAACGCAGGTGATAAATCTATAGTCTGTCTTACTGGTGCAAGGCCAGTCCAAGCAAACTCGTTCCAAGACTTATCGCCCCATCTAACTCCTAAAGCTGCTCTAACAGATGAAGAACTAGTAACCAAGGCCCCAGTTATATCTGTGTAATCAACAGTTGGTGAGGTAGTAACATCTAAGTGTTCTAACTCTACCATGTGTAAGTCTTTTGCTACTGCAAGATGTTCACCAGTTTGTAATAAAGTGTTAGATGGCCCTAGGGGATCGTACCTTGAGAGCCAAAATACCTGAATATTAGTAGATCCTGGGTCACTATGAGTTGCATCTTTATTTGCTTCATATACAAATGAGCCAGTAGCTCCACTGTCCTCACCAGCCATAAGTTCTCCACTATCACCAGGACCAGTTTGAGTTGCAAACACTGAAACAGCATTACCCACCATCGGGCCATACCAAGGACCAATATGATCAGTATCAGGATCTCTTTGCAGTCTATCTACATCTAACCAATATTGTATAGTATTAGTTGAACCATTTTTAGGTGTAAAAGCTAATTTATAAAAACCATCATGATATATTGCACAAGCGTTTTTGATCTGATCAGTTGGTATAGATTCGATTGCTTTTGTACCATCAATAACTGATTGTATTGGATGACCTACAGGTATCGGTGTAAGAGTATCAAATGGTAGTAAGTATACTTGTTTGTCTATACCTAACCATAATGAGCCAACTGGGGTCCATACCATTGAGCGTGGGGCTTCACAGCCGACCTTGAGTCCTAAAGACTCTATCTTATAATCACCAGTAGTAAATGGTACTCTAAGGTCATTACCAGAAAATAGGTACATACCACTCGAACCTGCCAGCAATACCTTAGATTGGAACCCAGCACTCTTACCTTCCTCAGAGTGAATAATCATGCCATGAAGTTTACTATCGGGTCGTACTCCTACATTAGCTATTGTCTCCCATCCTGTATCTGAGAATGAATCACTCCATGTTAGATTGCCTGGGTTAGTTTCATCTATACATAAGAGTCTGTCTTGGTAGTTTAAGAATTGAATTGCCAAGGGCGGCGCAAGAAAGTTAACTGTAAGGGTGCCTTCTGTACCAGCATCCATAGTAGTTGCTATGGTGTCCATGTGAACCGCAGTAGTAGAGGTAATTGTAACTGTATCGGTTACAGCGGCAGCACCTACACCAGTAACGCCATCTATAGCAGATGCAAGAGAAGTTGCGGTTGCATCATTGGAAGTTGCGGCGGTCCAATCTGTGCCCCCCGCTGTAAGCACTGTACTAACACCATCCAAGGTTACTGTTACTGTATCACCTGCATCAATAGCAGTATAGTCATCAATTACAATTGTTGCGGTCCCAGCTTCCTTAGCAGTAGTACCATTATATGAGATTGCTCTATCAGTACTATTACCTATATACATCTTACTGAGTGCACCCCATGTTGCCATGTGAGTAGCATTATCAGGTGTTTGTGCTTGACCTATAGTAGAATCTATGGTGGTCCATGTGCTACCATTATGTTCTTTGATTACAGCCCCACTCGAAACAACTAACAGCTTACTAGAAGTACTAAAATAAAATCTATGTAATCCAGTTATAGCTTTACCAGTAGACACTTCATCAGTCTCAAACTTAGCATACCCAAGGCGCTTAACCATGCCATTGCGCCAGAACATATTTTGTGAAGCTAAACATTCTTCTACATCCAAGGAAGCAATGTTTTTGTGTATATTCACGCCCTTGCGCGACATTGGATATTCTACTACTCTAGCATTGGAGTCTGTTAATGGCATTAATAGAATCCTCCTCTATAACCATACTCAACTGGTAGTCTCGGCACACGCAGTGAATTTCGATTAGAATTTGGTTGTAATACCTTCATTTTGTCAAGTCTTTTATCATTGGCTATTTTGGCAAGAGCAAGCATCCTATTGAATTTTGCCTCAACTCGATCTGCCTTGTCAAAGCTATTAACGTATCGAAGTACCTCGGCCCATGCCCACTGTATCAGACAGTTTTCACATTCTACTGGTAAGTCACTAGTATCTGTGTTAGCCGATAGTGCTGTTGGTATTGCCCAATAGCGTTCTCTTAGCTTAGTTGCGCCACTAGGTATCGGCGCAAATCTATAGTTATCACCTTGTACTACGAACTCTGTAATAGTAGAAGTTGAGTCCATATTAGGGTCAAACTCATCAAAACTACGCCCATAACCTTCTATTAAAGTCAAGTTATCTGTAATGTTAGTAATGTCTATTGTGCGCCCAAAGTCACTTGGTACAGGGTGCGTATATGCTGTTACTACTACACTGTCACCTGCGGCCTCAGTTGTAAGTTTATCTGCGGTTTGCAAAGTTAGAACACCAGCAGCTACACCACCAGACGCAATTGAATATGTTCCATCGTTAGATGTAGAACCAGTGACGTGGATCTCCATACCAGCTTCAAAACCCGATGTAACAAGGGCAGATCCACTATCACTGATAGTATCTGGGTCTGCATCAGCAAATGAAATTGTGGTCGCAGCTATTTTTGCAGTAGTAAAGATTCTTGTTTTGTATAATGAATACCAATTAGTAGACTCTGCGAACAACGCTTTCTGTGCTTCATTAATAGCATCGGCCGCAATCTGAGCTTGACCAGTAAGCGCCGTAACATCTGTAACATCAGCCCTTGACAATCTACGAAGGACTCGATTAGTCATTTGTAGAAATGTAAGTTTTGCCATGCTTATTCAATCTCCTCATAAGCTATAGATGCTATTGCACCCGTGCCTGTGATAGTTGCATAGATGTCTGTAGCAAATATTATTGGTGTGGCAAATGAAATTGAATTACCACCTTCCTCTAGTTTTGCATGTAAAGACCATTTAATAGTTCCCGCTGCTCCACCATCTCTAAGATCAAGTGTTGCATCTGCAGCTGCGGCCGTAATGGTAGCACCATGCAGTAACCCCGCGGCATCAGCAGTAGTTACCACTGCAGTTGTGTCAAGTCTCTTTGATGTAATGGCTTCATTTCTTCCCATCTTTTACCTCCTTCTTTAGATTCGTTTTATTCTAATTGAGGGTTGTTCAAACTTAATACCATAAAAGTTACACATCTCATTTGAACAGCTTATTATTCTTGTTCTTACATCAGTGCGTTCCATTTGAAAGTCACACTTTGGGCAATTAGCTACAACGCTTATATGAGCATCGTAGAACTCTTCGACATCTGCTTTTTTTGTTACTTTCTTTTTAGCCATAATTTAAAGTTGGGAGGGCTTTTTACACCCTCCCAGGTTAGTTTGCTAACCTCCCTGCCACGCACACAAATAATGCCATTTAGTAATCGCTTAAAATCCCCTAAACTTCCACCATTGGATCTTAAGCCATTCAAAAAATGAACCATGACCCAAGGGACTAAGTCTATGACCTAGACATATTTCAAATATCCCATGATGCAATAACCTATTACAAGTAGAACATCTATAGAATCTAACATTCTCACGCTCTTCCCGTTGTTCGGGAGTGAGGGGATGCTCTCCCCCCACTTCCTCAACAGGTGCTACGTTATCTGTAGCAAGATTTATCACCTAGAAGCACCCCATAGTCTGGATGAATCCCTGACCGACAGTACCAGCATCGGCGCTAACATTCCATGCAAACATGTTAGCAAGACCAGAGTAATCAGCTGTAGTAATATCAGTGATTATCTCGGCCTCGGTGTAGCCTGTAGCTACAGCCGCGCCAGCCGCCAAACGTTGATCATCAGCAGCAACATTGCCATCTGTGGTTATATTTGTGTTATAACCATAAATCTGCAGCAAGCTAACTCCACCTGCCGTTGCCTGAGTCTTAGTGATAACCCCAGCTACTCTCATATCATCAGCAACTGAGTCTTCAACTGCAACTCCAAGAGGATTAGCCGCAGAGTCAGTATCAGACCACTGTACAACATCACCAGCAACTACTGCGTTTTCACAGGTCACAGGGATCAAAATCTTTGGTGCATCATTTCTATTTAACTGTTGTATTAACATTATGTTCGCCTTTCTTATGATTCATAAAATCAATAATGTTATGCCATTACCACGAAGAGTGTGCCAGACAAAGCGGCAACTCCTGGGTAAAAAGTGAATGTTCCCCCCGACTCAGCAACATTAACACCTGCTGAGGTATTGGTGGTTGGATCAGCCGTTACTGTGGCCCAGTGGGCTACAGAGCCCGAAGGCCCTGCAAAAGTATCGCCATCACCAATAGCGCTAAAGGTAAAAACTTTTATAACGCTCTGACCACCATTACTAGTTACTGCGGTTATTGCAGCCATACCTACCCCCTTTCCTAAGCAGTGATTGTGTTAATCACGCCAAGTTTTCTCCTGTTGTTGTAAGTGATGTTACCCTGCAGGAGTATCTGGGCAGTTCTAGCATCCTGATTAGTTGGTTTCACAAATGGTGTCGTTTTCATATCAGCGTCTTTGTGAACAACGTAGTTAATGTACTCAGAGTTCAAGAAGTGCATCTCACCAGAGGTACAGTCCCTATCAAACATGAACGGCACACCTTTGTAAGTGAAGTTCTGAAATCCGAGATCCGCAACCTTAGTATTTTGGACTCTTTGAATAGGCTGTACAGCCGCTTCGTAGAACTCATAAATACTTTGAGTCGTGAATATGATGTCAGGCTTGTCGTTACCAAAAGACAAAGTATTAAAAACTGTCCTCATATCGGTAAGTCCCTGAGCTGCAAAAGACCCACCAGTAGTAACATTAGCTTTCCACCAGGTATTCGTAGCAGGAGCAATCCCACCTAAAGTAGAAGACGTACTCATAGCGAGTGCTAGTCCACCAAAGGTCTTGCTGCCGTTGTCAGTTCCATCGCCCCATGCACCCGCGCTCAGAGTCTTTCTGAGAGCCAACTCGGTTGCTCTGGTCTTGGCTTTAAGCAAATTAACAACAGAGAACTTACCCATGTTGCTTCTTTCACTTAAACCATCAATCGTTATGCTTGCGGAGTACTGCTTCCAATCATAACGTGCAATGGTAAATTCATCTTGAGGCGTAGTATCTAGTTGATCGTACCTAGAATAACTCCCCGCAGTTGAATTTTCCTCGTAAAGCAGTGGCTCGACAACACTTTCACCCCCACTTTCTACACGTTTCAATTTCCTCCCATTAACCGCAACTCCCAGCTTTCCATTTAAATAACTGAGTAACGGATACACATCAAAAATCTGATCTTGCATCTTGGTACGATAAATCGCTAATGTCGTGGTTAAAATATCATTCCACGTTCTCGTTTCTGATATACCAGCCATTGTTACGTCACCTTCCTCCCATTAAATTAATTTATTGCATTGCGTGTTTAAACGCTTCCTCTATACTACCTACCTTTGGGGCTACACCTTCTTCCCCAGGCTGTGGAATCTCGCCAGTAGAAAGTCTCTTCTTCTCGGCTATTGTCTTGTTGTGCTCATCTACAGTTTTCAAGTCGTTGTTAGCAGCACGTGCGGCTTTATATAAAAGCTCAACATGCTCAAACTTTGGATTCTCTTGAATAGCAGGATCAAACAACCTCGACAGTTCTTCCATCTTGCCTTGCTGGTCATGCCAATCTGGGTATTCACTATCCATCTTATCGAATGCGTTATTAATATTTGCCTCGCGGCTTCTCTCAATCTGGGGGTCCAAATGTGATTGCTTAAAGTTAGATAACTTTTGTTCAATCATGTTGTTTACTATTTGCATTCCTTTCTTCTCAGCATCGCTCATGTCGTTACTTTCGCCAGTGTTGTTGCCAACTGCGATTCTCTGTTGTTCCTCGGTAGCCCACTTTCTAAATGATGGGCTGTTCTGTAGACTTGCGAGTGTCTGAGCGGCCCTCTCTACTCCCCCTACACCTCTAAAGAGTGAATCTGTGTCCTCCTTGTATTGGCGGCCACTTCTGATTTCGCCATCGCGCTCATGCATTTTCCTTTCGAGCTCTTTGTGAGCTGATTCGGCGGCTTCGAGCGTTTTGAACTTACCAGATGGTTCTTGGGTTACAGCAGGACTATCCGCAGGGTCATCAGTGTGTTTTTCCTGTGGTATATCTTCTGCTATCTTCCCTAATTCCTGATCTTGTGGTACATTAATCTGTGCATCTAAATCCATAATGGCCTCCTAAAAGGTTGTCATTGTTTGTGTGTTATTACACCATTCTAAATTGTTAAGGTAAAGTCTTACCTTTTTTAAATAATATTGGTGACTCAACAGCTCCGCCACCTTTTTCTTTTGATAAACGCTCACCGATTAACTCTTTACCGATTTCACGTTTTAATACTTTGCGTGATTTCTCCTTTCCCTTTTTAGTCTTTATTTTTCTAAGTTTCTTTGTTAAACGCCCAACTAATGGTGAGTCAATACCAGGAACCCTGCCAATAATGCCCCCACCAGGCCCACCCATCTTTTCAAATATATTGGCCATTCACTCCCCTATAATATAGTGACATTAGTTGCCACCTAATGTCCACTCATCCTTTTCCAGCGTAAAAAATTGAATGCATCTTCTAAACCATAGTTTTTAACTATCCCACGTAACTGTTTTTCTAACAAACGCCTTACTACATTATTACGAGTTCGTTGATTAATTTCCTCTGCAGTAGTAAGTAACTTTTTTGTTGAGCCCATATCAGAGCGTCCAAAAAGGTTACCAGCATCGGTAAATTTTTGACCTCCTGGGCCAAATCTAAACCCTGCACCAGCTGGGAACAAACTGGTTAAGTCACCCCCAGATTGTGCAAGTCGTTCTCCTAATCTACTTTTTCTTTTAACAGTAAATGGCATAATTATAATGGGGGCGCATCTGCTAACCCCTTTTTCTTCATTAATTTTGCTCGCTGTTCAGGACCAGTGATCTGTGCACCGATACCATCACAATAATAGTTGTATACTACTGGTTTTGGTCCACTTGATATTAGTCTTATTGCCTCACCCTTGCAACAAGGGCACTTCTCATCCCCCCTCTCATCAACTACATGGAAGTTTATCCATGCTTTGTTACACTCTTTACATTCATAATCATACATTGGCATAAGTTACCTCAAGATGAATTAGAAGTTGCACTTGATAAATTGATTCCTGGCATTATTGATTCCTGGCATTATTGTTTCCCCCTACTACTTAGTACACTGGTCAGTAAACTAGATTTTACTTTTTGTGCTTCTATACGTTCCTTAGACTTGATACCTTCCATAGCAACCTGACTCTTCATTTTAGTTTTCTGTAAATCAGTATCGCGCTTAGGTTGATCTTTAGCTTGTTCGCCCTGCACCGCAGTTTGCACTGCCTGCTGGCGTTCTTGCTGTACCTGCTGTTGAGGTTTAAGTAGTTCCTCAGCTTCTGGTACTTGAAATGCATCCAAGAGTTTCTTGGTTCCAACGAATGGATTAACAATAGGATTAGCTTGTAGAGTGTTGTACAATAATATTGCTTCGGCTTTCTTCTTGTCCTCAGTATCAAGTTGCGTTGACCCAACTTCTATATCAAAATTATACTCCCCTGCTATTTGTTTCTTATCTACAGTTAACCAAGGAAGTAAGACCTGAGCTTGATCGCCGACCCTCCCTACAACTTTATGAGGGACACCCGCAAACTGTTGTGCTTGATTAATATTTACTTGCTGACTATCTAATGCATTTGGTACAGTCTGAGAAGCAAAGTCGAATTGTTCTTTGTTTAAATTAAGTTCTCTCTTAGATAAAGTCTGCTGTAACATAACTGCCATCTTATTAACTATACGAGCATGAAAGTCCTCTATAATAACTGATCTCTCAGATCGGCGCGACTTTACACCTTCATTAATTAGCGAAGGCTCAGTTGCGGTGTCAAAGTTCTTTGATTCGCCCGCCTCAAAGCCACTTACACCTGCGGTCTGACGAATAGAACTCTTAACTGTACTACCAACTATATAAATATCCTGTGCTATGTTTACATCTTTGATTGGCTCCAAAGCACCAATTGGCGACTTATTGGATAACATTACTATGCCATCAGGACCAGTTTGGAGTTTCTCTATTTCCTCGTTAGTGAATGTCCCTTCTTGTGCTATATAAGCTCTCTTGGACACACGCCTCACATGATCGAGCTTCATTGAGTTAATGCGATTAAGCTCATCTTGAGCTGCGATGTAAGTATCCACATCGCTAATAGGCAAAAGCTCATCAGGATTATAATTAAACCAAAGAGTTTCAATGGGGAAACCTCCTCCAAAATCAAGGGGCCAAGGTCCTTCTTGCAGAACTTTGTCATGTGTTTCCACAATGTCAATAACTTTTCCATGTTTTTTATCCCAGATCCTCCAACCTACCACAAGGTTCAAATCGTTTGGAGTCCCACCATCAGCAACGGGCTCCTCAGTAGAGTTCATCTCAGATGCTATAGATTCACTAGTGGGATCAACATCTATACGATGATTAGCAATCAGATCCGAGGTGTTCTTAAATTTCGCATCATGTTGTACATCGTACAGAGAACGTGCCCACCTTAGAGCGATCCAATCAGCGTCACGTAAGTTATGATCCTTTGCCTTGGGATCAACTCGTAGATCCATCGGCGATCTTCGCACAGCGAAAATAGAATCCTCTTTGATGAGCTCATGTACTTCGAGCAAAGTCTTATCTTTTACCTTCTCTGTTTTGAAGGTATAACCAAATTCCATTAGACCCCAATGACCAATTAAAGCGTCTACAAGGCATTTATCGGTTTGCTCCTTTGTACGCAGCTCTTGGTAATGGGAGTCTAAAAGTAATCTCAGCATTGATGCTGAGGCAATAGTGTTAAATAGTGTGCCATCTGGCAACTTGTGAGGTCTTTTCTTTGGTGATACCAAGACCTTAGGTCTCCTCAGATTAATAGATGGTTTGATGGTACTGATATTACTAAATACCATATTATCTATAGTAGCTGTTCTATATGGTCCATTAGGTGCCAGTAAATCGGGGTCCCATTGAACGCCACGATAGTAGTTGCGCCAAACTTTGAGTTGCTTCTTTACTTTATCATCATGACGCGCATGTGCATTTGATAATCTTAGCTTCCATCTTGGTAAGTCAATTTTTTCTGGCATAATTAATTAGTTCCTGAGAACAAGTTTTGCAATTTATTAATTAGTAATTCTGGTTGTGCACCAAGTTTTTTCATTAAATCTTCTAATTTTTCTATACCTCTAATTTGTGGATTAGTTAGAGAAGATGCTCCTGGCTCTGCATGAGCTGCTGGGGTTGAAACGCCACTATTTAATCTTCGCCGACTAATTTCTTGTCCTAACTTGTTATATAAAGTATCAGATACTGTCTTTCGCCCTCGATTAGTTAATATACCTTTAGCTCCAAAACCACGAAGATTAAACCCCCCACCAATAGCTGGGGTAAAGTTTTGTGCTCGTTGTAATGCAGGAGCAGCAGCTTTTCGTAATTGTTTTAAGAGAAAATTAGTTTCTAGTTCTCTTAGGTTTTCATCTGGTGTCGGGTTTCCAAATAAGTCTGGCATATTTAGTTCTTCCTGTTCTTTGGTTTTCCAATAAGTTTTTTAGTATCTTTTGCGGTGCCACTAGTTAACAATTCATCTATTTTATCTATTACCTTACCTGTTGCTTTATCAAATCCAAATATTCCGCCACCAGTAGACCCCTTACCTGTTCTACCTGTACCAGCTAAACCAGAGCCAAGGTCGCTTCTTGTAAAAGATTTGTTTGCTAATTTATTAGTGAGGTTTGAACCCCACTTAGTTATCTCTGGCTTAAAGCCTTTAAGATAAAAACCTCCACCCAGTAATAAGTCCGTAACAGCTTTCTTACCACGCTTCTTAATTGCTTTACCTAGTTTGCTATCTTCTTTTACGCTAAATCCTGGCATATTTAGTTCTTCCTTTGTGCAGGGTCAACTAGTTTCTCAGTGTTGCCCTTACGTTTGACAATCTTTTTACGCAAGGCGCGACGCATTTGTGCTCCTATCTTAGCTTCTTTTAAGTTTTGTAAAACTTCATTTTGTGATATACCAAGTATTTTAGTATTTGGATCAATACCACGAAAAGCCTCTTTCATCTGTTTTGGCCGCAATCTTACATTTGATCCTTCTGGCAAGACATCTTTACCCGCCTCACCCAATAAAAATTTACCTAAACGACTGCTAGATGCTTTAACGGGACCTAAAATTCCTGCAGGACCACCAAGCAAGAAACCCTCAAGAGCTTTCTTTCCATGTTTTTTCATTGCTTGCCCTAAGACACTATCTTCTTTTACACTAAATCCTGGCATTAGCTAGCTACCCCTCTCATCTCTCGTAATCTTGAATTTTGTTCATAAGCTATAGAAGATCTTTTCAATGAATCAAAACAATTAATTGGTATCACCTTCTTCTTAGCTGCAATACTTGGACGAGACATGATGCCATATCTAAAAGCATCAACAGAGTGATCTCTTCTACCTAGTGGCTCTTCTTTCGCGTCATTAACATCGGGCCTTCTCTGAGGCTTCCATATATACCCAAGTATCTCCTCTACAAGTTTCTCACACCGAGCAGATATAAAAACTCTAGGAGAGCCAGTGGTACCAAGAATAGGATGGATATGAGCAGGATCATTATACAAAAACTCACCGACACGATTGAGTCCAGCGCGTAGTGTATTATTGGCCTTAGCCAATCCTCGTAAACCATGTTCATGATATTCATCAGCAGTAGTCCACTCCTTTCCTTCCCTCTCACCTACAGTATTCCATACGCTAGGATCAGTACGATTATAATGAAAAAGCTCCATCTTGAATTTCTCTTTAATTTCTCTGACGTGCTTTGAAATAAGTCCTGAGTCATAATACATATCATATACAAACAAATTAGAATCCTTATCAACATACCACCCAAGAAAACAAGCAGGGTTCGCTTGTCCATGATCGAGTGAGGAGAAGATGTACTTGTACTGTTCTTTGCGAAGAGGTGCTCTAATTTCATAGTCGCAATTTTCATTTGGAAAGACATGGATGTTACGATCGAACTGGGGCCATACTTGGCCCTCTGCAGCATCCCAGCTTCCATCAATATATCTTTTAACCCAGTAATCAGGTTTCCCAGCTGATATCCTATCTACATACCCATCGGGTAGCCAATTATTGTCACGAGGTAACGCCTGAATGAACGCAAGGTCATCAGGAAGCCTGCCAGCGAAATGAGGGTCTACGAATCGGTGCTTGAGCCACCCAGGCTCAGGGTTCGATGCATAGAAACAATGAAAAATTGGGTATGTACCATCTGGGAGCTGCCACCTAAGACGACTTTCTAACATGTTTATGTCATCCTCGGCACATTCGCTGGCTTCGTCTACGGCCGCCCATCCCAGTTCCATTGACTTCACACGATCTTTGTTTTCGGAGCCCCCTATACCTCCATATAAAATAGTTGAACCATTTACAAATTCTATAGTCTGATCTGCTTTACGATGGTTAGCCATTATCTTGGTCCCAGACATACGCTCTATCTTTGAGATCAATGCAAGCAAAGTGACAAGCGTGGTTTCTTTAAATGCCTTAGCCTCCTGGCGGCACATGAATCCGCGATTCCCTGGGTAGAGCATTGACAAGCGTGTACCTTCTGAGGAGATACACCACGATTTACCTCCTCCGACTGCCCCGCCATATAGCTTGTTGAGTTGCGGTGCATCTCTAAATTGCTTTTGTCTAACTGTTGGACCTTTTTCACCATAATATAGATCGTAGTTTTCTGTCATCGTATGTTATCTAATACCCTAGGTGGTTGAGTAAATAACTGTGAAAGCGGTGATCCATTAAACTGCCCTATAGGAGCTGTAGGAGATTGACTTGGTTGTGGCGCCCCCCCTTGCTGTTGTCTAATTTGTATCAACTTTTGTAAGAGTGCATTCTTGTCTGCCCCACCTTGGTTGGCCCCAAACTGGTTCAATTGAGATCGTGGTGATGCTTCTAGTTGTCCTGATCCGCCCATTATTTCTTCCTCTCTTTGCGTAGTTTACGAGCTAAGAATCCTCCTGTTTTGTCTTTACTGAAGGGCATAGGGACAACAGGCCACCTAGTAGGAAACTTAGAGGGAGGTTTAGCTCTAATTGGGAACTTTCTGCTAGATTTGTTCTGTGGATAACCTTTTCCTGGCGGCATTACTTATCCTCCTTGTTGATAGTAATAGTCACAGTCTCCTTATCTTCCTCGCCAGCTTTACGCATATGAGGAGGTACATACATGTTTATGTTTATCTGTGAGGGACCCCGATCATCTTGCTGCCCAACGCCGCCCCTTTCGAGGATCTCCTTGACTGCCCCTAATCTGATATGTGGGGGGTTGACAGTAAGCTCGGTTCCCTCACCACTTATCGAAGGAACCTCAATCGTCTTTTGAGCCATTTCTTTAAGACCCTCCATCGCTGGTTGGACCATTGCATTAAGCTCAACTTCATATTCTGTTTTCCTTTCATCAAGTAACTCGCGTTCGCGCTTCTTCCACATGGGACTCTTTCTCAAGTACCTCAAGGTCTGCATAGTGATACCATGTAGATCGCAACACTCTTGGAGTCCCCGCCTTCCAAAGATTAAGTCAAGCATTATGTTCTCATTCCTTGCAGCTAGTTCATTCATTAGAAACCCGCTCCTATTCCTCTTTCAGCTAATACTCTTTGTAGTAAATTAGTTTTTTTGGGGTCACCCCTTAAAGACTGTACTTCTCCAAATATATTAGCAACATCACCAACTGGTCCTAGAGCTTTACCAAGTAATTTAGTTCCAAGTGCTGCTCCTGGTATTGCTCCTAATAACTTTGATCCACCCTTAAAGGTTTTGTTAAAGAAGTCCATTATCTTTTGTCTATTACCAATACCTCTAAATTCCCCACTTAACGGCAAACTCTTATTTTTTGCGACTACGTATGTATTACTATTTACTGCCTCCTTTGCCATTATATCAGCTTGTGCTTGGGTTGGTTTCTGATTAAACACATCAAAGGTTATTTCAGGGTTAGTAATAAACCCCCTCATATCTGTAGTTGGTCCCAGATTTACAACTCTTATAGCTCCTCCTAGTTCATCAACAAGTTTTTCTGTGTTCCCTTTAGTTATAAAATCGGCAAAATCAGCATGTGTTTCGACTCCTATATCTATAATGGTACCATCGGGTAGTAAAAACCCATTTTTACCTTCAACAGTACTAGTCACTTTGCCAAACTCTTTTACCTTTTGAATAGTAGTATTCTTAATCTTATCAATAAGTTTATTACTAAGTCCAGCCACTATTTACTATGAGCCTCCAAGCAAGAGGTATAGTTCACAAGAGCATTGTACCGATCATGTATCTGATTCATAGCTTCTTGGGTAACTACATAATAAGGTTTATGATTGTTATTCTCATCAAGAAAAGTTGTTGGCACAATACCCTCAATCAGTTCATAGTAGGTATCCAAGGCCATTTTCCTTTGTTCCATACACTGTGTAATCACATGGGGCATATCGCCCGCCACTAAAAGCATGGCTCCAAGCGCAAGTATTTTCATAACTACCTATACTTATACCATAATGTTAACACATTGTCAAGTAAAATATCAAACAATTGACACCTTTGTCAAAGAATTGTCATTATGTAGTGTGCTGCAAGTTTCATACCACTCCCTGGGGTATGTTGTCCCAGTACAACAAGACTTGTTGTTGACATTTGAAACAAGCTCTAGGGTACGCCCACGGCTATAACATCACTATTGAGGGGGGAGGGGGAAGAAGCTTGTTTCAAAATAAAAAGCATGCTTTTGATAATGATTATCATTATCATTAAGAGAAGCACTTATTCTATTGATAATGATTATCATTAAATTTTTGTAAACTATTAATTTATATCATTCATACCATTTTGCCGCACCACTGTGGCATTATGCCACATCATAAGCTATTGATATCATTGTACTTATTGTTAAGTGCGACAATATTGTAGAATTGTATACAATATCATAATATAATTAACATATAATTAATATATAATTAGGTGTTCTGCTATAACCTATTGATTTTTTGGATATATTCATTAATAGTTAAATATTGATAAATTATATAATCATATAAAACAACTACTTATAAGATATTCGTAATATATGGCACACACATTGCACTTATATAATGGTAAGATGTTATTTATTACTTTATTATAGAAAGAGGGTGATTTTAGAATGAAAATGCAAAGGTATTCGGCGGCAAATAAACATCAGGCAAAATTGTTGGTGCAAACTATTAAAACGTTTGGTTTAAAGGCCGAAATAGATCCAACACGGAAAGCAACATTTTATTACGAGCCGAAAGCTTTTCCTATTTTAGAGGAAATTGTGTTAATCATGCATGGTTAATCAGTAGTAATAAAGCAATGTTAGAGGGTCTGAATAGGCCCTTTATAGATTGTTTTATTAATTTATAATCTAGAAAGAGGGTGATAACTATGACTCAGTATTTAAAACATGATGGATTAACAATAAGCAAAGGAAACTACAAAATTGATCGATGCACTGGTGTTTGGAATATCACTTGCTATCTGAATTGTACTTTTTGTTATAATCGCAAAATGAGATTTAGATCCGCGGAACTGTGCAAAGCTAGGAATAAAAGCCTAAGTAAGAAAAACCATTTTGTTGATAGTTTTGACTACTTAGTAAAAAAATATAAGTTTGCACAGTTCAGATATCATGCTGACGGAGAAGTGTATGATCAATTTTATTTTAAAGCACTTGAAAGCATCGCAAAGCGGAATCCTCAATGCTTTTTTGTAATGTATACTAGATCTAAATTTATTCCTGTAGATTATTATACAGGTAAGTCAAAACAAAGCAATTTTCGAATTATAGATAGTCTTGCTAGAAAAACATCTAAGCATAAAGCGGTTATAATCGAAAAAACAGATAAAACACCCGAAGGATATTTTAGATGCCCAGCGGCTAGTAAAAAAGATACTGGTATATGTGCGAAGACTTGTAACTATTGTTATGATAGTGCAATCGAAATCATAAGCGTCGCATTTGAAAATCATCAATAATTAATGATTTGCAAAAAATTCTTGAATTACTTACTAACCATTTTTTAAGGGATAAATAAATGAATAACTTATCAGAAGAGAAAACTCAAAAAGTATTTAAAATAAAGTTCCGAACAGTCTACGGAAATAGACTGATCTATCCAATGAATGACACGTCACGGGCCTTTGCAAGATTAATGGACAAAAAAACCTTCAAAAGTTGGGACCTTGATATTATCAAGAGTCTAGGATTTGAAGTTCAAATTGCACAGGACGTACTATAAAGTAATAAATTTTCTGAGTCCATTATAATTATAATGGGCTTGATTGAATTTATTATTATTAATCTTTTTTAAGGAGATAGAAAATGAAAAAAGCAAAAATGAAAAGGTATTCGGCGGCAAATAAGTACCAGGCAGAAGCATTTGTTAAAACCATTAAATTTTTTGGAATGAGGGCTGAGATAGATCCAACATGGAAGTCTACATTTTACTACGAACCAAATGCGCTTCCGATAATAGCGGAAGCGGCTTGGAGAGAACTGGTTAATCGGTAGTAAATTTTCCAAGCCCATTAAGAAATTGGTGGGCTTGATTGAATTTATTATTTATTAACTTTTTAAAGGAGAGCCTGATATGAAAATCGCAATTGAGTTGAATATAAAAAACAAGAAGGATGTTAATCGTCAGGATTGGCACTATATCCAAAAACTCTTAAAATATGCAATTCGCAAAATGGAGTTCACTAAAGGCTTTGCTATTACTACTCCTGATGGAGATACGATAGGAAATGTTGAGATTATAGAATAAAGGATTTTTTAGTAATTTATTAATCTGTACTTTTATTAACTTTTTAAAGGAAGGAGAGATTCGAGATTAAAACATATATGCAATATTTTATAAACCAGGCCCCAGGACGGGCCGCATTAAGGAGTTCTACATGTCAGCATACCACCAGGATCAAAAATCAAATAAAGTAAGTGATAGATATTCATTTATTAATACCTGGAAAGTCGATCAGATAATTAGGGCAAAGGGTTTTGAGGTAAAATCATACCAGGAAAACGCAACTAATAAAAGAGAGAACGAAGGCTTTCAGACGCACTTAATTAGATACGAACATCCAGGACTAAAATTGCGAGATCGTAGTATTGAATTAATTTTATTAAATAACCATTTGGGCCAAAAACCATTTAATCTAATGGCGGGTGTTTTTGAGTTCGCATGCTCTAATGGTTTAATTGTGGGCAATTGCTATAACAATTTCAAAGTTTATCATAAAGGCTTTACTGAACTAAAAGTTATGAGTGCCGTTAATAATGTTGTTAAACTAGTCCCTAAGATTAAAAATAATATTGAACAGTGGGGCAATTTAGACTTAACACCAATCGAACGTGCGGCATATGCGAGAGCCGCAATTAGCCTAAGATACCAGGGTAAAGTGCAAGTTGATCTAGATCATTTCCTTATTCCTAAAAGGTCTGCAGATCGTAATAGATCTCTGTGGTCCCTGTATAATAATATACAGGAAAAGTTAGTGGGCGGAGAAAAAACAGTCCTAAAAAACGGCCGTAATTATACATTCAAAAAATTACGATCCATTGACAACAGTATAAACGTTAACAAGGGCCTCTGGGAATATTGCAACGCAATGGGACTATTAAAAGAGAAGGGCCAAAGTATTTAATAAAAGCTAGGGCCTGGGACCTAGTGGTCCTGGGCCTCATGGTTTTATTAAGTAAATTTATTAACTTTTTAAAGAGAGGAGATGTTTTGGAATTAATTGGAATTAATTAGAAATGTTTATTAATCTTTTTTATGGCGGTTTAAAAATGGAAAAATGGAGATATCCGAAAGACTATTTTGGTATTGACCCTCAAGGTTATTCAATTTTAGTAGCACAAAACAGAGATAGTGATACCTTAACAAGGTCAAATTTTGAAACTATCAGCAAAGAAATGAAATGTATTAATTGGGATAACGATTCAATGAATAGTGCTCCGAATGTTATTAATATTCGTCAAGGTCATTGGGCTTGTGGGTGGTTAGAATTATTGTTAGTTAAAAATAACACTAAAGCATATAAAAAAGCCCTTGAAATTGAAAAAAAATTAGACGAATACCCTGCATTTGACGAATCCCATTGGAGTCAATTGGAATGGGATGAAATGGCTGATTATTGGGCTGGCATGGATTTACAAGATAGGATTGACTTATGTAAAGAGCATGAGCAATCAATTTTTAGTGCACGATTTGATTATATACCAGATAATTGCAGTTTAAAGGATGCTTTGAGGGATTGTTAAATATGTCTTTGCTAATGGTTTTATAATTTATTAATAACATTTATAGAGTTAGAAATTTGGAATTGGAATTGGAATATGAAAATTGATTATTAACTTTTTATAAAGGAGTAAAATGAAAAATGAAAAAATAAAAGTTATGGCAGATCTGTATAATGGGATCTTCCAGGTACAATCCTTTGAAGATTATGACGGGTGTGAAGTTTTAAATCCCGCTGACTTCTGGGAGTGCTTAGGTGAATTACGGAAGAATTATCCCCCTGAAATGGAGCAGAACTCTTTCCAGAATAAAATTATTGGTGCTGAACTTAATAAAAAATGGTTTAAAAAAATTGCTGACGAGTATGGCATATTCAGCAAAACTATAGTGGATAAAGATTAATTATAACCCTATTGGAAGCCCCAATTACTGGGGTTTCTGATAGTTTTATAATTTTCAAATTTATTATAGGAAGAGAGGTGAAACTAAATGAAAATAGAAAATGAATTACAATGTGAATTTTGTCGCACAGCTTTAACTTTTATAGAGGGTGTAGAACTACCAGAAGAAAAAACCAATTTAGGGAAAACTTTTTTATGTAAACAATGTTTTAAATGGTATCAAGAAAATCCTAATGATTATGCCGCAACATTAGGAATGATCCCAGTTTAGGATTCGCACTTTTAGGCACAATAAATCAATAGCTTACAAGAGTTTTTGGAACTTTTGGAATCGTTTTGGAACTCAAAATATCGAATAACTCATTATGATACAAAAACTTAAAAAATCCAGAGTTCCAAAATTCCAAATTCTGGGGGTGCTCCCCCTAAGAAGCTTGTGGGGAGTTTGTTGGAGTAGAAGAATAAGGTAGTATTATATATAAAAAAAAAATATAAATAAAACAATACTATACTACGTAATTATCTAAATCAACACAGACTTAATTAGTTTACCAACAAACTTGGTTGACAGGAGAAGGAGATGCCTAAAAAAGTTTGGAATTTTGGAATTTGACTTTAGTAATCTGATTAATAAGGAGTTACAGCGTTTTAGAGTTCCAAAACCGATTCGCAAAGTTTCAAAAATTGCTCTAAACTATTGATTATAAGGCGATAAAAGTGCGAATCCAACATATGAAAATAGTTCTTGACAACAGCGTTTGTATGATATATATTAAACTGTGAAAGGGGGTGAGAACATGGTAGTAAGAAGTATAGACAATGATACAAAGCGTGAACGTATGGGTACTGCTATTGATTGGTTAGTGAGAGCAAAGGAGCATAGCTATGCAGATGAAACAAAGGCAATAGATTTTATTATTCGTGATATTCAAGATATGCTTGAAGATGACCCTAATGAAGGAGGTGAGTAAGAATGACTAAACAATGTAGTTGTGGTGAGGAAATGGAGATGGACGCGACCTGGTGTGAGCTCTGTCATACTAACTATGATATAGCCGAGAAAGAACTCATTAAGAAGTGGGATAAGATAGATAATATTGATCCCATGTTCCAAATGTTAGTGAGAGAAGGGCTTAATCTAACTAAACCAAGGAAATAGCGGGGCACTTATGAGATTCGATGGATATTATAAAGAGATGATAGTCGCGCGAAACTCCAAAGCAAAGGAACTTGCCCAGGAGAAAGCCCAGAAGAAAGCGGGCAAGCGCGCAACTAAGAAGATGAAAGAGATCATTAAGACTATGGAGGACAAAAATGAAGAGTGACCTCGAACAAATACACGAGTTCTTTGAGAACTTACAAAAGGCGGGGCTCTATCATTATTATCTGCTGACCTTAGATCGCCATGCAGAGGAACTTGGAATAAGTCCTGTCACTCTTGCATTTCAACTGATGATAGAAGCGCGCGAACACTCAGGATTACAGGAGTCCTTCACATTGCTGAAGGATGTATTAGGCAGACTAAAGAAAGAACATAAAAAATCTTATAAAAACGCGAAAGGAGCGTGGATAAATTGAAAACTGTAAACCTTAATAAAAAGAAACGTAATACTCGTAGTAAGAAGTTACTACTAGAAGAGATTAATGAAGCTCGGCGACTCTGCGGCTTACCAGAGTTAAACATCAAACGTCGGTCTTGCCTAAAGTGTGACCGCAAGTTCAAGAGTGAGGGCAACCACAATAGAATTTGTAAATCTTGTACAGATGAGAATAGATACTCTTATTGTCAATTCCCAGAAGAGGCACCACAACCTGAGATTAAAAACTTTACCAGGGGGGCGAAATGAATGAGAATATAGACTTTAGACCTCTGATAGATTGGATGTCCATAAACGTGTGGGGTATGAGCCTCAGCGAAGCACTCCGCGGTGGGTGCTGTGTACGCTGTCATTGTACAATTAGCACAAGCAATGACAACTACGATTATAAAACCGCTGGTTTATGTGGCCAGTGTCGGCTGTTACTGGGAAAAGGAGGGGCGAAATGAGTGAATCACAATCAGACAAACTAGTAGTAGATAACTCCACACTACAATGCTTCAAGGATTGTCCTAAGAAGTGTTATCTGAGGTATCGTAAGCACTTAGTACCAAAAGATGGCACGAATCGCTTTAAGCCAGAGTTTGGCTCCGCGATTCACAAAGGAATGGAAGCGTGGTACAAGACTAAAGATGCTGAGAAGATGGACAAAGCGTTCATTGACTACTGGGCAAAGTATGATGGCCAAGACTCGGCTATGATACGAACTATGGAGCGTGGCTTGGTTACACTTGAGAAGTATCGGCAAACATTTATTGATGAACCAATCAAGTGCGACCCAGAGATGACAGAAGTAAAGTTTTGTATTGATGTTGGGCCATTCATGTTTCATGGTACATGCGATGGTATTGTTAAATGGTTAGATTGGGAGGGATACTATATCTTGGAACACAAAACCTCGACTAGGAAGAACAGTATATGTGTTCGCCCCAATGCACAGATTGAGGGTTACTCGTATGGAGCGGCGGCGATATCGGGACTCAAGATCAAAGGTGCTATCTTTAACTTTTTTACTTTTAGGAAAGGGCGCGCAAAGGAGAAGATCGAGAACACCATAGATATTAATAGACAGATGGTAGATATTAGTGAGGAGTCTATCGAACAATGGAAGAAAGACTTTCTGTACTGGGCACACCAATTGCAACACTCTGAGGAGTCTAACACCTGGCCCCGCAACACAGGTATGTGTTTTACCTATGGTCGGTGCCCCTATCTAACAATCTGTGAAATGGGTGGTAGTTTAAAGAATGTAGATGCAATGTATAACATCACACCCTGGGAACCTTGGAAGGAGGTCACATGACATTACAAGAAGCTAATGATTATTTAAAACATTTCAAATCGGGCCAAGCCATACTTAACTTGGACAAACTGTATGAATGTTTCAAAGCAAAACTAAAGGCCGAGTGGGAAGGGCCAAAGGCACCATCAA
>Ga0080013_1002404_pt1 | contig 22054 bp, 17 predicted proteins | sample ETNvirenome_6_85_FD_69236 | JGI IMG/M metagenome (GOLD analysis project Ga0080013, IMG submission 69236) | Marine viral communities from the Pacific Ocean - ETNP_6_85 (SPADES assembly) (version 2) | ecosystem: Environmental > Aquatic > Marine > Oceanic | place: Pacific Ocean | collected 2013-06-19 | reverse complement strand
CGGAACATCAAAGATGGCCCAACACCTACGCCAGCCGTTGCTGAAGAAGTTAACCGCAAGGCCCCTTCGTAAGTAGAATTCGTGGGTGCGGCACCTTCGGCTGTTGATATATGCAATTTACTGAAAGTAGTTGCCGTTGTCCCGATACCGAGACGACCCGACGAGTCGAGCCGCATTGCCTCAATAGTAGCGGTGTTAAAGGACATAAAATCACTCACGTGACTGTATTGAATTTGTCCTGAATTATTCGCAGCAGCATCCGCGAACATAATACGGGCGACGCCGCTATTATCTGTCATCAACGTCATACCAACGGTTGTTGACCGCTCAGCGATCAGACTATCGGCTGCGGAACTGGCAGTGCCGCCTGTATTGTCCCCTTCAATATGTAACGTAGTAAACTGTGGGCTGTCGCCAGTGCCAACTCCAATCGAAGTCCGCAAGGTCGCGCCGGATTCAGCGGCTGGGTCGCCAGAGCCGTCGCCGACAATCATTTGACCGTCGCTTAAAACACCCATCGCCGTAATGGCCCCACTGCCGGAACCTAAAAGCACGCCGCCATCGGTCAGTGATGTAGCGCCGCTGCCGCCGTTGGCGACCGGCAGCGTCCCAGTAACCTCTGCCGTCAAATCGACGCCGCCAGATTTAATCGTGACCGCGCCAGAACTGACTGCGAAATTGTCGGATGAAAATGACGCGACACCTTTATTGGAGGTGCTGGCGTCCTCGCCGCTGATGGTAACGGTGTTGCCGCTGCCAACCGTGTCGATGCCTTCACCGCCAGCCAGCGTGAGGCTTTCGCTGTCGAGGTCGATACTCAGCGCGCCGCCGGAATCAGCTTGAAAATCGAGGTCTTGCGCGGTGACCTGTGCATCGACGTATGCCTTGACCGATTGCTGGCTTGGCAGCTTCGTCGCGCTGTCCGACGCCATGTTGTCTTCGTCAATGGTGTCGGCCAACTGCGCGAACGTGATGGAGCCAGCGACGGGGGAATACGTCGCCGCCGCCGTCCCATGCACAACTTCGATAGAAACTCCGCTGGGGATATTGCTATCGAAGGTTAAAACCGCGCCGGCGAGACTGTACGAATTTTTACTCTGATAAACTCCGTCCAAAAATACTTGCGTATTTCCTTCCTGACCCGGCTCGGCAGACAGCGTGTACGACGCCGTCGATCCGTTTCCGGTGAAAGTCGAAACGCGGTAGTCGGTAAAGCTTTGGAGGGTCGCCAGCGAGAGGCTATCGACTGCACTTGTCGTGATGTTTCCGCTCGCATCAAACGCCATGAGCCGGGAAGCGCGAGAGGTCGAGCTCGGCAGCACCAGCGTAGCCGTGTCAGTCGGCGGAGCCTTAACTGTTCGGTCGACTTCTTCTTGGATTTCCTGCGAGATCATCGTCAGCTTGTCGAGCGCCGCTTCATGCGTCTCTGCGCCAAACGGGTCGTTCGCGACGTAATCAGTCGTCTGCGTTTGTTGGGTGGCGCGCGTTACGACGACTGTGACGCCAGACGCGGGAGCAGATCCAAACGTAACATTCCCACCACTATCGGAGCCGACTCCTGACAGCGTATAGTGTGTCGTCAGCGTCTGCAGTGTCTCGACACCCGCCGCGGTGCGCAGATAGACCTTGATGTCCGCTGACGTTAAGACCTTGAAGGTGTACGCAAAGACAGTTTGACTGCCGTCTGCTGCGTAGCTGTTTTTAGTTGATGTAGTGCTAATCGTCATCACATCGCGCCTTCAATAATGTCGTTCTGTGTCTCTTGGGCTCGCTCCAATTCACTGATGTGCCGCTGGATAGCCCTGCCGTACCGTGGGTGCTCGAGCAATTCGAGTTGCGCCTGTTTGCGACTGTGCATCCAAATTTTCTGCAGCTGCACCTTTAACGCTTCGCGCGTGTTCTTGTTTTTGTCTGCCAGCGTCAACATGCGACGCATGTGCGGATCTTTATTCCACTCGCGCGCGACCGCTGTCAGGTTTTCCCAGCCGAGTGTGTGAGCTCGTTTTTGATACCAGTAGCGCTCGTCGTCGGTCAGACCAACTGGCTTATCTAAACGAGGTATGGCGAGCGACGAGGCGGCAGGAGTCAAGGTGATGCCGCCAAGCCTTAACCCTAGATCGGCTACCGGATCCTCTTTGACCGCGGACACACGGAACGGTGAAATTACGTCAGGACCGACCGCCAGATTGTACGACTGCGTATTCGGATCGTAGTTTCCGCTGTGCATGTCCTCGCCATTGATGGCAACCCTCGGGTTGAGATCTGCTGATAAGCCGGGGATCTGCGCCTTCCAGCGTTCGACCATTGTTTGCGCTTCGCGGATCACCGGGTCATCGAGTTTTTCCCATTGCGCAACCACCCTCGGCACTACTGTCGATTGAAACTTTTCAAGAGTGGTGCCGGTGTAGCGCGTCGGATCCTGCGTCATCGCGACAAGATTATTAAAACCCTGCATGAACGTCTTGTTGCTGACGTTATACAAAGAGGCACTTATAAGGGCCGGGGCGATTTCGGTCGCAAAGTCCGGCCCATCCTCATCGTTTATGTTCGAGTTAAGACTGACCTCTGCAATGTCTGCAGCAAGGCCAAAGATCGATGCGATCGGCTCGGTCCCAGCGTACGAAATCCACTGCCCACCAATTTTGCACGAGTAGGGTTGCCAGCCCTTAGTTCGTAAAAGCGCCTTTAATTTATGATTTGCTGGCCCGCCGCCCGAACACTCTCCGGTCGCGACCATGCTGAACATTGTTAGTGAAACTGCGGAACCCAACGCTACGCGAGCATACGCTTCGTCGGCCTGCTTCCCGCCAGCTCGGATCATCTCCTGCGTTTTTCCCATCGCAAAACCGAGCGGTGTACGATCTATGAATGAGTATTTAGCGGAATTATAAGGTGTCTTCAGAAACGGAACGAAATACCTGACCAGCGGCAGAGATCCAATGTTCTGAATGCTCCGACCAACCTTATCGAGATCAGTCTGCAGGGTGACATGTTTTGCGCGCTCGATTGCCTCATCGAGCGCAACCGCGGGCGGATTTGTCACAAAGTCCGCGATGTACTCGGACAGCTCTTCGCCCCGAAACCCACGAGACTGACCAGTGCGCAGCGCCTCTTCGTATAAGGTGGCGCGGTGCGACACCGCTTTGAAAAACGTGTCGCCAGCTTCCAACGACCTATAAGCAACCCGGCCCATAGTTAGGATGTTGCCCATAACGTCGATGGCGGTGCCGATTGCGCCGTGCTGGTCAAATGCTTCGCCGGAAAAGGCTGCAACGCGCTCCGTATTTCCTTTAACAATCTTAGAACCATCAAACTCGGATTTGCCTGCGATAAACGCTCGACCGCTTGCGGCAAACGCTTCGCGAATTGACATTATCTGGCCGAACAAGCGGGCGTTTAAATCGGCGCCGGTAAACTGCGGCTCCTGTGATCCGAGAAGCCTCTTCGTCTTACCCACGCCTATCGCGATCACGCCTTCGACGTTTGGCATTACAAAAGTAGTTAGCACATTGCCGACAATGTTCTTTGTCTGTGTAATCATGCCTGTTAGCAACGTGTGTTGCCAAACTTCGTATATAGCGTCGCCTATTTTCTTGATCGTGCCGGCGCCACGAGCCATCTGCGCCCGCTGGTGCGGAGCGTCCAGCTCGTTGTATTTTTTCGCCAGAGTTCGAATATTTTCCGCCCCACCGTAATCCTCCAGCAAGCGCGTATAATCTCGGCGCTCTCGCAGCTTCTGCTGCTCACGCATTACAGGGTCTGTAATACCCTCGGCGTCACGGGCGTCGATCCGGTATCCGCTAAGAGCTCTCGCAATTTCTGTTTGCGATCCCTTGATATTGCGCTGCAGATTTGCGACCAGCTCCATTTGATAGCGGAATTGCGCGAGCTCTTCTGGCCCGCCATCTTCAGCTCGCGCAGCAATACGGTCGAGCTTTCGCATCTCGGCGACCATCAAATCGCGAGCTGCAAGCATTGTTTCAGCCAGCCCAGCGCCGCCGAACTCAATAACCTGTCCGCGCTCTCTGGATAAAATTGCTCTATGCAGTTTTGTCTGGCTAGTGCCGATCAGGTCTGCCAGCTGCCGCGTTGTCTCGTGGCTAATCTTTCCACGCTTATCGGCAGATATCTTTCCCTCATACTGGAGGGATATCGCCTCGATGCGCTCTTGGATACCATCCTCGTCTGGTATCTTTGCGTCATTAAAATCAGACAACCCTTTGCCGAGCAGCTCGTCGCGCTTTTCCGGCGCCTTCATCACGCCGTCGACATCGTCGTCGTCGACTTTTATATATCGATCGTAGCGATCAACGGGATCGAATTGAGCGGGCCGAGCCGCCGGCGGTTCGATTGACGACGGGTCGGCTGCTTCTGCTGGACTTTCTAAACCCTGTTCTTCGGGTTGCGGCTGCACCGGCTCTGGGTCAGCCGCAGCTGGAGCGTCTGCAGTTGGTTCCTCGACCGGTGCAGCCGCGCCCGCAGGCTGCGGGTCGCTAGACACACTAGCACTCTCGCCAGCCGGGGCTTGCTGTTGCCGTTGTAATATCCGTTCGCGCGCACCGACCAGCGCCTCTCCGCTTTCTCCGCGGAAAAAAGCATCCTGCAGCCTGCGCGAGATAATCGAACCAAGTTTGCCGCCAGCAACTTTTACACCTGCCTGTCGGTCAAGGGGTTCCGTTGCGCCGCCGCTGCCGTGCAGCGAGGCACCCTGCATTTCTGCGTTCGTTGCCATCGATTTCCCAAAGAAAAACGCGCCCCGGGAGGCGCGTTAGATTACCGAATTATATTCAGTTTACGGGTGGTTCGCTACCACCTATCTGATTGATCAGTCCTTCGACGACGGCTCCAAGCTCGTCATCGGGCGACTGCCCGCCACGTACAGTTTCTCCGTTGGCGTCTGCGCCTGCAGCTGCTCGCGGAGCATCTTGGCTACCCTGCTGTCCTCGCCATGCTGGTCGACGGCTTCCTGTAAAACTTCCTGCAAGCTCGGCATCGTAGTCTCCATTGTCGCGGAACCAGACTTGGGTATCATATTCGTTATATTGTGCTGTTGATACATAATCGTTTTCAGTAACCTTTTCAATAAAGCCAAACATCCGTTTTCTTGCGGCATCAGCCCCTTCAGCACCGCCGCCAAACTCGGGAATGTATTGCATCCGCAATCCGACATAGCTGCCGGTTTCCGTTCCACCCGCGAAGCGTTCTGCAGCTCGGAGATCGGTGGCAAACGTAAACCCAACATCGATTTCAGCCCGATTGATTATCTCGGTTAAAGCGTCAACCTCTTGCCGCGATAGAGTTCTGTTGAAATAGATCTCCATGCCCGGGTTTGCTCCTTCCACCGTTCCCGGCTTCACAACCTCACTAAAGAACGCGCTTTCTTGATTGCTGTCTTTAGCTTCCTGCACCAGCTGCCTAACCATGTCAGCAGGATCGTGATCTTCCCGCGCTACATATTCGAAATCGATCGATCGCTCATCCCAGACACCGCCTTCTGGATCAATATAACGACCAACCGTTGGCGTTGCCTTGAGCATGACGATCGACTCGTCAGGTCGACCTGTCTCCAGCAAACGAGACTGCGCCTCGCTTTGTTGCACGTCTGTCGGAACCTTGTCGCCTTCTTGAATAGACAGCGATCCAATCAGGCGTCGGGCCGGGCTAACCCGCTCCACAACCGGTCGAGCCTCTTCAACTGCGGTTTGCCTGTTCTCGTTCAATCGATCGAGGCGCGGCTGCAGGTTCTCGCGCTTTTTGATTTCCCGGTTTAACGCACTAATTTCGGCGCGCCGTTCCTTCACTACCTTCATGGCAGCTTCGCGCGTTTCAATACCCTCGTTCGCCATGATGTAATCGCGCTGCTTGGCCGGTGTCTTGGCTGCAATAAATTCTCCGAGCTCTTCCTTGCGCGCTATTGCCGCTTCGTAATTCTCGATAGCCTTGGGATCCGCCAGATCGGTTTCGAGCGCCGTTCGTTGCTTAAGCGTCGGGTCTGTTTCCACGACATTTAACGCGGCCTTTAATTCATCGCGATCGGCGCGGCCGGCAAAATCGGCTTCCGCTTCCAGCGATCCGCCTTCACCTGATCTGGTCGTCCAGCCGTTTTTCGTCCAGTGTTCTTTCTCCAAAAACCAAACGACTGCCTGCAGATCATCATCGTTCAGATCGATGCCCTGCTCACGCAGCTTGGTCGTCGTCCTTCTATAAACGTCCTGTCCAAAACCAAACTCACCACCCGGCACAAGGTCTTTAGTGATATCGCCGCCAACACCCTTTTCAGCTTTAGGCGGGATGCGCTTCATACCGGCAAGCCTGCGCAGGTTCCTCGCTGCCCAAACGTCGATCGTAGCAAGGTTATGAAGACCAATAATATTTGCCGCAAAATTTGGTGTCTTAGGCGAACCGCCTTTCTTCGCTTCGCGGAACAGGTTGAGCAGTGCCATCATCGTTGCCGGCGAGTTCGCGTTAAACAGCTTACCGGTGTTTTTAGCAATAAGAGGAAACTGCTCTTGTGCTATTTCAAACGCGTACTGTTTCGCTGCAGCGTCGAGCTCTTTCTCGCCAGAAATTTGTCCCTTCATAAACTGCTTGGCGTCGTTGAACGCTTCATCACGGATCTTGTAGTGATGGTCGACATAGCCTTCGCCGTCGATCTTTCCGCTCCCGAGCGGCAGGCCGGAATCAAGCCACGTCTGCAATTTCTCCAACGCTAGGTCGTAGTCACCGCGACTGAAGCGGTGCATGACTTCGATCGTGTTTTCGAAGTTCTGCCTCACATTGGTTTGGGCGCTTGTGGTGCCGAGCACGTCCGCGACAACGTCGCCAAAGCCGCCGAACTCGGCACGAAGACGCTGCCGCATTTCCGAATACCAGCTGCGATGCTCCCAGATCTCTTTTGCGGCCGGGTCGCCGGCGTCGACGCGCTTCTGCAGCGATACGATCTCGTCGACCATTTTTGAAGAGAGCTTATCAGGATCCGAATCATGGAAAGCGTACGCTTGCTCTTGTATCTTCAGTTCGATCTTCCCCTTCGTCTCGTCGGCTCCGACCAAGGTGATCGGCGACCAGCCTTTGGATACTGGATAGTTCTCGCGCAGGCGCCGGTATTCAGCCTCGATCGCTGACGAACTTAAACCGGTCGCGCGCGAAACCTCCTCAATCTTGCTTCTGTCATCTGCAGACAATTGCGATCGGATTGTCTCACGAGTCCCACGCGTCACGCCCGTGCTGCGCGTGACGCTGCCGGTATTTGTTGGGCCTACACCGACAGTAAATGTGTCGCCGCGCATAGCGTCGGCGACCATCTGATTGAACATGTTTTTGACGTAGGGTGCCGTTTTACGAGCAGCTTCAATCAGCCCGGTCACTGCTGGCGGAAGTACGACACCTGCAGCTGTACCGATAGATGCGGAGACAAGGTTTTTGCTTAGATCAAATTTATCCTGACCACTCTGTTCGACCGCTGCGATGCTAACGGCTTGGCGAGCCGCGTCATCAAGCGACGTGAATGCACCGCCCTCAATGCCGCCTAGCACCATCGCCGGGAGCTGCGATTTCAGAAAGGCCATGATACCTTTCTTGGTCCCTCTCTTTGCAGCTTCACGAGCTATCCACGCACCACCTAAAGTACCCACCCCAAGATATGTAGATATGTCGCCAACGAGCCCTTTTAACGCGCGCTTTGATCCATCCCACGTAAATTCCGGCAGGTCGTCGTATTTCTTCATCAACGCATACATTGCTATGCGCTGGTTCAATGGAGCGTCTTGGATCTGCAGTGCCATAGGAACCGTGCCGAGGGACAAGTTCCAGTTAAAGTGACCCATCAACTCCAAGCCCCACTGCGCCACTTCTTCGTCGGACATTTCGTCGCCGGTTTTCGTCTCTTCGGCTTCGCGGCGATAAAATTCCTGCGTCGCTTCGCCAAGATACGACTGATCTTTTTGTACGGGTGGTGCCGCCCTTGGCTTGTCGCCAAACAGCGGTATCAGTGCGCGAGCAGCGTCGATCCATAGCGGATCTGTAATCAGCGACGTGTTCGTGACTTGGTTATCACGCTCCTCGGATGGAATCGAAAGATCGAACTCAAGGTCGTCGTTGTCTTCCAGATACCCAAGGTTGAGATCTGCCTCTTCGAACCTTGCTCGCATGTGGGCAGGCAAGGCGGGAGCTGTAGCCGTGGAAATACCAATCATTTACTATTCTTCTCTCGCTCGTCGGAATCGGCGCCCTTTCCTTCGGGGTCTTTCTCGGCTTCTGCCAGCGCTTCCAAATAACGCCGCAGCAACACGACCCGCCAATATTCGCCGGCCATTTGCCGTGTTGATCCTTTGAACAATTTGAGAGCGTCTTCCGCGGCGGCGACGTCGTCGAGTGTCCACTTGTCTATAGATTTGTCTTGCGGCCCGACCCGCGGGCGCGGAATGCTTCGCAAAGTAATTCGGCCGCGGAACGCCTCTATGGCATCAAGGAACGCTTCCCGCGGTTTAACATTGTTATCGACATCAGCTTGGAATTGCTCCATCACTGCTGCGCCTCGGGCGCTTGAGCCGGGGATGATGGAATCCAAAATACCGCCGGCATCGACCAGCTTCTCCAAGACACTTTCATAGCCTTGCACCGTTCTATACTCAGGGGTGCGCTTGCGCCGCTCTTTTACACGCCTCTCTAAAGCCAGAGCTGTCTCGGTGTCGTATTTTGTGGGGACCAGCCTCCAGATTTCGTTTTCTATCTCATCGAGCTCGGCGCTTGTATCAGCCGCTCTGATTGCTTTGTAGTGCGCCAGCCTTTGATTAGTGTCGATCGTAATAGGATCCCCTGCGCTTTCGAAGGCCGCCAGAACCTTATCCAAGCCCTCGGGCGTCAAATTCGCCTGTAGGATTTCGAGTTGTGTTACGGGCCGCAAATCAGGGTCTTTGGGGTTCGCTTTCCATTTATAGATACGCTGTATCAGATCTCGTTTCGTATCTTTCCGGTCTTTCTTCTGCTGTGCATCGGCCTCGCGCTGTGCTCTAGCATCATCGCGGACTGCTCTAGCATCAAGGCGCGTCGCCAGTTCGCTTGCCTGCTTTAGTAGCTTGTCTCGATCGTTGGCGGCTAAAAATGGGAACCCCTTCGGGTCATTTAGATCTTGATAAAGTTGCTCGGCCTTATCGCCGTCTGGCGCACGCGAGGCTGCAAGCAATCGGCTCTGCACGTCATTGACTGCAATATCCTCACGGTTGGTCTTTTCAAACTTCTGGCGCTCTTTTGCATCGATGAAACCATTCTGCTCCAATTGACGGTAGAGACTGTTCGCTCCAAAAAGCGTGTCCTCTATCTGCGCCTTTTCTGCTGGTGTCGCTGTGCGGTAATCTCGCACCGCTTGGTCAGCAATTGTTGCCGTACGTGCGATGAAAGTAGATGCCTGCCGTTCTCTGGCATTTGCCCGCACCTTCGCAAGCGTTGTTGCCCGATCCGCCGCCGCAGAAGACAGGAAGCGTCTCCGCACAATACCGTCGCTGAACTTGATCGCGCCGGTACGCTCCAGCTTTGCGAGCTCTTCTTTTGCGCGGCGGTTGTACAGCTTCTCCGCTTCGATAGGGTTATCGGACGCGTTTAATTCATAAGCCAGCTCGCTTAACTTCGCCCTATAGGCAGATGTCGCTGCAGCTTGTTCCGAATCTCGCTGCAACTTGAGCTGGGTCGCATATAGCTTCTGCCCAAAGTCTTGGATTTCCGCAGCGACTAGTCCGCGGCTGCGCGCCGCTGCGACAAACGGGTCTGAACGAGCTCTGACCGTTAGAGGACGACCGCCTGTATCAGGCGTAATGGTTTCCTGCGATCGGTATATTTGTGGCTCTGCCATTTAACTATTCGCGTACGTCATTGCTGCGCCTTTCGCGCCACCGATAAGACTTGCAAGAGCTCTGTTTCTGCCGGTTTGTCGTGCTGCTCGCCCGTACATGAGCTCTAATTCTGCGCCTAGACCAGCCTCTGTGCCTTTCTCGCGGATCGCGGCCGCCTTCACGCTCTCGTTGTACAGCCGCAGCGCCGACGTTTCGTCAGCCTCACGCGCGCCCTCCATTAACGCCTTCCACGCAGTGCCGGAGATTTGCACGCCGTTTCGCCGGAAAGCGACCGCGGCGGTGTCAAAGGCTCGACCAACGTCTTCCTTGAATCGCAGATCCTCGCGAGCTGCGACCTCTTCAACCTGATCGGCCTGCTGCGCAAATAGCTGTTGATTTCGACGAAGGATTTCCGAGTTGTACTGGTTTATCGCAGCCTGTGTCTTGCCCTCTGCTCGCGCGGCTTTCGCGCCTTGCATACCGCCAACGACCTGCATCGCAGCTGCTGCAGCCATGAACCACATTACTGAATACCTCGCACAATCGACAAACGTCGATAATCGCGGTGATCTGGCCCATACATACGCATTAATCCTTCGTCTTCGAACCCTAGAAACCGAGCGAACCGTAAGGCTGTCGGCCAATCGTCGCGGACCGATATTTGGACCCGCCGATAGCCCGCGATCTTCTGCTCAAACACTTCCTTGGTTGCGCGAGCGATCGATCGTGGCGCGAGCTGTATCATCTCTGGATGCGCAACCATCCACGCCTCTGCGACGCCGGGCCAAAGATCCCCCAGACCGGTTGAAAGCACTGGACCGTCCGGCGCCATCAAAGTCACCGCGAACGTGCTTTCTGTCAGCTGCTCCGCATACTGCCTTCCATCAATCATGCCTTCAGAAACAACGTCTAAAATTTCTGCGGCATGCTGTGGGAGGTACGGCACGATATCCATATCAATCACGAATCAAACGTATGTAGCCTCGCGAATATGCCCAGTACGCTCATTGGTAACGGCTGGTTCTGCTGCACGACAACGAACCCGTCATTCTCGAACCCGGCCGGAAATTCTATTTCTTTGTCGCCTGTAAATAGCGGGAGAGCCTGATCCATCTCGTCAGCTGACGATCTAAACGGCACGCGGTCGAGGTTACTCGTACTGGGTCCGACAAGCAGACCGACTGTCTCATACAGTCGGACTGTTACATCGTGGATCCGCTTTATTTTGCCTTGGCTTGTACCATCCGCCGAACCGCCCTCGATACGCATCGTTTGCAGCGTAGAATTATATCCCAGACCGATATGCACTTTTGTCGCACTGCGTTCCAGAGCGATCGCACCATTGCTAACAACCTTCGTTGGATGGGTGGAGCCGTCTGCGAGAACTGTAACTGTCTCGCCTTCCAGATGATCAAGGCCGGTAATGCTCGTTGTCGCCGAGCCGCTATAGGTCAAGCCACTGTCGATGAAAAACGCATCGGTAGCGTTTCCACCAAAATCGAAGCCCTTCAAAAATTCGACGTGGCGACGGGTTACTCCATTAATTGTGCGCTTGGTGATCAGCCACAACTGATCTTCGGCAAGGTCGCCGGGGATTACTGCAACGGACTCGCAAACACCGGATCCGCCGAGCTGATGGCGGTGCCACGCGACGACGTTCTCCTCTCGCCGGTAGGTCATGCCGAGCAGCTCACCGTCCGCGCGCGCGGCCCAAACAATGTTATCGGGCTCCTGTTGCACCGTCATATCGACAATGCCACCGGCCGTTCCGCCGTCTGTTACGTGTTCCGCCAGCAGAGTCATGTCTGGCGCTACATAACCGTCTACATCGAAATTGTAGACGAGCTCGCGAACCTTCCTCTGCGCCCGCTGCAAAAACAATGTCGCCGAGCCAGACTGCACCGGTTGACGCTTTGACGTGCCGTAATTCGTTTGACGTTTAATCTGTATGTTCGTCGGTGTCAGCGCCTCGCTGGTCGTAGCACCCTGCGCAATAAACTCAGACCCAGATGTTCCAATTATCAATGCCCTCGACGGCGTGAGATAGCGGATAACGTCAACCTGCTGCGACGCGATCGTATATATAAGTGCGTCGCCGGCATCAGCTCCATCAGAGAACTGTTGAAACCCGCCAGACTCGGACATAAAGACCGTTTGCGGCTGGCTCGTTGTGCCGGCAAACACCAGCCGTTCTTCGAAAAAGCATACAGCTGCCGGGTAACCGGTCGTATCGCTGAAGGCGCCAAGCGACCATTCGTCGGTCGCTTCCAGTTTACCGACGATCGTATGACCTGTGTCAGCTGCTTCTGTAACAAGGTCGTCAGACGGTGAGCATAAGATTGTATCAGCTGTGACGCTGACGATCAGCACATCTGTATTGTTCGACGTGCTGCCGCTGATCGTGACCTTTTGGCCGACCTTGAAACCCTGCTTTATAAAATCCTTCCCCGTATCGACGATGCGGTCGTTGTGCTCAGACCCGGTCGAGCTCGGATCGCCCTCCGTAAATGATATTGTCGCTGCGGTGTATTCGGGCAGGAGCTCTGCGCGGCCCTTAAGGTTTTCCTGCACCGTTCCGACAACAGTCGTCGCGTTTGTAAACGCAGTAATTTTGACCCAGCCATCGTGTATCTTCACCAGACGACCAACATCTGTCGAAACAAATGTGTCCGCGCTTGCGGTCAGGGTGCAGCTGGAGCCTGTCCGTGCTGACGCAGTCAGCGTCGTTGTGGTTGTGTTTTCGTCTTGCATTGGCCCGTACTGCAGGTCTGCTGCAGCGAGGGTCCAGTTCGTATTCCCGGCGCGCGTCAGTTTTCGCGGGGCGTGTGAATTATGGGTCAGGTACATCACGTCCGCGGACTGCGCGAACTTAACGTCGAACAACTGCGCTTCAGTATAAGGGCTCGCGATCTCATAAATCCGGTTGGCAACGCCACCGCTTGTGTATGCCGTGAAGCCTGTACTGTTGATGGCGTCGCCATCTTTATCCGTTAATGAAAATGTATTTGTTGTCGCGTTCGCGACCAGATATCGCTTGCCGTTGAGCTCGGTCATGCCGGCTACGGACGATATTGTTATTTCCTCGCCGTTCGAATAGCCGTGCGAGGCCGACGTGATGACGCAGGGGTTCGCCTGCGTTGCGGCCGTGATGGTCTTGTTGGCTTCAACGACCTGCCCGTTGTTCGTAAAGAACCGCATATACAGATCGCCGAGCTCAATTATGTATGTCTGCTCGACATTGAACTCGAAACTAACCGCCCGTGTCTTTTTCGAGCTGGTTTTGACTTCCGCGACAAACTGCGTACCGGGCCGGCGCGTCGCACCGCCGTGGGCGTGCACGACAAAATTCTCCAGCGTCTTGCAGCCGTTGAAATACTTCTGCAGGTCGACGCGACCATCGAGGCGGCCGGACAGCTCACCGGCTGTAAAATTAGTAAACGCGATCGCAGCTCGCGCCATTATCGCCTCGCGTTCGTATAATCTGTTGCGATGATCTCCGCGGGTGTTCCCTCGGTCGCATCGACGAAACGACACTCACTCAGTTTTTGCAAATACAGGTTCCAGAGCTGCTCCGCGACGGTATTGCTATTCGTCAGTGGGTAGGCAATCTCATGTGCTATGCGCGCAGATAAAACTTCGATGAGCGAGGCGTCATATTCGCCGGTATCGGTTACGCGCGCGAGGTATTTGATCTTCATCGTGCCTTCGTCGGTCAGGATCTTCCGGCCCTCAATCTCGTATTCGACGCCCAGCTCCTCGCCTTCAACCTCAAGCACTCGCAGGCAATACGGGTCAGTCGGCAGCTGGTATTCATAGGCATATTCAAACGCGGGTGTCGTTGACAGCTGCGCGAGCTCGGCGCGGCGGATCAGGCAATTCCAAGGATGCGACCGGAAAACCGCATCTCGCACCAACTCATAACGCTGGTTACAAACGCGCGCCGGCTTGCTGTTTTCGGTCAGCGAAATAATGTTGCTCGCGCCGACCATATTCAGAGCGCTGTTACAGATGTCTACTTCACTTGCCATTCTCAAAAGAAAAGGGGGGCTTTCGCCCCCCAATCCCCTAATCGACGACGTACATCATCGTCAGTTCGACCGTACCGGTGCCAGCCGCGCCGCCCATAGTTACGGTTACTACGTAACCGTCCTTATCGGCGTCAACAGTGATACCGGAGCCAAGAGCTAACGTATTCGCCACGTTGACTTTCTGCGCAGAAGTCGACGCGGCAGCCGCGTAGAACTCATCCGCATCAAGCGCGACGACAGTACCGTCAGCCTGATTGTAGGCACCATGACCAACCGCAAGGGTCGTCGAAGAGCCCATCGCATCGTGAGCGAGATAGCCATGAATGACCCGCGCGCCGTCTGGCAGCGCGAACATTTCAATGACATCCCCGCTGGCGAGCGAAGACGCTTCGTAAACACCATGCGCAACCCGAACGCGTCCACCAAGCTCATTAGCCTTGATGTATTCGCGCGGGTCGTTTTGAGTCGTCTTGGTGCGGCCGGTGCTATAAACAGTAGCCATTATTCAGCCCTCCTATGCCGACTCGTCGATATCTAATTGCACGACCTTGTCTTCCTCCATCCGCGTCGCACCAATGCTCATGCAGTAGTAGACTTGGGTGGAGAACGACTTGTCCGCCCTCTCAGATATGCGCGCTTTAACATCCTTGCCTACTCCTAAGAGCAGACCGTCGCCTTGCCATGCAAAGCAGGTGCGGATGTTGCCGCTGATTGCGAGGCGGGTACTGGTGTGAAACCGGAACCCAAGATAAGTATTGATGTCGCCTTGGACGAGCGCCTTCACAGAATTATAATCTGCGCTCTTGACTTCCGTGACGTTCAGAAGGTTTTGAAGTCCCTTCGGAGATATCACGACATGACGGTTGTCCTCGTCGACATCCGACGAGTCCATGATCTGCTTCGCCTCAAGTAGCTTTGCTAACGTGAGGTTGGCGGAACCATGAGCAATCTGCTGACCGGCCGGAAGAGCAGTACTCGTGCTTCCCGATTTCCCGGTTTTTGCAGATCCTGTCGCTGCCGAGATCAGTTCATCATCGATCGCTCTCGACATGGCCGCCGCTGCCGCGCGGGCATAAGTGGAAGTCGGGTCGATCAACATCTGAACCTTGTCAGCGTCGTCGATCAAATCTGCCCATTCATATTCTGTTTGGGTGACCATCCGACGGCTGTGGGGGGTGTCCATCAGCGGTGTATCGGCGTGCCTGCTCGTTCTGGCAACTGCCGAAACCGATCCAATCTGGTCGAAGACAAAATACTTCAACTCAATTCGCTACATTGAGCCAGCTAATAACAGCATCCCTGTCTTATCGAGCAGGGTTGAGATCATATCATCACCCACAAGGGGGCAGGGCGCTTCGAGGTCGCTTAACCTCTACTTCCTTTCGGAATGATCGTTGAACCTTCCTCTCGCGAGGCTTGGCTGCTGATTGCCCTCGGCATTACCGTTAGGGGTTCCCAGCAATTCACCCTGTTTGCATTATCCGTTGCCGAATAATGGCGCTCTATTCAAACGCTTTTTCGCCCACGATTGATTCTTCACGGACACCCGCACGGAGCTTCGAACCCTTCTGCTGCGAAAGCAGATAGACATTCGAAGAGAACTGCTGCGAAAACGCAGTAGTCACTTGAGTCGACATGTGTCGCTCTCCTCGTTAAGTGGATGTAAAAGTGAATTGCGATCGGCTACCCGCAAACGGACCGGTCTGCTTTTTTACGTCAAGGTCGACGGCATTCTTTCTGCCAGCAACGGGACCGCACCGCGGCTCCCCCGACTAACCCTCGGCAGCTTGCTGCTCTGGGTAGATAAACTGATACAAACGATTTCGCTCGCGCACATATTCAGAGTGCTGCGGATGCGTGCGGTCCCATAACGGACCAGACGGGTTCTCTATATCGATCAACTTGCTGCGCGCTTCATCTGGCGCCATCGCTCCGCTCGACTTCTCCATGCCGAGAAACTCGTCTTCGCTTACCTTGTTTACAATAAAATCCGAGATCCCAACGATCGATCGGATGAAATCAGGGTTGTCGCCAAGCCGCGAGCCGTCCTGCAACGCGATATCGCCCATGCCCTCCGTGCCAAAGCGCTCCAGCAGAGCACCGGCATTGTTAATGTTCTCCTCGTATTTGGCGCCATACTCCTGCCGCAATTGCATCACAGTTGATTCCTGCGCCGTTTCCATATTCTTCTGCAGGTTCTCACCCTGCGTCCCGATCATGTCGTTATAAGCCGCGATAAATCGCTGGGCTTGCGCGCCATTAAGACCAATGTCGTGCGCTGTCGATTTAAACCAGCCGACCAGATCCTCGTCGGGCTCGGCGCCGAAATCGATCTCGTAACCATCAGCCGAGTCGGGCCGGCCAAGCCGCGAATAGACTTCGCCCCAATCGTCCGGCGACGCCGCATCACCCGGTATCGCAAGTTTATCCCGGCCAATCATCTGGCTGGCATTAACATACGCCTTGGCTAGATTCTCGATGTCCTGTATCGGCTCCAAAGCGGTATGCGACCGGAGATCCTCCGGTAGCGATGCCTTGAAACTGCTATCCTCTGCAGGGGCGGAATCTGCAGACAGAACCGGCTCCGACGCCTCTGCTACCTGCTCTTCATCTGCCATCAATCACTCTCCAGTTGTGTCGAGGCATCTTCGATCATCCGCTCTAAATGCAAGACGACGCTGCGTGTGCCTTCGTTAAACGCAGTCTCATATGGGTCACTGCCGATCGTGATCGACCGGTAGAAACAGCGAGCCCTTAAATCCTCAAGGACAGCGGCACCCTCATCCGACAAAAAGATCTCGCGATATTTCGCACGCAGATCTCCCTGCGCCTGCTCCAGCTGACGCAGCTGCTCCATATCACTCATCTGTTACTCCGCGGCTAGGGCGCCGGTAATAGCTTCAAGCCCCGGCGCGGCCTTGCCCATCGCCTCGGCGGTTTGCATCCCGGCCTGCATCTCTGCTGCCTGCTGTTGCTGATCTGCGCGTTCCTGACGCTTCAGCCCGACATCAATCTCCCCTTCGGTAACCTTCGCCGGGATCGCAAGCACACTGAATAAGTGCCGGACCATCCCATCCATATCCACATGGTCAAACACGCCGGGATCAATCGATGCTGCAGGCGACAGGATCTCAAACATGCGCAAGATCGCCTGCACGTCAGCCGTGCGCTGCGCCTTCGCGAGAGGCGAAACATATTCAACGTCCATCGATGCTGCCTGCTGCAGCACTTCGGGTGCTTCCGGCAACAATCCACGGCGCTTCGCCAGCGCAAAAACACGCGCCAGCATCGGCTGCAACAGTTCCGCTTGGAGCCGCCCAAGAACCGGACCGAGAAGTCGCATTTTCTCTTCAGTGCGTTGCACAACTTCGGTCGCTGTCATCTGCGGACCTTCGCCCAGAATAAGCTGGTCGACGAAGAAGGCGGATCTTATCGCCGAACGTCGCTGCTCTTCCAAGCTCAAACCAAGCGGATTGTTTGCCCCTATGTTCAGAGACTCGATCCTGTCGCGTGTGCCTGATCGATAGAAATTTAACCCGCCCGGTGTCGTGCGCACCGGCAACATAAACCCATCGTCAGGAACCATCAAAGGCGGATCTGTCTGCTTCTGCGCAGCCTTGATCGTCACCTCGGACATGCGGTTCAACATTTTCACATCAGGAAGAGCGACCATCCCCGGCGATCGCCCGTAACCCTTCTCAAACGAGCTCTTCAGATACCTCGGGCAGACGTATGAAAATTCGCGGTAGCCGCCTTCGCTCAGAACAATCTTCTGTTCCGGCTCCAGATAGATGCTGGCAAACCTCATATTCTTGGAATCAATCCGCTCCGCGTCACGATCATCCCGCGGCATCACGACATGCACAAACGTGTGCTCCTCGTGCGGATCGCTCTCCATCTTCTTCTGCAACTTGTCGCCGAGCTTCTCTACACCAAACTGCTCGGCAGCGGAGCGGATGCTCATCTTGAACTTGCGGTAAACCGTATCGACGCGGCCCCGACTGTTCTCGACCAAAAAACATTCCTTAATGTGACGGCTGGAAAAACGAATGTCGTCTTCCTCGTCATCCTCGATCAACATCACGCCAGTGCCAAAAGTCACCAGATCGAGATAGAGCTCGTGGACGGCTTCCGCAAAATTCGTACGCTGGAAAACGCGATGCAGCGCTTGCGTGGTTTCTTCCAAAAACTCCTTCGACTCGTCGTCCTGATTCAACGCTTCGTCGCGGAACCGTAAATCAAACCAAGGCGAATATGGATTGGTCAGCATCCCGTGGATGCTCGCAGCCAGCATGTCAGCTGCGTGGAACGCCGTGCTGTCAAACACGACCTCCATGCGCTTGTCGCCGGCCGTGCGCTGCACATTGATGTCTGCCTTGCGCGGCAAGATGTACTCGGCGAGCTCCTGCCAATGGTATTCCCATTGGCCGCGCTCGGATTCCAGCCGGCTCAACCGCTTGAGCAGCTTGATCGCAACGTCATCAGGTTGTGTCATCAGTCGCCTAATTTAGCCTTGCGCGTTTCACCCGCGACACTGCCCAGCACAGCCGCGCTCATACGCCGCGGAACGCCGCGGCGCGGTCGCGCCTTCGGACCATCGCCCTTCTTGCCTGCACCCGCAGACACGGCCGGGGCCGGGTTTACAACAGGTTTCGGCTGCACAACCGGCGCCGCCGGCACGCTCGGCTTTGACAGAAATCCGCCCATCTATTTGTCTATCCTTCCACCAATCAATGAGGCACCCGCGACCTTCTCTTCAGCCGTCAGGCCGGCGCCACTCGTCACAATCGTGCCAGCCGAGCCCCTGCGCCTCTTTAAATCCGAACGCAGCTCGTCCTGCGCTTCCGTGCTCGGCGCCTTAACCGGGGCCGCCGGCGGAACCGGCGGGATAGGGGGCATAACCGGCGTCGCAGCCTTCCCCCCGAAAAGAAAACTCATAGTCTGACCTCTAAAGGGTTGTACCTGTTGTCAGCCATTGCCTGCGGTGCGCTCGCGCGCCCGTCAAACTTGTCAAAGCCAACCGCAAAGCACCGGAACGCATCCGCCGCGTCGGATGCCCAGTTGTGTACCGGCTTGTCGCGGAAGCGCCTCTGTTTGTCGTCATAAGCCAGCGTATAGTGCCGTAAACTCTCCAAACCCTTCGCGCAGCGAACCCGATCAAACCAGCAGATCGGCAAGATCATCCTCGCTGCGTGGATCCCGTCCATCACCGGGATACGCGGTACGATCCGAAAATTAAGGCCGAGCTCAAATGCAACCTCGCGGCGCGTCTTGCCGCTGCCGAGCTCCCGAACCTCTAAATCGTGCGGGCCATGATGACGCCCGAATAAATAACCCGTCGATTGCAGGTGCGCGGCATAGTGCGGCAACCCTTCGCCGCGGCCCTCGTAATAATCAATCACATGGACCGCGCGGCCGATTCGCTGGGTCAGCCATATGCTGGTATAGTCATGAACCCCAATGTCCCACCATGTGTCTACCGGCACGGACGGGTCGTACGGCACGTCAGTGATGCGATCGGCCTCGCTCGCGGCCGTCAGCTCTTTGCCAAAAATAGCGCCCGGCGTGTTCGCCAGCCAGCTGCATTCGAACTCCTGATTGTACTGGTCGATCGACATGGCCGCCTTCGCAGCCTCTAGCTCGTCGTCGTCTACAATCTTGGTTTCGCTCGCGCGGTACATCCGGCGCGCCCAGCCCTTGGTGTCGCCTGCGGCTTCCCATAAATCGAAAAAGTAGTTGTGCCCGGCCGGCGTCCCGATAAATGCGCACCCGCCCTTGCGATCCGAGAGCGCGGGGCGGATGACCTCGGGAAATATGGCTTCGGGCATGTCCGCGACCTCGTCCATCACACAAAAGTCCAGATATATGCCTCGTAAACTGCTCGGGTTCTCGGCGCCCAGCAGCTGGATCCGCGCGCCCGTAGGCAGGTCGCAGCGCAGCTCCGTCTCGTGGAAGCGTGCGCCGGGGATCCCGCCTGCGAACGTCTTGAGATAGTCCCAGCTGACCAGTTTACTTTGCCGGTAGGTGGGCGAAATATAGGCAAGCCGCGGGTTCTCTTTGTCAGTAAGTATTGCTGACTTCAGCAGGTGGTTGATCATTGCAACCGTCTTGCCGAATCGACGGTGCGCTACAATTACCGTAAACCGGTTTTGATCGAGCAGGCGGTGGAGCTCAACCTGTAGCGGCCGCGGTGTATATGGTATTTCGATTTCGAGCTTAGACACCGTGTGCGCCTGTGTTGGGAACCCCTATCGCCTAGACAGTCGGCGGGCGGCTCTGGGGGGGTAGGGGCATCATTTTTTTTGAAAATCGAGATCCGCTTGCAAACATTTTGCAAACATCGACCCCTAACCCATTGATATTATTGCGATGACCTTCAGGTTCAGACCCTGACGACGACGATCGATCGACTAATGCAGCTTGTCTCGCGCGGACCGCTGCTCCTTCATTGACGACACTGACAACCCATTATTAACGGCATCGTCGGTGTCGCTTCCGCCCCATTTGATCGTGATCTCAGCTGGAGCATCGCTGGCTTTATCTTCAGCTCTATCTCTCAACCCTCGATTCTGGGCTGATCCAATCATCCTATTGATAACGTCGGCCTCCAACTTCCGACGCTGAACCTCGGCATTCGCGAATTGCTTATCTGTCGGCAGATCCCGCTGCGTCAGCTCCAATAGATAGTCACGCAACGTTTCGGCTTGGTCGATACGAGCTCTTCGATACGCCGCATGAACCTCGTCGTCCTCCCGCACATGTTTTAGAAACGAACGCCACGACGGCATCGCAGGATCTCGATCGCAGATCGACCGCAACGATTTGCCTTCAGCGATCTGCTGCAGGATCAGCTCGATATTCTTTTTCGTCAGCTTCTTTGGGTATGGCATAAAAAAAGGGCTCGGCGCGATTATCCGAAGGGGGGGGAGAGAACCGCCCCGAGCCAGTTCCCGAAAGGAAAACTAGAAAATTCGCTCTGGAAAGGGAGAAAACCAAAGCGTACTAAATGTGTACCTTACTTGGCTACCTACGTCAACATGTTGTACGTGTTGTACGGCTTGTATGCCTTGTATGTGCATCAGGCTCTATCAGCCACCACCGACCACAAATGCCACATAGCGCGCTCAAAGCGCCGCCTGACGGTGTTGGCGTGAACTCCGGTCACCTTACCGACGCGACGCCAAGACGGTCCGCGCGCGCTCCTAGCGCCGCTATGAGCACACATCCAGACCAGCTTACGATCTGCCTCTTCCATTAATGTCGTGAGCTGCAGCGCCAGTTCATACCGCGATATCTCCGCTGACGTTGCCCGCGGCAATCTGACCTCGACAGTGTTGTACCCATAACTCTGACCGGGATCGTCTGGCGCATCCGGCCAATGACCCTTAACCCTCAAATCATATGCCGCGGGCAGCTTCAGCTCTGTCCGAGCTGCCTCAAGAAATATGCCCGTCAGATGATCAACTCCATCAATTTCCATTGCCCAACCTCACTTCACGGTTTGCCAGCACTACACGGTGTCACGCCCTTATAGGGGGGCGTGAACCGTGAAGTGAAATGTGCCGCACTACACGGGTGGACCGTGAAGTGAACGTGTAGTGCTAGCGCAAACCCACTAACCATTTGTTTCCAATGCGCTTTCTATAAAGCACTTCACGGTCAACCAACCGTGAAATGATATTTGACCAAGCATTTTGGGACACATTCGAGCCTCTCATTTCGTTGTGCACTACACGGCAGCTTTCAGTTGTAACGAGATCGGCGTCGCTCTCTATTATGGTATTTGTAACGGCTGTCAGGGCATCTCGCTGGTTGTCGTTTAGCTGCACATTTCTTTTGGCGGCATCGGCTGAACACGGTTCTACAACGCAGCTCGTGATCGATTTACCGCGGTGATTGGTTCCGAGCTCGATCACCTGCAGCTCGAAGGCAAACGTGCCTTCGACCTCCAGCTCACGCTGCTTGGTAACTGTCGCGCAGCTTATCGAACCGTTCTTTTCTATTTCGATCTCGGTATCTGTTGCGGCACGCAGTGCGCTGGATCCTCTGGCGCCGGCCGCGGCATTCTTGCCGCTGTGGTGTATGACCATGACGTGAGCACCAGTGGCGTGTCTGATGCGGTCGCAATTGACCACTAGCTTGACCATATCCTCGGCGGTGTTTTCGTTTCCCCCCGCCATGACGCGAGCCAGAGTATCG
>Ga0080013_1002402_pt1 | contig 22073 bp, 27 predicted proteins | sample ETNvirenome_6_85_FD_69236 | JGI IMG/M metagenome (GOLD analysis project Ga0080013, IMG submission 69236) | Marine viral communities from the Pacific Ocean - ETNP_6_85 (SPADES assembly) (version 2) | ecosystem: Environmental > Aquatic > Marine > Oceanic | place: Pacific Ocean | collected 2013-06-19 | reverse complement strand
CTGAACCACGACATGATTGAGCCGTTTAATCATTTCATGACCGATTATTTTGGACGTATAACCAACCTTAGCCCGGAGGACTTTGATGAGGTTCGACAAGGCACGTTTCCTTCGAGTGAAGTACCCAAGATGTTCGCATCATTATTGGGTTAAATAATAGGGTTAAAAAATGAACCCTAAAATACAATCTAAAATACAATGTATTTTTGAAGACGATTCATCTTGACCAACAAATAAATGATAGAATAGGATTTAGAGCATGAGTAAATCAATAAGCAACAATGTCGAAAGGTTCCATAGATCAAAGAGCATCAAAAGAGTTATTAAACGCATTGACGTTCCGATCAACGATATACAAAACATTGAAGATGCTGCAAAAACATTAATGCAAGCAGCAACGGGTCTTGAGAAGATTCTCAATTACAATGTTCCTAACTTTCGTAAGTTGCAGTGCGCTCAGTCTGAACTTCAAGGTGCGGCCATCTCAATTCGCTACCAAGACAACCCAGGCATCAGAGCATACGAGGAATGTTTAAAGGTAGAAAACGATGCCAATTCATAATCCTCAAACATCAGTTGTACTCAAAACAACTAACATTGTGTGTATACATACAACTGATGGATTTTTTCATATCAACCAAGACCCCATTCGGGCCTTAAAACACTAATAAATACTAGAGATTGCAATGACGCAAACACCTAAAAATACACACCTCCGACTACGTATAATATATATTCTGAAAGGTAAGGGTGGAGCTTCAGTCGAGGCTTCGCGTACAGGTGCACCTGACCATACAGGTCGGGTCGAATCATCAGATGTATCATTGCAATCTCCGGTATCAAACTGGAGATCGATATGTCAGTCAGAGTCAAATTAAATTTATATATGCAAGAGGGTTATATTTTCTTAACGGAGCAACAATTAAGTTGTCCGATAACAAGACCCCCGGGCGGCCCAACCGAGATCAGGGTCAACAAGAGAACGAAATACCTTGTCACTCTAACACCCGATGAGATTCAAGAAGAGATTACTTACAAGCGATCCATGCTAGAAAAGCAATCACAATCATGGGGGATCGCATAATGGTTAATAAGCACAGTAAAAATTTTCTATTAAGCTGTAGCAAGCTGGCTTCTTGGGTTTATCATTATGTTAAATGGTTTCAAGAGAAACTGCAGGAAGACGCATTGATTGAGGAATATGTTTACACCCCATACGATGTAAAACCATTCAACACGCGTAACGAGGTGCTAGACACCTGTAATCGAGCATTGCAGTTTGAAGATGTTATAGGCGATGATTCTGAAAGACCCCTGGCATTTGAAATGGGCGATATACAAGAGCCTCACATACTCAACAGAATGGCCGATGCACTAAAGCTCTATGATTATGATGATTCCATCGCCGAAGCTTATGTACATCCGACACTCAAGTTTGAAGGCTCACCCGATGGGATGGGTCAGGCAGCAGAGAACGATGATGAAGTATTGGTCATTCATCCACAACACGAAGGCAAAGTTAAAGTATTTACCCCTAATAACTTGCCTTTAGAGATCAAGGGGCGAGGAGTCTTGGAGGCGAAGTATCAACATTACGGAAAGCCCCGAGAAGATTGCCCCTTGACACTCGGACGATTGCAAGCACAAGGATTGTGCGAGTGTGTCGATTACGATTGGTATGCGGTTGGGATTCAGTTCGCCAACCAGGTTACACATACTTATGTCTACCCCAGGCACCCATTGTTTAAGGTTTGGCTGGAAGAGGTTGTTAATGACTTCAATGATCGGCTGACTGAGATGCGATGGTATGAGGCAGACGATAAAGACGATGCTGCTTTTATTTATCCAGAAGCAATGGATAAGATGCTCGATCTAACAGAAGACGATACCGATGAACTGATTGATAAAAGAACGATGCTTGCGAACAGCGTGAAGAAGGATGGAGAAACAATCGGTGAGATTGACACCATTCTCATGCGTAGGATGCAAGAGCACAAATACGCTTTCACCAATCGCCGCGAAATCACTTGGCCCTCAAGAAACTATAAAGCGAAGGATGAGCAAACAAAAATCATCCCAGCGAGCGAGGCAAGAACAGTGAGAAGTAAAACACTCAAAATCAAAGAGGTGACAACCAATGACTAAAATTTGGAAAAAAGATCATTACGAAGAACTCATCTTGGGGAAGCCCCCGATTACTATCGATGACCTTTGGAACAGAGAAGCCAGATATAGAGACTCGGATACACAGACCAGCTCTTCTTACACCACCAAAGAGAAGAACATGGAAACACTGGCAGCGATTCTAAACTTTTGGAGAGACAACGACTTTAAGCCTCCCACAAGAAGAGAACTGGCAGAAGTATTGCCCAATGCCGAGGGCCAGCCTGGATCGTTTGGTAAAGCACACGCTCGACTAAAGAGCTTGCTCGATGCTGGACTGATCGACATCGATGATGCAAACAGCGAGATCGTCATCAAAGAAGACATCTTGAAAACTCTTCTATATAGAGAGGAGGGTGAGAATGATGCAACTTAGACCAGGATTTAAAAAGTATGTGGCCGAGAAGAAGTTTGAAAACGACCTTGAGCGGGGCCGTCACGGGCAAAGACCTTATAAGAGCTTGTTTTGTTATTACAGGGTCGCTCGTCAATTCTTGGCTGGTAAATATTATAAAAACAGAGGCAAGCAGCCCTGGGATAATTATGAATAATTACTAACGGAGGTAAGTAATGAGTGATGGAATGTTTTATTACAACGATGCTGGGTTGATCACCCATAAAACGAAGATTGACAAAAATGGAAACGAAAGGATCACTTGGAAGTATAGGTTTGGCTACGGAGAAAAAAGATTCTATGCCGAGCTCGGAAAAGCAAAGAAGGGTGAGCCAAATGAATTAACTGACTTGTTATGCAAAATGACAAACAGCCCTGATCGCTATCAGTGGTTCCAAGAAAGTTTTAGGAGGCAAACATGAAACTAAAAGACCTATTTGATATCTATTGCAGAGAACTCAAACGGAGGAAGAGGGATAAGACAATCAACGACACCGTTGCGTTTTATAACAACAACATTCGGGATCGTAAGATTGCACCCAGGCTTCACAATATGGCTCTATCTAAGGTTAAGCGTAAACACATACGAGTCTTATTTAATGAGATGACTGACGAGGGTGATTTTTATAAGGCCAATAAGTTGATTAAAATACTCAGCGCTGCTTACAACATAGGCTTAGAAGAAGAGCTTGTAAGTGAGAATGTAGCCAAAGGGATAAGAAAGCATACCGAAGTACAGGTGACTCGTTTCTGTACGCCTAAAGAGCTTGAAAGAATATACAAGATACTGGATCGAAAGATGCAAGGTGGGCGTAGCCGAAGAGGCGCAATCTTTATTAAGCTCATGATATGCACTGGCGCGAGAAGGTGCGAAATAGCGGAAGCAACATGGGGTGATCTGAAGGGCAAGTCGCTTGTTTTAAATAAGCACAAAACGGATTACAACAAACAGCCTCGAATAATCTTTTTAAACAAAGATGCTATTTCTATAATCAACTTGCTAAAGAGGGGAAACGATGAGGACAAAATTGTTGGCATCAAAAGCCCCCGTAAACTTTGGGATAAAATCAGAGTGGAAGCGCAGTGCCCAGATGTCACGCTGCATTGTTTTAGGCACACATTTGGAAGCGTAGCAATAAAAAAATTAGATGTAATGCAAGTTGCAAACCTCTTGGGCCACAAGTCCCTACAGTCAACCAAGCGATACACACACTTTACCGAGGAGACTTCGATTGAAAATGCGGAGCTTGTCGGTGAGGAAATGTTTAACTCAATCAACTAAAAAGGAAAAACAATGAACGAAGAAGTGAAAACAACAGAAGAAGAACAAGAAACACCCGTCATTAAATACACCAACAGCAGTGGTGATGAAGCGGAAATTCCAGAAGATGAACTCAACGAAGAACAGGGCAAGTTAGTCACTGACATCAAAAACGTGCAGCAAGCGATCCAGGACATCGATAATGCACACCTTGGAAGCATGGTGAGGCAATCATTGATTATGAATCAAAACCTTCTGACCGATCGATTACAAGGCGAATTAATCAAGCTTGAAGATGCTGCACCCGTCATTGTGACTGAGAACAATTAAGATGATTGAAAGCAACTTCCAGGTCGATGAGTTAATCCATGAGCGTGGTCTGCAATATGGCCACCCTCGTAGATTCTTTATGCAGTTAGCAAAAGTATGGGGTGGGGCGCTGGATATTGAGATCACCCCTCAGAAAGCAGCAACCATGATGTTGATGTTCAAAGCACTTAGGTTGTTCAACCAGCCGGATAAAGAGGACACCCAGCAAGACATCCAGGGTTATTTAAAGATTGTCGATATATTGAATGATTTTAAATAATTATGGGTGACAAGGAACGTCAAAAACTATTGTCAGAAATTGAGCGATTGCGTATGAATTACAAAATTGTTCTATGGGGACTCATTGTGCAGACCTTCTTGCTGGTCTTGGTTTAGTTGGCTGTCATTTCCCGTCTTATATTTTCAACTCTTTGCATGGTCAGGCTTGGATGCCTGGCAATTAGATAATTTCTAGCCGCTGCTTGCGACTGTTTAATCAAAGCGTCTAACAACTCAGTTTTAACATAATTGTTTGAAGTTTTATATTGAGGTGAATTAATAATATTGGTTAATCGATCTCTTAATCTAAATGTATTTTGTTGGTAAGAAAGAAGCTCATCGTATTGCTCAGTCGTTAAGTCCACGCCACCAATTTGCCTGGATGGTTTCGATGGAGCATAACCCAAGCCAACGAACTCATTAAAGATTGGGTCTTTTCTTAGTTTAGATTCTCTTGTGGGCGAGTATTTGCCTAGAGCGCCTTTAGAGTATTTTCGAGGCTCACCCAAGATATTTCTCTTCAACGACAGTTTATCTGATTGCCCCGGTAAACGATTCATAAACGCATCAGTAATGCTTCTTACATCTCTTAGATAGGGGTCTTGATCCTTTCTTTCATAGTAAGCAACTGTTGGCACAGAGCTTGCCAAGAATCTTCTTATAGCATTTGGAGCATAACGCCCTGGATCGCCAATAGCTTCAATAAGGTCAGAGATACCCGTTAAGAAGGTTTTGTTTGTAATGTTCTCGGTCACAGACATTGCAAGCATGGTTCCAATAATCTCAGCATCCTCAAGGGCCGCGTTTTCATTGTTTCCAACATACGAGCCAATCTCCGCTAAGTCAGCAGATACGCCGAACAAAATACCTACAGGCTCGAATCGATTATAACCATAGTAAGTATCGCCAACCTTAATAGAGTAGGGCTGCCATCCTGTTTCCATTAATACAGCTCTTTCCCTGGGATCGCTTGGGCCCCTTCCTGTAATCATGCCGTCAGCCGCCAGCATGGCAACGCCCACGCCAACAGATGTTCCAAGATACATCCTTGCTCTTGCAATATCCGCTTCCGGCCCGCCAGCATCTATCGCATCTTTATATTTTTTGGACAAGCGTGCAAACGGGGTTCTTTCGAATGCGTAAGTAACAATGTTGTATGGAGTTCTAACAAAAGGAGTTAGGAACCTTAATCCTGGTTTTCTTGCTATAAACCTTTGCCAGCTTTGTGCAAACCCTTCTAAATTGTTTGTAAATGTTTGATACCTTCCTGTCTCGATTGCTTTTAATTTAATGTTTGGGTTTTTGAGCGCGAAATCAGGGTCTTTCAACAACTCTTTGGCATGTCTTAATCCCTTTCCTTCTTTTTGTGCTTGCCTAACAGCCTGACCCCACATCTCTTGTGTATAGCCGATTGTTTTAAATAATACATCTTCTGCCACCAAAGCTCTTCCTGGCAACCTAACAACCTCTCCTGGCAATCCTTTAACAGCTTTCTCTCTTCTCATCTCTAATTTTGTTAATGAATCCAAAACACCTGTATCGGGGTCTCTTAATGCTTTAGCAGCCGCCTTCAATCCGTCCAATGTTCCAATGATTGTGCCAAGCGTCCTCGCTGCAACCTCACCACCTGTAATCCTGTCTGGGTCTCTTTTGATTGCCCCAATGGCTGCTGCAACCGCATATTCAATCGGCGTCAACCCAGCAACAAGGGTGTTCGATGATACGTTGACAATGTGTGTTGATGGACTCGATAACAACCCATTGATCCAAACTTCTTGTATCTTATCTAAAAATGTTGGCTTGTATGACTCTCTTGCAAAGCTAGATACTCTTCGTGTGCTGTCCATATTGGCAATCTTGCTCGCAACATCTCTGACGCTTTTATCACCACCACGCTTTAAAAGATATTCAGCGATCATCTTGTCTTTTGTCAATGCGTCTGTTTTTGCCATATACCTAAACTGTGCCAAGGCACGACCCGCTTCAGCAGTGATTCCAGAAATTTGCTCTTGTATGTCCGCGTGTTTAACCAAAGCGTTTTCGAAATTAATCAAATCAACTTGTGACGCAGAAACGCTCTCAGCTCTTTTAGCGAGCTCTACAAGCTCTTTAGCGGATTGTGCATTGATAAGCCTGGCCGCGTAAGCAGTGGCAAAGTTAAATGCTTCGCCTTTCTCTCGTTGTAATAATTTTTCTACTGTCAGCCCAGTTTCATCTGCCAATGCTTTTAGGTTCTCACCTTCACTTCCAAATTTGACTACATTTTGCCTGGCATCCAAGAACATATTGTTATCATTAGCAACGTCTTTAATCATTTGTTTGACATCAGTGGGCGCATCTAATTTTTGTAAATTGATGTTCCCAGCTATTGTGGGGTTTTCTGCAATTTGCTTTTGTAAACCATCTTTGGGTTGTAGCCTTAATGCTTCTTGCTCTCTTATGGCTCTGGGGACAGAAGTTTGAAGATCGATGCTCTCGCTCAGTGTTGCTGGCCTTGTATCAAGCTGTGCCTGTGCAATCTCATCATCTCTCATGATGTTGCGCCCAAGCCCTTGCTGCTCATCTAACAATCTTTCCAGCCTTATATCATCTTCGTCAATTTGTTTTAATGCACTCTCAACCTCTTCGTCAGCCATTCGGTACGGGTTTTTTCCACCTTCCTCTAGGCGTTTAATGATCTGCTCTTTTGATGTAGTGTCTCGATACCAAGAGTTATAATTTGTGCCGTCGGTTAATTCTTCAATGTACGGATTCCTTTCTAGTAAGTCTGCAATTAAACGATCTTGATCAATGTCAACTTGCCCTGGCACTGCATCTGGCAATAAATTTTGCTGTCTAAGCATTTCTTGTGCTTCGTCAAACTCCTTAACCCCTTCGCCCAGCCTTGCTCTATAAGTCGGCGCAATTCTTTCGTTCTTGCCCCAAAAATATTGTTGTATCTCTTGTTTCGCGTCAGGAGAAATATACCCCCTGAAAAGACTTCTAACCCTTGGCAGCTCTTTACCGTCAGCTCCCGTTGGAACTTTTTTTGTTTGTAAGGATTTTGGAAGTTTATCGACAGTTGTAAACTCAATGATTGTATCTTTTGCTGATTGCATGGAGCTAGCCGGCTCACCGATTGGTCTTGCAACTTTTGTTGTTTTTAGGCGTTCAATTTCTATGTTATCGATTGGGTTGTTTTCGATGATTTTGTTGAGCTCGTTATTATTAACAGCATCCATCTTGACGGGCTGATATGTGCCATCTGCATTTTCAACAATGTCGTATTGATCGCCCTTGATCTTTGTGCCAATTCGATTTGTTTCTGGGTTTACTTTAAAAGGGTCTCTTTTAACTTTTTGCTTCTTCTCGCCTTTAACTGCTGGAGCAACATAATCTGCCGCAATGTCTTCAACCGTTCTAACAGCATCTCCCGGCCTTTTTGTTACAGTATCAATCTTTCCTGTGTAGCCTGGTGTACCCGCAGTCTCGATTAATGTTTGATCGGTTTCTTGCAGTGTTTTTTCTTGCTTCTTGGCGGCCCTGGCAGCAGTGGCGCGTCCGAATGTGGCTATTCCAACCTCAACAAGCGCACCTAGACCAGCGCCCTCTAGTGCCATTTTAAATCTTGCTTTTGCTGCCGGATCATCGGGGTTGGCTTGTAAAAATTCTGTGATGGCATTGGGAGCTTTTTCTTGGATTACATTGGATAGGCGCTGTTCATTGGGAGAGAAGGCAAATTGCTCTGCAACCGTACCCGCGCCAATCGCTCTTCCAGCGGTTGCAAGTTTTGTTGCGCCCTGTACGCCACCAATAAGCTTTGAAGCACCCGCGTAAGGTACTAAGAATCCGGCAATATCTCTGGCCACACTGCCACCAAAATAAGTGGGCTCTGGTACTGTGGGTAAGTCAGGAATATCGAGACCCGTTATGTCTTCGGTTAAGTCTGCTGTCGATTGGAGAACATCTCTACCAGCCCCACCTATGGTTCGGTATAAGTTACCGAAGAAGCCTGGTTCATCGTCTACTGGAGTAGCGAAGCCTTGTAGTGAGTCTTGCTCATCTACTGGAGTAGCAAAGCCTTGTAACGGGTTTTCCTCTTCAAGTGGTGTTGCAAAACCCTCAAACTGGTTTGCCATTTAGTCCACCCTATATTTTTTACCGTTGACAGAAAATATTGTTCCGGAAGGTAGTCCAGCCTGTTTTGCTTCGTCTATTGAGTTAAATTCTCTGTTGTTGACAGGCTGCTGATTGGATGTATCAACACCACCCACTCCAGCGTTTTCAAGTATTTGATTAAGCCTTTGTGTCATCGGGTCCATGTTTGCGATCGTTGCTAGGATTTTCTTATCTTTCGGTGTCAAAGGCGGCTCCCCTTGACCATCCCATGCGTCAAGTTTTGCGAGGATTGCTAGTTTGTAATCGTTTATGGTTGGTTCATCTTCAAGCCCTGGGAATACACGCTCTCTGGTTCCATCTTCATCATTAACAAAATAACTTCTGCCGTTTTCTTGTACGATTCTTCTTTGTTTGGGCGCATCACCTTTATCGTCAGAAAAAACAGGTTCGCCAGTATCTTCATACCTTTGTACTCCATCGACATTGTATGTCCTTCTTTCTTTTGGAATCCTGTTGTCTAGCTCATATTTTTTCATCAAGAAACTATCCATACCTTGCCAGCCGAGCGATTCTAGTAATCTTCTTTGATCTGGCGGTAAGTTCGGATCATTTAAAACAGCTTCATATTGAGCTTTCTTTTTTTGAATCTCATTTTGTTGCTGCTCATACTGTTGTCTTTGCATGAAGCCTTGCTCAATCGGTCTGCCCGCAAACGCATCACTCAAACCAAGAAGCATTTTGCCAATGCCTTGATTTCTATCGGTGCGAAACTGTGCTTGCTCGGCTGGCGTATAAACACCTCGTTTTTGTGCATCAGTCATGTTGTGCCCGCCACCTCTGGCCATTGATTTAGCAACCCTTGATGGAAAGAAGCTTTTAGGGCGCGGCTGTGCTGTAACTTGAACGGGTTGTATTTGTGGGCCAAGTGGGCCCACAAAGCTTGGATCACCAGGCATGGGAGGGGAGGGTTGGGCTGCGGCTCTTTGCTGCTCTTGAGCAAGAGCTTGAGCTTGTAACTGCTGTAAGTATTTATAATATTCGTTATTCATTATTTTTATCTATTTAAAGTAACCACCCATTAACGCTGAACCAAAGAGCCCAGCACCCGCACCGAGAATATCGCCGAATCCAGTTTTCTTACGCGATGTTTCAGTGCCCTCAAATGGCAAACCCGAGATAGCCGAAGATAGCAGCCCAGCCTGTCTGAGCGGATAATCAACCATTCTTCCAAATTCCTCGTAGCCCGCGTCGTACCCACGATCTTGAATACCCCTCTGGAGCTGTCCAGCAGCGCCCATTAGTCCCATGTTTCGATACTGATCAGAAAGCAACCCACCTTGTACGTTTGTTTTATATCCACGATCTTGGAAAGCCAGATCGGAAGCCGTTTGAAACCCCCTGTTACGCAGATCAGCAGACGTCCTTGCAGCGGCATTGGCAAAGTCACGATTGGCCTCGGCTTGCAGTATGGCCTCTCTTGAGCCACCAAAAGCCTTGCTCTTAATGGCTTGGTCTTGAGCTTGATTCTGTTGCATTTGCCTGGCTTGTTCTAAATCATTTAAAGACGTTTGAACAACCATGTCGTTATAGGGGTTCATGTACTGACCAACATCCAACGGCCCAGAACCCATCTGTGCCAACATGCCTCTTGGGTTGTATTGCATGGAATCTTGGAATTGACCGCGTGTGGCTGAAAGCATATCGGTTTCATCGGGTGTTAGCCCCGCCACTCGGTCTCCGGTAAACGGCATAAAAGGTAACTCTGCCGCAGACTGTATTCCCGAATACGCTTCTAAATATTTTTCTTTTAGCTGTGGATCAAGCTGTGTGGTTGCTGTTGTTGCACCTTTTGACATGTTTAATACCTATAAATCTTTGCTAATAATGTGTTCTTTTTTAAACCCCAAGTGTTTAGCGGCTCTCGACCAACCAGGGCGTCCTCCGCCCCACAGTCTTTCACCGCCGATAAACTTCGTAAATTGCTCAATGCTGGGTAACATTTCTTCTAACTGAGAAAACTTACCCGCACAAAACAGTAGGTTGACGCCTGTTATTCGGGGGTATTCAACGATTTCAGTGATATACGCTGATTCTTCGCTTGGGTGGAACCAGAGCTGAAATTTAGCCTCATGGATTCCATCTTCAATATCCTTAATATTATACATATCTTGGTAAGCCAGTGCATCTTGAATCAACTCTTTAGCCCATTTATGCCAATGCACTTCCCATTCTTCTAAGTCTTTCTTTGGTCTTGCTAAACCGCCATCAATGACTTGTAACTCTTGCATTCTTACCTGGATTGATTAAATTCTTGAACACTTGCCACCACATGCAATCGATCGGCTGTTGCTGCTGTGACTTTTAATATTTCACCACCTTGCATCACAAGGTCGTTTGTTAGTAATTCTTCTGTGCCATTTGCTCCTATGGCTTTGCTTTTAAACAAGCTGTAAACATCCGATCCATTGGTGAGTGTCAAAGTAATACTGTCACCACTGCCTGAGTCATCGCTGACCAATATTGATGAAACCACCGACACATTGAAATCACCCACGTTTGGCGCAGTATAAAGTGTAGTAACATCTGTGGTTGTAAGATCGACTTTGGCATTGGTTAATCCTTGCACATATTGAGGTACGCTATTGACTAGCATTATCGTCTGCTGCCTCCCTGTTTCACATCGAGGCGTATGTTACCCACAGAAAAGTCTTGGTTGCTATCGCCAGTGATTTCCATAGTCATAGACCTGGTACTGAAACGCACATCCTCATAACCATCTGAATCAAAGGTGACTGAACCGAAATCAGTCTCAGGGCCGAGTGGGGTGAAGCGTCCCTTGAATGACAATGTTACGCCAGGCAATGTATTGGCCTCGCTGTCAGGAATCACCTGAGTCGCATGTATGTATCGATTGCCTTGACTGAGCTCAATCGGGCCAGATGTTGCTGTGGGTTTTGCTGTGCCTAAATTCTTAGAGTTAAAGAGATTGCCTTTCTCATGGTAATAAACAAAGCCATCAGAATCGCCCGCCACCGGAAACTGCATCACACCTTGATCAATGTAAGCGCCTCTTGAGAGGATTCCAACATCCCATAAATTTTCCAAGAAATTCCACTTAATATACTTGTCGTTTTGCCGTGATTCACCGCTTGGAAAGAACCAAATAATTTCATTGAATTGACTGTTCACGCCACCCGCGATTACTTTTTTATAATTCTCATTGAGGTTACTGAATAGATAATCTTGCACAGGGCATGGGATTTCTTTAACCGCACCATCGTAAATAAAAACAGATCGCTCGCCGAGCCAAGCCACAAAGTTGCCCGCACTGACGATGGCCCTGGATGAAATGGCTTTACAGTTTGTGCCCGCATCACGAATGGAATAAACCAAGGGGCTTCCGATAAAACGCATGGCTCCAAGCCCAGTATCTGTAAAAATTAAAATGTCATCTTTATAAATGATGCCCGATAAAGCGCGTCCACCGCTCGGTATTTGTAAATAGCCCGCAGAGTTTAAACTGGTTGAAGTCCAACTGGTGTAATCTTCGCGATCACTGAAAGAAATACGCCTAGGGTCTGCATTACTGCCAATGGCGATTAAGTGCCTTTCATTGGAAACCACAATGGCATTTACACTGGTGGGGGCATTTGAAACCAATGAAGAGGTAGTGTCAGCCGTTCCGCCTGGGTTCGGATTCCACTTGAAAATTTTTCCGTCTGAACTTGCTACCCAGACCAATTCCTGTCCCCAATTACTGAAAGAATAACTGTTTGCGTTGAAGTTTAATCCTGATTGACTCCTGGCATCGCCGTAGTCTTCTTCGCCATACAGGTAAGCGCCAAATCCCAATGGGTCGGTTCCAGACGGGGGCGTGTAGGACGAGCTTGGCGTGATGTCAGTCCACACATAATTATAAAGGGTGTAGACTTTGTTTCGCGTACCGACCGCAAGTACAGGGTTCCCGTTGTTGTCGTTGTACGCATAAAGGCCAATAATGGCCCCGTCCAATGCGGCACTTTTGAGTAAATCCCAGCCGCCCATAGGTTTTAGGATGCCATCGGCAAAACGGATGAGATTGGAGTCAACCCAACGTCCGGCATTTTGATAATCAGTCCCGTTGGTAACGACTCCGCTTGGGGGTGTTACATTTATAAGGGCCATGCTTAACCGCCTATCGTTTTCGTTTCAGTCGTTGACATAATCAAAATTAACTCTCTAGTGATGCTTCATAAGCCTCAATTACTTCGTCAGTGTGTACGACAGCACAAATAGCCTGTACTTCTGCTGATTCGTTGCTGTAGTCTTGACCCGCAGTTACAACGTGCCTGTGGTAGCCTGAAGATAACTCAACGCCATCCTCTAGGACTTTGGTGCAAGTGCGAATCTGAACTGCTTTGTAGTCTCCTACGATTTCAATTTTGTCTTCTGTTATTATTTTTTCTAATGTCATTTTATTTTTCCTTTTGGTCTGTGCCTAGAATCCACTAGACGTATGGTTGTTAAATTTGTTTTGTTGTTTTCATTATGCTGCTGCATAAGTCGCGCTAAAGTGAATGTATGTATTTGATGCAAGCTGTTGTGCGGTGTCGTTTTGCACCGTTGTTGAATCGCCTAATTGCACATAAATAGCTGCTGTACCTTCGTTCATAGTTCCCACAAAATCTGAGATATTTGCGCTCACAGTGTTTTGTATTACTAGAGTTGCAGCAGAATCACCAGCTCTGTCAGTCAAACTAGCGGGAGTAAATGGCAAATTCATTGTAAAAAATCCAGTTGGACTTGAAACAGAGTCCACTATAATAAAGCCTGTTACTGTGACCAAGCGCCCAACTTTTGTATAACTTCCGCGGTTAAAATTACCCAGTAAAGTAACAGTACCGCTTGTGTCACATGTAATGGCTACGTCATATTCGCCCTCCTCATAGTCATCCAGCTTATTGGCTGCTACTGCACCGCCTAGATAAGCACCGCCTGAGAGGTAGAGGTCTTTGAAGCGGTATCCAGATTCTCCAATGTCAATTACGCCATCAGGGTCAGCAGGGCCATGAGGTCTTATTGATGGAGAAGCACCACTATCAAAAAAGATAGATGTGTCATCTGAGCCGATATACAGTCTACCGCCAGAAGCGCCAATACTACCTACGGTTGTGCCGTCTTTAGATAGCTGTATTAGTGTACCGTCACTTGTAAGCCTATTAGCGATAAGTCCAGCGGCTCCATCTACAGTTCCTATGACTACTCCTGTCGTTCTAATTTCTGCACCAGCAGTGTTAAAACTACTTGCAGTCTTACTCACCAACACGTTGCCAGAGGCATCGATGGTCATACGCGCATTCGTAGCATCGTTATCGTAAAAATCTAAATTACCTGTATTTCCTGACCGTATAGAATATGAACGCCCTGTAGAGGCAGTGGTGTTGTCCAATGTGATGTTAGTAGCATTTCCTGTACCTTCTAGCTCAAGACCGCTTGCAGGCGAATCCGTACCGATGCCCAAAGACTCCGCAGAAGCATCCCAGAAGAAAGATTCCGTTGTGCCTGTGTCCTCGTAGAAGCTGATATCGCCATTGTTGGCAAAATTTACTCTGTTGACAGGGCTTCCCACACCACTTTTAATGTATAAACCTGGGTCGGTTGCGTCCATCCTAACTGTCCAGCCAGCTACGTCATTAACATACGTTAACTTTCCAGACGTACCATTGACTCTAGCATCCCCATCAACAGTCAACCCATCCATCGTGGCTGTGCCTGTTACGTCGATGCCTGTGTCGGTAACAACAAGAGGTGTAGTGTCTAACGATGATGATGCAGATAATCTAAAATTAATCACCTGACCGACAGTGTTGTGGTCAATGTATGCAGCGCCTGTAGGTTTAAAGCGCACATAGTTGTTAGCAATCTCAGAGTTATTTACACCGAAGCGGAACAGTCCAGAAGTATCAGTATCGCCAGTAACGTCTATGCCTGTGGAGGTTGTGGCTAGTTTAACTGACCCTCCATAACGTATATCAACAGCACCTCCGTCCACACCTTTTAAGTAGGTGTTATCACCAGTGGCATTTTGTAGAAAAGTGCTAACTCCACGAATGAGAAAATTACCAGTGCCGCTTTCTGCAATAATGCTATCGCCAGTACCACCATCATGATAAATCTGTAAATCTGAACCAGCTCCAAAGATAGCCTTGTCATCGTCACCAAAGTTAATATCTGCACTTGTTGTAAGACCGTCAGTAGTTATTACACCAGTAACGTCTATGCCTGTGGAGGTTGTGGCTAGTTTGACAGCTCCTTCGTGGAATAAACTGACCGTACCACCATTACCAGTATCTGTGCAGTTGATAAAATCCCAACCCGATGGATCTCTCAGGTGGAGGTCTTGCCCATAAAGCAATAAACTCCCTGTTCCTACATCCTTAATGTAGCCATTAGACCCATCATGATAAATCTGTAGGTCATCACTCGCACCGAATGTCGCTTTTGCATTGGCACCGAACTCTAATGCGTTATCACTTGCATCCCAGACCGCGTTGTATGATGCGCCTGTGAGTGTGAGATCACCGGTAGTTGACAAAGAAGTGAACGCCCCCGTTGAAGCGGTGTTCGCCCCAATCGGGCTTGAATCGATGTTTGCGCCATCGATGTTCATTGCAACGCTTGTGCCAGTGGCACTGAAGACTGCATCAATCGTATCGAGGTCGGTGTTTAATTTTGTACCCCAGGTGTCAGTAGATGCTCCGACTTCTGGTTTGGTTAGCGAGAGGTTCGTTGTCGTGGTATCGGCCATGAATAATTACCTATGTTTTAAATATATAAATGAACAGCCGTTAAGCTGCTTTATCAGTCCAGTTGGTTGTTGAGGGGTCTTGCTCAGTCCAGGTAGTAGAGCCCACTGTTTGATCGGTGTAGTTATCTGTGGGTACTACGATGTCATTCCATTTTAAACCACCAATCGCTGTAAATCCACTAACAGATGATATTGTTGCAGCAGCTCGATCGATCTGCCTTCCTAAAGCTGTAAATGAAGAAGCGCTTGCGATTGTTGCTTGAGCCGCAATGACGTATTTTGCTGTTGAGGTGAACGCTGAAACTTCTGCTAGTGTTGCTGATCCTAGCTTGACAATAACCGCTTCACTGCTAAAAGCACTTGTCTCAGCGAGTGTTGCAGACGAGCGATGTACTCTATGACCGACAGACGTGAACGTACTGCTTGCTGAAATCGTTGCTTCGCCTCTATCGATTTGACGCGCAATTGAAGTAAACGATGAAACAGCACTAATTGTTGCTTCGCCACGATCAATCTGTCTTGCTGTTGCGGTAAAGCCAGAGGTTTCTGCGAGAGTTGCAGAGTTGAATAAAACACGGGTTCCAACACTGCTGAAAGCGCTTGTCTCAGCGAGCGTAGCGCTTCCTAATGATATTTTGTGTCCGGCTGATGTGAACGAGCTTTGTTCAGCTAGAGTCGCTGAAACCGCAAATGTTAAGCCCGCTGATGCACTGAACGCACTGACTTCAGCGAGTGTGGCTTCACCAAACTCGAAAACGGGTTCGCCATAAAATGACTTCCCGTAATTTCCGAATCCGTAGCCTACACTAGCCATAGAGAGACTCTATGAGAGTGTAATATCTAAATCTCCGGCATCGAATCGGAAGACATCCCCACTGCTGACAGTTTTCGCAGTTGTTAATGCTGACCATGCAAGCATGTTTCCTGATGTGCTGGCATCATAAACCGATACCCAGCCAACGCTGCCCCATGAGCCTGTTGCGGTTGCAAACTCGGCTGCACTGGAGTTTGTTGCAGTACAGGGATCGGTTCCACTGACACTGAACGCGCAAGAAATCCTGGCGTATGATCCGCCAGATACTTCAGTTCCACCGCCTGTATCGCTGGGGGCTGCCGTATACAAAGCTAGATAAACAGTTCCCGGAGTGGTAAACGCTGTATTTGCGAAAGTGTGCTTGAGCAGTTTATCCTCCAAATAATCACTAAAAGCCATTTTTATTTCCTCTAATTATTTCCCCAATACGCGATTTGTTTTTTGTGCTTGCCATAAGTTCTGCGTCTAGGGATTAAAGAGCCTTTAGCAAAAGACGCTCGCTCATTCTCCATTCTGAGTTCTTCGATAGATTTCTCAAACGCAGTGTGAAACATAGAGACGCGATCATCGTCCATTAAGTAAATGCTCGCTGTTTTCAGCGCGCCGTATAAATATAAATCTGAATGATTGTTGCTGACAAAGTTCGTTGTATTTGAATCACTCAAAGAATCAATCTTTCCAAAATATGTTAGCTGTAAATCGTAATCAACGTCAGGAGTAGGGCAAAGCTCAAGAGAAGAATCTACGATTGCAAAATAAACGGGTTTTCCTGTGCGATTATTCTGACTTTTTCTATATGTGTCGAGCGTCTCAATTGACACTTGAAATAAAGGTGTAAAATCGCCTGACGTGATTTCAACATTGATTGCTTCTAACCAATCAGTCGGAAGCGTCAAATATTGTGAATCAGCAGTTGCAGTCGCACGTTTAATCATGTCTTTCGTTCTGATTCGTCTGTTCAGTTCAGTTTCAACTTGATCGATAAACGTGTCCATCATCGAAGTGAGATCTGAGCGATTTAAATAATTTGCTATCGTTGTTTTTAATGTCGAATAGTCCACTAGACTTTACCTTCCCATGTTCTGAACGCTTTATTGTCAGGATTGTTGAGCCACTTTTTCCATGCTTTTTCGTCATTTGCCCAACCTTCACGCATTGCTTTTTGATAAACAATCATTGGCACTTCAGCAACGTGTCGCATGTCCATTCCCGGCTTTAGCGTTGTATCTTTGATGTGTTTGACATGCTCAATAACAGGAGCAACATTTTGTTCTGTGTGATAACCGATTCTTTCGTCACTGCCAATCGACTCAGTAAAAAATTCTGATTTCAGATCTTTTTTTTGTGTGATTACTGTTTTCTTTGTAGCCATGTCTTTTTAGAAAATGTGGAGCCAATCAGCGTTGACTGACTCCACAATAATCATTATGAAGTGCTTAAATCAGCAACAATTCCATGTGCCGCTTGATTAGACATTTCAAGACCGAACTCCGCTAAAATCATTTTGGTCTCGGCATCGCCAATAGTTGCAATATCAACTGTTTGGAAATTCCTGAGATAAGATGTTTTAGCGTAATCTGGATCAACTAAAAGCAAAGATCTTTCTCTACTAAAGTTCGAAGGGACGATTTTAAGATCGCCGAAGTCCGAACTATAAATTGAGACAGACGCCTCAACTGTAGTTGCATCGATCATTTGTCTTGCAGAAGATCGACCAGTGAATCCTGAGATCACTTGCTTGTTATGAGGTCCACAGATTGCCATTGTTGGCTGTCCGCCATTAGTGAAACAGCTTTGTAGAACTGTTTTCAATAATGCTTCAGTCAGCGCTCTTTGAGTGCCATCCGTTGGAGCCGCTCCTGCACCAGCACCAGCACCGTTAGTGCCACGAGAGACGTTGGATGTGATCCATGATTCGAATCCACCAGTTACTCTTGCTGTGGTTGCGTTTCCAGTAGTTTTGGCGCCTTTTTGACATAGAGCTGTTTCCATATCCCGCTTTAATGCCTTTGCAGATATGGCCATTTGATGCGAAATTTCCGATTTTTTTCCGGCTGCATCTGACGCATCCTGGGAGCCCGTGACTGTTGCATCTCTGCTTTGAATCATCGCTACGTTAGAGACTCTAGTTGTAGCTGTAGATGCTGATCTTGAAAGCTCAAATCCTTCCAATTGCCCTGATCCAGAAGCCGTTGGCAATGTTTCGGTTTGCCAATCAAATACCACATTGGATATTGACTTCTTTCCTATGGCGCTAATGAAGGGAGTTTCGGTTGGGCTAATGTTGTAAATTACATTTGAGAGATCTTCTCTATCGGCAGTAGCCGTATAGGTATCAAATGCGTTGGTTACCTTTGCCATGATATTACTCCTTTCTAGTTTCCTAGAAGATAAAAAGTTAAGTTAGTTTAAAAAGTTTAACTAAGCATTTGTTCAAACACTTTTGCGGCGTCTTGAACTTTGCCCGTTTTTCTCAGTTTTTGACGAGACTTTTTCAAAGGAGTTGTTTTGTTCTTCTGTGTCACAGAACCGGGTCTGGCGACTCTAGCGGCGGCTTTCTTTTGTTTTGGATTCTTCTTGACTGCTTTTTGCGTTTTGCTTTGAAGCCAGCTATTTCTTAATCCCAACAACAATCGATAGTCATAGACTTGCTCGATCTCTTCTGCCGTGAAACCTAGATCATTGATTGCGTGATCTCTAATTGCCATTTTTTCATTCGTGGCTTTTTGAGAATCTTTCCATTCGGGTACAGTTTCAAGCAATTTAGACTCGCCGTAATGCATATACTTTTGTATTTGCTCTGATTGCTTCGCTTGAGCTTCTTGTTGAACTCTCGCTTGCTCAGCATGTACGGCTTCTAGTTGCTTTTTCTTTTCTTCCCAAACGTCTTTTTCGCGCACATACGAAATAGGATCATTGTCATAAAGTTCTTGCCAATTCGGTTCTTGACCCAGAGAGTTTTCTAATGCGCTTTGCATTTTCGGTAACAACTCTGAATAAACCTCATCTTTTTGTGAAATCTCAGCTCGCATGTTTTGTAGCTTCTTTTTCTGAGCCGCAAGGTCCTGAGTCTTTCGCGTATAGTCCTTTTGTCGTGAGAATGAGCTTTGAAGTTCGTCAAGGGTAACCATTTCTTCAACGCCGTTAATCTTTACAGCATAAAGTGTCGGTTCTTCAACTTCTTCAATCTCAACTTGTTCATCGTCAAGAGTAATTTCTGTTTCTTCGTTTTCATCGTCTTCAGAATCAAACGCTTGTTCTTCAACAAGTTCTTCTTCTTCAGTTATTTCTTCTTCAACAGTTTCATCTGCAACTTGTAATTCTTCTTCTGATGCTTCTGTTTGCTCCTCTTCTGGAGTCAGTAGCGCTTCAAATGAAGTTGTTGCTTTGTCTAAATCTGATTGTAAATCGAGTGGCTTCGCCATGTTCGTTTTGTATATCCTTACAAATTAAATAATTGGTCAATAATAGACGTTTGTTATTTGTATTTCAATCAATCAATTAAACTATTTTTCTAATTCGGCTGAGAGTTGCTTTTGTAATTTTGCCTCTTTCAATGATGATGCGTAGATGCTTCTCAACTTCAGGCAACAACTTTACGGCTAAATGTAGTTTTTCGCGTAGATCTTCTTCTTCAGAATGGCTATTGATCCAAAGATTAATATATTCATCTTTTAATGCATTTAACGCTTTTTGAAACGTCTCACTTTCAAGAATCATCTCGCTTTCATTTGATTGTAGAATTTCGTTTTGTGTTGTCATCTGATTATCCTATTTTCGTTAATAAATTTGCTATTGCTTCAGCACTCAAAGGCTCATAATTTGTTAATCTGCGTTGCAAACTATTCATTGAATTAGAGACGCTAGGAACAGACGCAAAACGATCATAAGTCAGTGGGTTGCCTTGCATGTATGACTGAATAGGTGGTGGATTATAAACATAAGGAGAATAAGCATCATCATTAATTGTGTATCCTTCTGGGTTTTGTGCAGAATAAGATCTACTTGGTGTTATGTAGTCTCTGTACTCCCATGCAGGTGCTTGAATATTGAAAGGCGTGTAACTGACCGGAGTATATTCATAGTCGTCTGAATCTTCGATCACTATATCGATTCCATCGTTGTCTCCGCTTCCATCGCCATCTCCGCTTCCATCTCCATCTCCGCTTCCATCTCCATCTCCGCTTCCATCGCCATCACCATCACCATCACCATCACCATCACCATCGCCATCACCAACACCAACATCATCGCCAACACCAACATCATCGCCAACACCAACATCATCTGTAGGTGTAGGAGTCACTACAGGTGTAGGTGTAGGTGTAGGAACCGGTGTAGGTGTAGGAGTAGGTGTTGGTGTCGGTGTAGGTGTAGGAGTAGGAACCGGTGTAGGAGTAGGTGTTGGTGTCGGTGTAGGAGTAGGTACTGGTGGCCATGGATCAGTAGGTGGCACAGGAGTGGGTGTAGGAGTAGGGGTTGGTACTACTGGTGTTGGAGTAGGAGTTGGTACCACTGGTGTTGGTGTTGGAACAGGTGTTGGAGTCGGAGTCGGGGTCGGTACGGGAGTTGGAGTAGGTGTAGGGGTTGGAGTTGGGGTTGGAGTTGGGGTAGGAACAGGAGTAGGGGTTGGAGTAGGGGTTGGGGTTGGTACGGGAGTTGGTGTTGGTGTATCATCTATAACAACATTCCTCAATTCAAACCACCAAGGTCTTTCACTAGTGCCATCTGAATATGTTTCGTCTAGTGGTTCCCACTCATAATCGCCATCTGTTTCAGTCAATATTTGTGCTTTGCCATCAATAATCATAATGTCACCGACTGAGTAACCTTCTTCCAGCTTTTCTGTAATCATATCAAGCTCTGGATCAATCGGGTTTTGCAAATCTTCAATCGTGGTTTCTGTTCCGGCAATCCATTTTTCCAACTCTTCCCATAAGCCATCTTTAACCATTGGGTTTTCTTCTAGTTCCCATGCTTCGTAGAGCTGTCGCGCAATAATGTCTGTTCCCTCGGGGGCTTCTTCATAAATCCCCGTTAGGCTGTCTCCAACATTTAGCTCTGCCCTGACTGCATCAGCATCTACATTTTCTCCTAAAACGCCTGAAAACCCATCAAGCACCCAACCACTTTCTGTCTTTCTAAAAACAGCATGTTCTAAATCATATCCTTTATGCTTAATTGTTCCTGTCTTGACTCTTGCACCAACGGGCACTTTTGCTGGATCAGACATGCCAGCACTTGATAATACTTCTCTGATTCTTTTGTTTGTGCGTTGATTTGTGGCTTTATTTTTAGCTGATTCTTTTGTTGCTCTGCCGACTTTACGAGCTGGCGTATTGACACCAGCAATGCCCGCACCCATAGGGTCTATACCGCCCCATACGTTGGGCTGTGAATTTGAGGGTGTTGTATCTACTGTGCCAGCACTGCCAGGCGGAAAGTATATGCGCGGAACAGCCGAGCTATATGGTTGGGTACCGCCAGCTGACATAAACCCACCGCTTGAGGTTATTATCCCATACTCACCTGTGCGAGTGTTATATACCCATGTTCCGACTGCGTATGACATTTATTATTTTTTTCTCTCTTTAGTTTGTGTGTAATTTATCAATTTTCTCTTCGAGCCTATCGAAGCGTTGTAAAATTCTTTCTATGTCAGCTCTTACTTCTGTTTTCGTCACATACGTTCTTGGTATTTCTTCTCTTGTTTTGCTCAATAAAATATCGATGCGTTTAATCTCAGCTATGTTAGCCCTAATGCTATAAGCCAATGGCGCGTAGATTAGCGATAAAATCGCGTTCCAAAAAATTAAGCTGTTTAGCTCCATAATTAATCCTTATTTATCTTCTAACCAAACTGCCACCGAAATACATTCCAATAATCGCTGACACTAAATTTGTATCTAACTGGGTTATTACCAACCCTTGAAAAGTTACCCATTGCCAAATCTCTCTGCCTTCTCTA
>Ga0080013_1002401_pt1 | contig 22093 bp, 29 predicted proteins | sample ETNvirenome_6_85_FD_69236 | JGI IMG/M metagenome (GOLD analysis project Ga0080013, IMG submission 69236) | Marine viral communities from the Pacific Ocean - ETNP_6_85 (SPADES assembly) (version 2) | ecosystem: Environmental > Aquatic > Marine > Oceanic | place: Pacific Ocean | collected 2013-06-19 | reverse complement strand
TTCTGTCTCACAGATCTCTATCTCTGTCTGGGTCATCTTTGAATTTACTCCTGCCATTATTTTTTATATTTGAAACATTCTATTCAATCAAGTTTCAAATTTAGAATTTTATATTTAAGGATATCTTTTTGTTTAAAATTATTTTTAATGAATATAATTTGATCCCAATATTGTGCACGAGATATTGCCGTGTAAAACATACGTAAGTCACGCATCTTATCTAAATCAATAAATAATTTATGACTTGCGGTTTCCCCCTGAATAGAATGTATAGTGAAGGCGTGCCTTAAAGATGATTTTATACTTTTAGGTTTAGGACCGATCACTATTTCCCCACGTGAATAGTCTCGTGACTTCCCATCAATCAACCACTTATTTAAATTTTTATATCTTGAGGTATAACTTTCAGGAGACTCCCACGCTGCCCAATTTGTAAAAGTTATAATTAAATCCTCAATATTATAATCGATTGAATCAATCTCCTGTACGAATTTCCCATAATATTCTTCGCGATTATTATTAAATAAATATTGTTTTTTAGACAATCTATCCCTTAAATCATCAATGACCGATTGTAACTTGTCACACTTACAACGATAATTATGTTTATATTTATCTTCAATAACCACAATATCATCGGTTATTTGAAACTCCTTTCCTTCGACCGGGGGTAATTGAAACCCTATATCACCACAAAATATAATTTTATGATGGGGAAATTTATTAATAATAAGTTTTTTATGGGAATCATTCATCATTGAAACTTCATCGATAATTAAAGTATTATAATATTTTTCAATACCTCTCCACTTCTGGCCATCACGACAGATCAGACTATGGATAACATTACAATCAATACCATACTCTTTATTTTTATTGCGAGATAGTTTCCAACTCGGGGCAAGATATAAAGGAGCAACTAACCCCTTATCAATAATATTACTATGAGTTTTTCCACATCCTCCACCACCCCTATGAAGTTCTATACGATTATTTTCTCTTTTCTCCCCTAGGCATCCGGCGAGGTGTTGATAATTATGATTATAAGATAAATATCCACTCGATCCTTCAAAATTCATCACCTTAGGTTCATCAACGCTAAATAATGGACTGATTTCTAAATCGTCTTCCCCATTATAATATATACCATCTACGACAACACCTTTAATATTATCTAAATCCTTAAATCTCATAATTTGCTCCATCATAGTAATACGACAATAACTGGTTATGAATGCCGCAATATGTGACGCGTGATAAGTATGGGTCTTTTGATATTGTATCATAGCACTTTCATCTTCATAATTCCAGTGAATATCACAATTGCTCCCATACTGAGCAAGTTTAGCAAACTCTAAATTTTTACAATCAAACAAATATCTGTGCTTTGTTGATAGTTTATGACAGCAACCCCACCACTTACTATAGTGACGCGGTCCCATAGGATTATCTCTCTTTTTCATCGCTTCATCAAATTTCATATCAAATTTGCTCCCCCAACATCCGTGAGTAATATCAAAAGTAACTCCATTCTGTCTAAAGAATTCTAATTCCGGTGAGGGGTACGCATTATCATCGAGAATGTAATTCATCTTTTCGAGAGCAGGATTATCAATGACAACATTCTCAATATTATAGATACCCAATCCCATAATCTTATCACACTTCCTGAAATCTGTTATCTTTCCCAAATATCCTTGATAATAGGTACATTCATCTCCCCGTGTATAAGCACGATTCATATCTATGTGTTTATACAACTTAGGGGAGTCTCTAAATTTTATAGATTGATTTGAGTTCACATTCTCTAATAGAAACTCACTTAATTCTGGATTTGAAAAGTGTTCAATCTTAAATTTCTGTATCCCATACTTTTCCTCAAAATCTTTTACGATTGAACTATAGTCATCATCTCCGCTCTTTTTTTTATATTTATTTTGTAATGTATTGATTTGTGTTATATTCCCAGATGCGTCTTGTTTCCATAAGAAGAACTCATTATTTGACCTTAACTCCTTCGCTATCGATTCTATGTCATCAACTTCCTCATATTCACCACAAATAGATATTTTATTCAATTCAATATGATTTAATCGTGTATTGATAAACTTAAAATTCTTCAAGTGTTTTTTTGAGGATTCACAACAAATATATTCAGTATTTTTATCGACAAGGGCGGTAGGAACATCGATTTCAACCTTTATCTGTAATTTATCAACAATTGCCTGAATATCTTCGGTAGGAACTCCTGAGGCATATTGTTCTGTATATTTATCAATATTTTTATTTATAGTCCTATATCTACTCCGTGCCTGTTTACTTTTCGCCTCTTCGTAACATTCGATTGCCCAATCTTTAATAGGTTGAAAGAAACAATGAGAGACACCATCTAGGAAATACTGATTTGTATCTTCTGCGTCAACTTTATCATAAGATAAAATTAATACTTGAGGATCAAACTCTGGTTTTCCACCATCGAGATCAAATATAAAAGTATCACTCCCTAAGAAGAAGAAATAAGACTTTTTCCACCACGATGAAAAATTAGTAGGAATTTCTACCAATATATCATCTTCAACCATCTCTACTTGTTCAGTCCCTGGAATACTAATAGGATATCTTCGAATTCTTCTTATTGTTTGACCGATATAATTTGCTACAATATTTTTTAAATAAGTTAATCTCGGATCCTGTGCGTCAACTTCTCCCTTAGTAATGCGTCTTACATTACTAAAATCTACGATGCTGTTTACACGGCGAAATCGTCCATTGATGTATGTTAAATTTTGAGGAAGGATATCCTGCGGTTCACTACCTGTCTCAATTAAATACTTATATATCCTCCTGGCTGTACGACCTGTAGGATCAATTCGAGTAGTTTTGTTCGTGAAAGGATTATATATTAATTCTTTGGTCATATTATATTATATATATATATTTTAATTTACCTTTAATATTGTTTTTATAACAAATTATAAACGCAACTTTCAAATTTATTTTTTTTCTGTATTCTTATAAATTATGGATTATACTATTTTTGTTATTAATATTTCTCCCTCAAGGTGGGATAATTATAAAGATGATGATCGATTTACGAGATGGGTTGGATGTAATGGAAAAGAAGATCTTTCATTAGATTTTGTGAATGATAAATATCACTTCTATTGGAATTGTAATGATGATTTAAGAATGAATATAGCAGGATGTAGCGAGTCTCATCTATCCTGTATCAAACATATCTATGAAAACAAAATTGATAATGCTATTATTATTGAAGATGATACTCTTGTAGATTTTGAAAAATTATCTTTTCTTCCAAAATTAAATAAGGTCGTATACTTAGGGGGAGATTTTCATCCTGTCAAACTAAAAGATAAAAATAAGTTTGAGAAACCTGTATTTGATAAAGACTTATCAGTAAGAACAATCGATACTAAATCATTCCTTATTTCAGGGGCGTTTGGGTACTTAATTCCACACTGGAATTTAGCATCAGACTTATTAGAACAAAACGGAAAAAAAAGAAGAGCAATTGATGTAGAGTTTAAAAATCTACAAAAAAAAGGAATATGGAATCAGTTCGTATATCCCCCTATTGTTAAATTAGATATGAAAACAGCAATGACTGGGTTTACATATAATGATAAAAGATATAAATTAAAAGATGATTTAGAATTTTATTAGCACTGACAATTAGGAACCATCTCAACATCAAATTGAAATACATAATTCCCATTATCATTGGCGTGGGCAGCATTATCAGTTAAATATATTCTATCTCTCGTAATAGGATCGATAAGACGAATAGATATTTGTTGCCCGAAAGGATTCGCACAGAGAATAGGATTTTCGGCACGCCCACTTATACTCATCCACGAGTACCCATTCGCAGCAGGGACGAAGGATGTTATGGGATTATTGACGACCTGTCCCGGTAAGATTTGTTTAAATCCAGCGAGTTCAGTTACACCACCCTCCCCAATCTGTCCCACAGCATTGATATGATTTGAGGCAGTTTGAGAAGTAGGTAAAGATAATTGTAATTCAACAGCACCGACCTTTACCGCCGCACCATTACTCCACGTCGCAGCATTCACAGCAGGTCCAGTCCATCCACAAAAGGAATCGCACTTCATACGGCATTGTTGATATTTTTCGCTATTAGTAAGGGCAGTAGGTATGGGTATATTGAGATTAAACTCCCCCATAAAATCAAAAATCCCCGTCGCTGTAACAGCAACGATAATCCTAAATCTTAATTTTTCCTCATCAATCGAATATACATTCACAGCATTGACTTCTTGACTCATTATTGTTATAACTTATAGATTATTTTTTTCTTTGAAGATAATAATTTTTAACTTTATGACATACCTCTGTAAATACAACACCCCAAAAGAATCCAAGGCAAAGAGCAGTAATATCCATTATTTATATTATATTAAATATTAAAATTTTATCGAGCACGCTGAATCTCTTTAAATCCCTTCTTAGCGGCACGTGCCTCCCCTATCGCCTTGCCTAGATTTCCGTGACGCACAGCATCAACAGCACGCCCCGCGTGTGCCCCAGTTTGATAAGCAGCATCTGCTATACCAGCGAGTTTAGATACTCCTTTCGCCCCTGCTGCTACAGCACCTAATCCCGCAGCAACCGGTTCGAGACCAACCATCGCGGCACCAGTGGCGAGAGTACCGGCAACTTGACCTACTATATTCGCACCCTTTTCAATGCTCTTTGCGTGAGCACCTACAAATTTTACGCCTCTCCTAATTGTTCCCCCAATTTTTTGACCAAGAGATCTACCTGCTGATGATATACGATTACCTAATGAAGACCAGAAACCCATTGTTTATAATATTATTTACTTTTTTTTTCACCATCCCCCTTTTTATTTTGTTTTAGTTTTTGAGCAGCGTGGTGTTTGTCGATTTGTTGTCGTAGAGTAAGAGGTTCCCTTAAAAATCGAGTTTCAATAAAATCTAATTTTAGACTAATATCAAAATCTAATCCATTCAAATCAATAGTAGTATTCTTTTGATTTGTAAGTCTTATTGATATATTTGTAATTGCCTTTAACTTTAATAACAATTTATGGACGTTTCCATTCACAGGTTGTATATTAATAATTCCACCCGGTTCTGTATTAATAGGAACACGACATAAAATATTACTAAATCCACCACCAATATGAGAATCTAATATACTTGTTGTACTTAAATTTGTTCTTATAAATAAACTTCTTATAGAATTAGTCATATCACATACATCATCCGCAAATAGATATACTTGAGCAGCAAAAGGAGAACCAGCAGATGGAATATCTATACCCATCCCAGCACCTACTGGACCATTACAAAATCCAGTCTCCCAATTAGTTGATCCTACATTCAACCCCACATAAGGATCCCCTAAAATATTAAACCAATCAAATCCTAATTCTTCATTCATATCATCTCCTGGGGCTTCAGGAGTTCCAGTAAAAGGACCATTCCTTAACGCCAATGTAACTCGATTCCCGGGTGTAGCACATAAAAATTTAAATTTTAAAGCAATAGGATCATATAGAACATCCAACCACGCGATCGATGCCGTGAGAATATTCGCTAATTCAACGGCATTATAATTGCCCTCAGGAATAGTTAAGGTAAAAAATCCTGGTTGTGTTGTATCTATAATTCCATTCGCATCATAGAGTGCCGGAACTCCATACGTTGTAATCACATAATCCAGTCGAGTATTTTTCCCTGCTTGAAAATTATAAAAAGAATAAGGGATCTCCGCAGAATAAACACTCATCAATATTGAATGGTGATCAGGTACCACAATCGGTTCCTCTAAGGTGAAATCAAAATCTGCCCTATTACCACCAAACGTAGCAGTAGCATCTTTTGAATTAATATATAAAACACGACTTGCTTCTGTTTCAGTCTCAGCGTATTGTGCTAACATTATATATTATAGGTATAAAAAATAAAGTTAAAAAAAGAAAATTAAACTTTAATATAATCTTATCCCTTTCCGTCGTCGCCCTCCGCGAACAAATTTCTTCCCCATTGATGCGAATGAATGAAGTTTCTTACCTAATGTCGAATGTTTATCACCACCTGAAGCGAAACTACCCTTACGAACTAATCCTAAACTTTCAATCGCAATTTTACCTTCAAATCCTGCCCTAGCAGCAAGACTCCTTAATTTTGTGGGTATACCATCTTTTTCATAATCCACCTCTTGAGCACACTTTTGAAAGACCCTATCTGCCTGTTTAATCTGGGCAGCAGTCGCATCCTTACGAGCATATACACGATCGTGTTCGACACCACACTTATCTAAATTATCCTTAGGTTTATTATAGGGTTTAGTACCTACTGGTTTCCTACCTGCTTTCTTCATCATATTCTCATAAAAATCACTTCCTTTCATTCGAGCACGGAACTCAGTTCCTGGACCCGCAAAATTATATCCTGGACCTATGTGACGTTCTGGACCTCTCTTCTTAACCTCAGCAATACTGAAATAATCTGTCATTATATTTAATACCAATATAGATATTTTTTGAAACAATCAGTGTGGATTTTAGTTTAATCGAAATTTACTTGAAAATCTCCCTTCATAACCTTAAATCCAACAGGGGGTTCATTATCTTTATTTTTTTTAAATTTCTTAATTTTATTCTTTGCCTCTTTTTTTGTAATTTTTTGACCCATAGTGTACCTCGCCATAATCCCATAATATTCATCAGGCATTCGAGGATATTTCTGTCTATACCATTCTTCTAAATCCTCCATATTTTGACACGATGCTAATAAACTGAATGATGTTAATTCAGGAAGAGTTGTATCATTACCATCATCTTTTTTAAAACTATAATCATATTGATGACATTGTATTATCTCAGGTTGTTTTTGAAAATTTTTAATATCATCTTCGTTATACATCGCAAAATTAAAACGAGGATCATTCGATTGAATTAAAACATTGCGAGATTTCTTCAAATCCATACGATCTTGATTATTCATATTTATTGTAGTTTAGAAATTATTTAATTATTTTTAATTATACAAATTCAACACTAACTCCGGGATGAGGTAATTCAACCAATCGAACCGAATGAAGGTCGCGACTACTTGTAGGTAATCCCGCGTGACGTGAATATCCACGAACAGAATCTAATACATCTAAATTGCGTGTATTAGAAAATCGAGGAATAGATACTTGAACGTGTACTGGACCTTCGGTCTCAACTTCTTCCTCCTGGTCAAGTTGTTCTTCTTGTTCTTCTTCTTCAAGTGCCTCCTCTTCTATTTCCTTATCCTGCTTATCCTCTTCAATCTCTGGTTTCTCGTCAATATCTCTCTCCTCGTCCATATTTAATAAATAATAGAATAAAAAAATTACTGAACTATTTTATTATTTTTTACCGATTCTTCGACCTACCTTGCCTATTCTATGTAGAGGTTGCTTTACTTCTTTCTCAACTGCCTTTTCCTTAAGTTCTTCAACTTCGGTAGGTGTTAAATTTTCCATTGTTTATATAATAGATTATTTCTTTTTCTTTTTCCCTTTCTCTTCTTTCTTTTTTAGTGCTAATTTGTGAGCAGCAACTTTATCTAATAATGGTGCTGGTAATTTGTCGTATTGTTTTTTTGTGATAACTTTTTCCTTTAATGCTTTTTGTGCGATCTTTGAGGGCATCTTTATTTATATATATATTACAAAAATTTATAAAAAATAAAATTTTATTCAGGCGTTGGGATCTCTTCCGACCCCACTATCCTTTCCCTTGGTTCTTGCCGTTCCATAATTTCTGGTGGGTCCATACCTACCTCCCTCACGGGGGCAGGTTCAGGGACTGCGTATCGTCTCAAAGTTGGGTCATCCTCTTCTTCAATTGCCCTTAACGCCTCTTCTCCCGTTGTACCAGCGAGTTTAAGGTGTGCCCTCGCCCTCAGTTCCTGCTCTGTTAATGCTGAATCTGCTTCACGCCTTTGTGCCTGTTCCTCGACTGCGGCAATATCTGCCGCAACCTGTTGAGGTGGGTCCTGTCTTACCGCTCCTATCTTTGCTGTGGCTGCGAGGTCAGCACGTCTCATCTCATCACGTTCTCGCTTTCTTCTTTCTTCTAACTGCCTTTCCTTGTCTAATTGTGCCTTTAATCTTTTGAGGACTCTTTGTTCTCCTGTTTCTAAACCTTGTGCTCTAAGAATATCCTGATCATCAGTTCCGTGACGGCGTTTTACTACTTGATCCTCCATCTCAACTAGATGCTCAAAGGTTTCTCTATCTGTTCCTCCCGCCCTAGTACCTCCAAAGGGGGCGTATGAATACCATCCTCCTAAGTCACGCCGTCGTCCTTTCTCTAATATGAGATCACCTCTTTTAAGTGCTTCTTGAATAAGACGTGATTGAACCATAGGACCTTGTTTTCCCGGTCCTTCTGGATTCCTTAGACGTATTCTTCCATCTTGGGACCATCCCGTAATATCTACTACATCACCTCCCTCAATCTTACCCGATCCACCCTGATCCCATACTCCTCGAGAAGTATTTCTTAAACGAAGTTTTAATCGATCATCCGTTAATGCTCTCCGCCCCCTTTGTCCTGCTTCGTCGCTCATATATTGTAATGAATCATCCCATAATGAATTGGATGCTCTAAGGTCCGCATCACTTACACTTTCCCGAGGACCTGGTGTTACTCTATAACCCTTAGTAGATCCCTTAGGTCTCCCTCTCGGTTTTTTACCCCCTGTAGGTTTACCTCCCCCGACACCTGTTGATGGGGGTTCACCCTCAAAATCGTCACTTCTATTTCTACTCGAACGACGACCACTTTCATCTGCGTCGACCGGTTTATAACCACCGCCAGTGCGTCTCGCCCCTCCTTTGAACTTTCCCCCTCGTGGAGAAACTCCTCCTTTTCTACCTTTACCTGTACCTTTACGTTTTTTACCACCTCGAGGTGTGTCGGGTTCCTCTGAGAGAGGCGGTTGATCACGGAGTTCCGGTTCAGGTTCAGTACCCCCTCTACCACGCTGGGTGTCTGAAGGTCCAAATTCTGCCTCAAACTGAGCACGTTGTGAGTCAGTCAAAAGGTTTCCATCCCCAAGAGTACCCTGAAGTGCGACAGGATCCAGTGTTAATGCTGAATCTCTCAAAGTCGTATTCAATCCATCACTACTTACGGCACCGGGTTTAGGTGGACCACCTCCTACACCTACTCCCCCCATCCCAATAGATGTGGGAAAACTTTGCGGGTCTTTTTTACCCCCCCGCTCCCCTCTCTGTACTGCTTGAGCACCACCTCCTCTCGGACCAGGTTTTCGTCGTCGACGTTGTTGACCTTCTGCGATAGCATCCACGATCTGCTGATGTAATCCACGATCTAATCTCCCTTCTAATGATCCTATCTGTTGCCTCAATAATTCCTCAAACTCACCAGGTCGTCTTTCCTCACTAACTCTTACTCTTTCTAAGGTTTGTTGTATCCCCTGGTCTTGCTGCCCTAGACGATCGTTTATTCCCTCGACTAATTGTTCAAACTCCCTGTCACGTCTTTCTCTCTCCGCCAATGCTTCTGCTCTACGTGCCTGTCCTGCTGCTGATTCACGTTGACGAAGATCCTCTGCTGCTGCTACCCCTGAGTCTCTCTGTGCTGCTAATGTACTCTCAATCCCTGCTAATCTGGAACCTAATGCTGAGACTTCCTCTTGTTGTGCTGCGGCACGACTATCAAATCTTTCGATATCTTCAGCAACTTCTCTCCTCACTAATCCACCAGCACCCCTCATAGTGGCTAGGATAGCGTCATTACTCGTATTTAACCCAGCAAGTGTTGCTGTGAGTGCGTCATACCTTTCTTGTTCTTCTCTTATCTGTTGTTCATCACGTACAGGATTGTCTCTTAATTGCTGTACGATTCCAGCGGATTCCTCAACTGCCGCACGTAATCCTCCAATCTCTCCAGCAACCTGTTGATGTATTGCCTCACCACGTGCCCTCACCGCCTCGACTGCTGATGCTTGTTGTTCTCGTATCTGTCCCGCCCTTTGTTGTGCTTGTAATTCTCTCGCCTCCTGAGCATCAGCACGTTCTTCTATATCTTGTGCTAATGTTTCAAATCCTCTCTCTACTGCTGCTTGTCTTTCTGCCTCTCGTGCGTCTCGTGCGGCGTCTCGTTCTGCCTGTCCTACGTTTTGCTCTACTATCCCCTGTCGGACGTGTTCTGCTCTTGCTGCCGCTTCACGTACTTGTGGAGCAAGTGCTCCTACCGCTTGTACCGCTTGCTGACCCGCCGCCCTTGCCCTTCTTACCTCCGCGTGAACTCCGGCAATATCAGCAGCGACATCTGCTCTTATTCCTGCCCTTATTCTATCTATATCTGCCGCTGGTACTCCTACGTTAACGGCGACTGGTGCTGGCGGTACTACTGGGACTGGTGCTACTACCGGGGGTGGCGGTGCTCCTGCCGCAACTGCTCCTCCTGCGACAGCACCTGCTGCGGGGACGGCACCACCTACAAGATTAATATTCACTCCCCTTTGTTGTTCAGGTTCAGCAACAAGACGAGGTTCTTTCTCAGGGTGTAATGGATCTCTCCGTTCACCTCGTTCGAATCTCTTTTGTGCTCGTTTAATCTGTGCTAATTCACCACGAATATTTCTAACTCTTCTTCTCTTTCTCTTTTTCTTTGCTAAACTCTTTTTTAAAGCAGGAGTTAATTCAATTGGGGGTCTTATCTGTAAATTTTGTTGTAGAGCAGCACGAGATGGAATTACCTCTTTATGTAAATATCCGTGTAAATTAGGATAAGACTTTACAATCTTAGGTGCTAAAGATTGTAACTCATATTGTTTTTCTCTTGCGGATTTCCCTTGAAATATATCAGTCATTATATTATTATATTATTATTATTTTTCAAGTTTAGAAATCCTATTTTTTTTTAATTAATAACTTAAAGAATGCCTTTTAAGTTCAATAAAACATTATGGGAATTAGGGAGACAAATAGAGGATGAGACATTACCTGAACTGAATGAATATTTTAATTGTAATTTTGAAAGGAATGATAATGATATCTTTGATGTATTCGATTTTAAAGATCCAGATAAAAACATTATTGTTGAAGTCAAGGGGAGACGTTGTCCATCGACAGAATATGAAGAAACGATAATCACTGCGAGTAAAGTAACCTCGGGATATCAGGCAATTGAAGGAGGATGTAAAGTCTATTTTGTTTTTGCTTTTACTGATAAAATTATGTATATCGAATTAAAAGAAGATTCAACATTCAAGTGTAAATTTACAGGAACCAATTGTATTCGTCATTATTTAATCCCCATCAAGGATTTAAAGGATTTAAAACAACAAGAAGATCCAGTACCTGAATAATTATATCATCCTATAATAAAATATGGTTGATATTATTTCCTGTATTATTACAGATATTATCAAGAATACTTTGTCAATTTGTAATTATCATCAATGTAATACTACTTGTAGTCAATACTTATTAGACGTTGCGGGAAATTGTGATAATGTATTTAATAATGATCATTACTTACAATTGTGGGGAACCTTAATAGATATTTGTTTTAGTAGTCATTAAATTTTATATTGTATAAATAATACAATGAGTGAAACCGGTGATAACATTATTTATCCAGCAACAGAATGGAATGCTAATGATTACGCAAATATTATCACTATTTCTGCGGCAGCGATTAGTTCAGTCCTCCTGGTTATATTTAAATCGAGATGTAAGACGATAGATTTATGTTGTGGATTAGTCAATTGTCTTCGTGATCCTATGGAAGAAGGAGACGAAGAAAATAATGAAAATAACAATAATAACAATAATAATAACAATAATAATAATAATGAAAACAACAATAATAATGCTATTGATCCCGGTGCTGCCGCCGCTGCTGCTGCCCAAAACCTCACACTCAGTGCTGGGGGAGAGAATAATCCTCAGTGATATTAGGACTTGATATTACTAATTGATTAAAATTTTTATGAATCATTCTATTTTCAGGTAATGAACTATCTATAAACATAAAATTATGTTTTTTATTATAGATATATCTCAATACATCATAAAATTCTTTTTTAGGAATTAAAATCACTTCATCAAATATTGATTCGATTTCCTTCTTTTGTTTGTTCTCATAAATACAATAATGTGATGCTGTCTTTCTCAACTTAGGCGAAATCTTATTATATGTTTGACTTGTTGCTATAATACTACACGATCCTCCTGCCCCTGCTAAGTGTCTCCTATTAAAGAATACCTTTTCTAATAGATTCTCAGTTGCTGCCTTACCTTTACCACGAACATCAGCAATTACATCATCAAGAATCAATAATACTTTCTCACCACTATCTTTAATGGTATCTAATACACCTTGTAAATTATCATACGTACAATCTTCAAACTTTTGATCATCGGGGATTAATTCGAATGGTTCCGATTCCATAGTAATTAAACTCGGTGAAAATACAAATACTTTATCAAATTTTTTATTTAATGCTTTACCTTGTTTACATACAAGTGATAATATTAAGGATGTTTTACCCATCCCTGGTTTGCCTATAATCAACCACGCGAATCCGCCTTTCTGTGGTAAGGGTTTAGGGATTGTATTATCAACCTCATCACAACTAAACTTTGACCCAGTTATATTTATTTTTTTCTCATATTCTTTTTCTTGAATATTAGTCATTATATTATTATATATATATAATTAAAATTTATAATGATTTATCTACAAAATATTATCACGCATAGTTAAACCGAAACGCCGCCCTAGGTGGTTCATAATAATGTTCTTCTTCTTCGCTCGATGACTCTGGCACCGAGTCAGGTGTAGGAGGTTTTTTCTTTCGTGGTTTAAGTTGGTCTTCTTCTTCTTTATAAACAGGTTGTTGAGTATGAACTGGTCCCACAGGAAGACTTTGTTGCTGGGGAGGAGGCATCCCATAGTAATAGTAATTGTTTATGACTTCTGTTCGGTGCTCAGCATTAGATCTTTTTGGTTTTTGTTGTACTTCCTCACTAGCCATAGGGATAGGAGTGGGACTTAATTTTGCTTGTTGTTGTTGTTGTTTTTGTTCTTTTTTTTTAAGTTTATCTTCTTCTTTTTGTTGTTTTTTAAGTGCTAATTTTTCAGCACGTGCCTTCCGTGCTTTTTCGAATGCTGCTTTTTGTTTTTCACTTCTTACCTTTTTTGATTTTTTAGGAGGAGGTGCTACTTCCTCAGGTTTTTCTGCTTCTCTGACTGAATCGGTATCTACCTCTTTAATTTCTACTTCAACGCGTTCAATTGATTTCTCTTCTAATTCTTTTTCGATCTCATCCATATTTTTACTTAGTGTTACATAATTTTTTACTCTTTCTAAAAATAAAATATTATGTAAAATATAATGACAAAAGAATATTATAAAGAAAATAAGAAATTATGGGGTAAAGGAGGAAAGTATTATACTTATCAACCTAAGGTGAGTGATGGTAAATTATCTGTCAAACGTGGAATATTTTGGGTAAAATTTGATTAGGATGATAATTAATATCTAATTATATAAATAATGCCTAAGAAAACAGGAAATAATCCTTACAAGAATCTCAAAGAAGGAGCGTTTACTCGACAAGCAAAAGCAGCAGGGATGAGTGTTGATAAGTTTGCTGACTATGTTATTAAGAACTACAAGGATAAAAAAAGCAAATATAATCCTACTCTCACAACATATAGACGAGCATTATTTGTTAAAAATCTTGCGAAATAATTTATATATATAATAATAATATATGAGTTCTATTACAGGATTAAAAAAAGGAACATTCACTTCAGTTGATAATCAAGGCGAATTTAGATTGGGTAATACATTAGATTCAGGGACTGCTGGACAGGCACTTTTATCCGGTGGTGTTCAGCAACCTACATCGTGGGGAACCCCTGCTGGAACTATTGCGAACGCCTTAAGTGCTGGGACGAATGTCACGTATACATCGGGGAACCCTACTTGGGACGGCAGTATAGCAGATACAATTAATTCAACTGATACCGATACCCTCTATTTTGCCGGAGCAGGTATGGGATTAGTAGGTGTTATATTTAATACAGATAATGATGGGACTACAATCAATAATAGTGGCGGAACAGGGACACAAAATCAAGTTCTTAAAGTCCCTAATGATTTAACTGCTGGTACTAATGTAACCTTCTCTGTTGGGACTACTTATAACGGGTCATCGCCTATCACAATTAATGCTACTGATACGGATACAACCTATAGTGCTGGTTCAGGAATAGATTTATCTGGAACTACTTTTTCAACTGATAATGATGGGACAACAATCAATAATAGTGGCGGAACAGGGGCACAAAATCAAGTTCTTAAAGTCCCTAATGATTTAACTGCTGGTACTAATATACAATTCGTAGGGACATCGGGACCAACCGCTTCTTATAATGGGGATGATGCTACTACTATTAATTGTACAGCAACAGATACAACTTATCAAGGAGGTGCTAATATTACAATTGACACGACAACACATCCTGATACAATTGATCTTGATGCTGCTTTAACAGGGATGACAGGTTTTACTTTTACTGGAGCAGGAGGTAATAATCTGACAGGTGCTGGGATGCCGGGATCAGGGACTACTTGTACGTATTTAGATATTACAAGTGCTACGAATATATTTCCAGACCTTTATCCTAAATCTGTAAAACCCTATTTAGTATTTACTTCCTATGATCCTGCTATCGCTGGTTCTCAGTCCTTAACGACGACTGCCGTTCAACTTTTTAGTGGAGGGATGAGTTCATCCTTCGTAGCCCTGGGAGCGAATGTAGAAGTGGAATTAAAGGTCCTTAATTATGGAGGGACATCGAATAAGTGGATGTATTTATCTTTACTTGATGGAGCAGGAACTACTGAATGGTCAAATTCAATGGGAACTGGCGGTGGATTTGGGACAGGGACAAGACCTACAGAAAGATTAGTTCATTATAGAGATGAAACTGATAGTGATTATGTTAGTATGTCTTGGGTTTTAACGGGATTAACACCGGGGAATACTTACATTGTGAATCCCGGAGCAAAGACAAGTGGGACATCGAATTATATTTACGCGGGAGGAAGTTTTCCGGCGTGTGTATTTAGAGTCATACAAATATAATATATTGTTATTCATATAATGAAAAAATCCGGTTGGGTTTTATATTTATTTGAGAACGAACATAAGATAGATTTATTCAAGATTATGGAGTTTAAAACAATAAAAGAATTAGGTTATGTTATTGGGATCGATTCATCAATTATTTCAAATTGGTTCCACGGGTTAATTAATCCTCGAGGAATATTAAAGAATTGTGCCTTGTATCAAACCATCCCAGTTGTTTGATTAACAAATTTGTTATTTAAGAAAATAAAATATTATATAATATATATGATGTATAATTGTAAAGTTTATCAGGAATGTGGGACTGCTTCTATGACTCTTCTCAATAATGATTATGAAAATTTAACCGCTATTGCTGAGGATTTAGGATTAACCTATCAACAGGTTGCTGATTTATCTTCACGCAAAGAAAAAAAGAAATATCAACAATTCAAATATTTTCCTCAAATTTCTATTACTAAGATCCCGAGAAAAAAATCTACTCCTATTAAAGACGATGAATGATATTAGACAACCCACTAATAAAACATTAATCGAAGAGGTGATAATAAAACTTGATGGATTGCTTGTTGATGTAAAGTGTATAAAGAATGATATTAAAGATATTAATGAATCTCTAGCAATACAAAAAATCAATGAAGATAAATTACAAAAAGGGCAAAATTTAGATGACTCTGGCTGGTGGATTCCTTTTCGTTAAACTAATTTTTTTAACTTTTTTTTTAATAAGAATATTATATAAGTTTATATATAAATATGTCTGTTGTTCCTGATCAAATCAATTACACGAAGATTCTTCCTCTCGCAGTCGAGTCACGCTCTCGGCGTCGCTCCTTTTTACCTACGAATGGTCAGAGGTTCAATTCTGCTCAAAATAATGTTATCCGGATACCGGTTATGGCGAATGCTTTCCTTGATACAAAGGAATCGTATCTCCGCTTCCGCCTCACAAATACTGGTGGGCAAACCTTGGGACTGGATTTCGGCGGGGGGCACGGGATTGTACAAAGACTTCGCGTCCTTCAACAGGGTCGTGTCTTAAGTGATGTTCAGAATTACAATAAATTACTTTCTGCGATTCTCTTACCTTTCCAGGGTAATGAAACTCACCTATCAACTCGTTCTATTACCGAGGGTACTAAATATGGTAATTCAGGACCCGGTGCCGGTGGTAATATGGGTGTTGCTCAACAGGCAGAAGTCACTGGTGCGACTATTAACACTCCCACGAATGCGAATGATCAAATCCCTCTCCTTGGTGAATTTGTTTTCTGTATCCCATTAGTTAACGGATTACTTGGTTCGACTCAGGACAAATTAGTCCCACTTCAACTATTAGGATCTGCTCCTCTAGAGATTGAGGTCACTCTTGCCCCATCGTTAGATATTGGAGTCTGGGCAGGTGCCGCTCCTGCGGGATATCAGATTGACGATATTAGATATATGGCGAGTTTAGTTGAGGTTGGTCCGGAAGTTGATCAGCATCTACGCGAAGTACAGGCAGCGTCTGGTGGTCGTCTAGTATTAAACGGAACAGATTATACTCATTACACTGGTAATATTGCCGCTGGTGCTCTTGGACACGTTCACCTTCAGATCCCGACTCGCCGTAAATCACTTAAATCTGTATTGTGGGTCGGTGCCTCTCATAGTTATGCTGGTGGTGCTACACAAGATGTAGTCTACAATATGTCTTATGGTGGTAATTTCAATATGATCGATTATCAACTTAAGGTGGGGAATACTTTTGTTCCACAGATTCCCGTTGATTGTGAATATCAGGCAGGTGGTTTCGCCTTTGCTCGTAGTGAGGGTCTTGAAGAAGTTGGTAAGTGTTTTGGCGAGGTAAGTGGTCCCCACGGATTAGGTGTTATTTCACGTGTCAATTATTGTACCGCTAATTGTGATGTTGCGAATATGGCGATCGAATCTCAACCTGGAAATCCTCAGGTGACTCACCTCTTTGGTGGTATGGGAATTGATCTCGAGGCGTTTCAACCGGGTGCTCACGGCGAAGGTTCTGGTGCTCTGGAATCGGGGATGGACACTGCTTCTCGTTCCCTTAATGTTTCTCTTAATCTTAATATCTCTGGTCCAGGTAATGTGGAACCAGTTGTCGTTGATATGTATGCGGTTTTTGATTCAATCTATTGGATTGATCAGGAAGGAAATTTACAGGTGTCAATATAAAAACTAATTTTTTTAATTTGTATTTTTTTTTGTGTAAGTATATTATAAATATGGACTTACAAGAGATGAGAATGTTACCTCGTGAAGCGGATTACCGATCAGTATTACCAGCAGCACTCCACTCAGAGGCAAAACGCCGTACCTTCTTCCCAGTCAATGGGAATACCTTTAGTTCTACCGGGAATAATATTATTCGTATAGATTTATCAGGAGATGCCTTCCTTGATACAAAGCATTCGTATTTACGCTTTAACTTTAATAATATTTCAGGACAGGCGATGGGTCCAGATTACGCGGGAGGACACGTTTTCATTCGTCGTTTGAGAATTGAACAATCGGGGAACGTATTAAGTGATGTGAATCATTACAATCGTCTAGTAGGTGCTATTATCCTACCTTCTCAGGCGACTCGTGATTCTATTCAACACAGATCTCTCACCGAACAACAGAGATATTCGAATGATATTGATAATCAACTTTCCTGGGCACCGGATGGGACGACTGCTGTCGCTTCTGTAACTGGTGCGACCTTAACTACCCCTGCTAATTCAGGTCGTCTGATCTCAAATAATGCTGCTGGTGCCCCACCGACTGCGGGGAGTCAGGCGGAGTTTTGTATCCCTCTAATTAACGGGTTATTAGGGGTTGGACAGGAGAAGATGATTCCTCTTCAACTTTTAGGGAGTTCTCCTCTCACCATCGAAATTGAACTCGCCCCTCTTCTTGATATTGGTGTATTTCAAGGTGCTCCCGCAGCTGGTGCTACCTATGAACTGAATGATGTTCGTTACGTTGCCTCGCTTGTTGAATCTCCTCCTGAAGTTGATGATCAGATACGGATGGTACAACAGATGAGTGGTGGTCGTCTTGTATTAAACGGAACTGATTATACTCACTTTAATGGGAATATCGGTGCTGGTGCGACGGGACAAATTGCGATTAATGTACCAGCACGTCGAAGATCTATTAATAGTGTTTTCTTTGTTGGTGCTTCCCAGGACTATGCCGCTGCTGGTATTACCCAGAGAACTCGTTTCAATAACTCATTCGGTGGAAACTTTAATATGACAGACTACCAGATTAAGATCGGGAGCATCACTGCTCCGCCGACACCTATTAGATGTGACTATGGTGTTGTTGGATGGGCAGGTGAAACTCGTAGTGAACACCTCACAGAACTCCAGAAGTGTTGGGGATCTCTCGCTACACCACACGGCGTTGGATCGTTGTGTGCCTCGAACTTTGCGACGACTGATTGTGATATTGCTAATATGGCGACTGATGGTGCCCCAGGTGCTCCTTCGGTTACTTATACCTTCTCGCCCTTTGGGATTGACCTACGTAGTTTTGCTCGGGTCGCTACTTCTTCAGGTTTCAATACAGCAGATCGCTCTACTGCTATTACCTTACTCCTGAATATTGGTGCTGCGAATGCCGAATCGATTAATGTTGACGCTTATGTATCTTATGATAGTTTATATTATATTGATGAATCGGGGTCTATCCGTGTCTCCCTTTAATAAAAAACTAAAATTTAATTTAATTTATTTTTTTATACCATTATATTATAAATATAATGAGTCAACGTCAAATTCCCTCCACAATAGATTATTCAACGATTCTTCCTTTAAGTGTACCAGCGATTGCTAAAAGACAAAAGTTTTATCCAGCGAATGGTGGTCAATTCAACTGGTCGAACAATCAAGAAATCCGGATTCCAGTTTCATCCGTGAACGCCCTCTTAGATGCCCAGCATAGTTTTCTTGATTTTTCTGTCACGAATAATAGTGCGGCGGTGTCATTCGGTCCAGATATAGGTGGGGGATGGAACTACTTTACTCAATTGAGAGTCGAACAAGGTGGTCGTGTACTTTCACAAACTCACGATGTTAATCGTCTATTTGCTTCAGTACTCAATCCCTGTCAAGAAAGTAGTGAAGGCAGAGCGACAGAGGGTATTAAAGGATCTGCTCGTGCCTATAATGGTGCTGGTGCCGCGTCGACCGCGGTTGCTCCCTTCAATTCTCCTTCAGATGTCTATACTCTAGCACGTCACAATCACCAGGCATACTTTGCGGCGGCAGTTGCCGGAACCACTCACCGAATGACTTGTTCTATCCCTAATGGTCTATTCACTCAAGAAAAATTAATTCCCCTCCCCTTAGTAGATCAAAACGCACCGATTACTATTGTTCTCACCCTCTGTAATCCGCAAGAAGTAGGATGCTGGTCGGGGGCACCTGCTGCTAACGATATAACCATAGGTGATGTTTCGTATGTAGCACAACTCATTGAAGTCGGGAATGATGTAATCGATCAGTTCCGTGCTGTCCAGGATATGTTTGGTGGGCAGGTCGTTTTAAGTGGTCAAGACTGGGAATATTCGGCGGCGAATGTTCCTGCCCTCACAACTGGGTCACTAGATTTAAGATTACCAGTTAGAAAACGGAGTATCAAGTCAATCTTTTGGGTAGCACAGAGTAATGATTATGCTAATACTGGTGGTCTTGCTGAATCCACCTGTTATAGTTTATCGTTTGCTGGACAGATGAATCTCGAATCGTGGGGACTTAAATTTGGTTCTGTTGTTTTCCCGAGCACACCCGTGAGAGGGTTTGGTGATGTTGCCGTTTTTGGTTCCGAGTTCCGTAGAGGAGAAAGTGTTATGGAACTTGCGAAGGCGTTCGGAACATTAGGGTTTGAGAACCCTACGGGAACGTTATCAACGTTATCCTATGGAACTGATTCTCTGGGTATGGCGAATGGAGACAATGGTGTCGGAGGAAATCCTCGTGTACCTATTAGCAATGAAGTCGTATGTGTATGTCCTAACGGAGTATCCACCGAGGCGTTTGCTCGATCAATTACAGAATCGGGAGTTGATGTTGAAACATTAGCACAGGAAACTTATCTTACTCTCAATTGGCCAGGTGGTATTAATAGTGGTATTGAAGATAAAGTTGTTCATATGTGGGCATTATACGATCAACACTATTATTTTAATAAGGACGGATCGATCACATATTCTAATTAATTTATTTTGTAATTAATAATGGAGGTTTTAGATTGTAAGAACATCATTGAAATTAATGCGATTCGTCAAATTTTAAAAGGTAAACCACAATTATTAAAGATTTTTGATGATATCATTAAGGTCGCAAACTCACGATTGAATGACGAAAGATATTGTGTATCAATGCCCCTTGAGGCAAATACAGAACCCGAACTGAGTGATCATTCAAGTGACGAAGGCGATCCTTAATGTTATTAAGTATAAAATAGGATTATAAAGTATTATAATAAATAAATAATGAAACAATCAAAATATCTAAAAGTATATGGACAAATAGGTCGTCCTCCGTTGGGATGGCGACCTACCTGTATCCCTATATTAAAAAAATCGCGGGGACAATATATTTTAAAATTCGATTAAGTATAATGTTAAGGAATATAAGACACATACAAATTAAGAAAGTCGCCTACCATCCTAATTTATTTAAGGCAATCATTACCTATGAAGATACACCTACTAAATATGATGAAAGTGATGATATAGAATATATTAAATTGCGTGACCTCGAAAAAAATAAAAAAGTAAAATTTGAAACTTGGAAAAATAGAATTGTTAAAAAAACAAAAGATGGGGGAAACACAAATAATTGATTATTATAATGGTACCGAGCAACAAAAAGAAGAGAATGAGAAGTTAAAAGAAGAGATTGAGAAAATCAAAAAAATGAATGAGTCACTCAAAAAGATATTGAAGAAGAAACACCCTCTTCCTCCAAGTGATCTCCCTGAAAAACTCAATAAAATTATTGAGGAACTCAAAGAGGAGAATGAGGAACTCAAAGAACTCAAAGAACTCCGCCACCTCCATAAGATGCGTGATTATGCTGATGATGATGGTGTCCCCTGTATTATGAACGAATCAGGTAGGGATTTGTTTGAGCGTACAAAGGCAGAAAATCGCAAACTCCTTGTTAAGAATCTGAAACTCAATAAGGATAATCGGGACCTCTCCTTAGCAATTATGGCGTACGAAAATACAGAGCAGGATGATATTCAAACTATTGAAGAGTGTAAGGAGGAGAACAAGGAACTCAAAGAGGAGAATGAGAAACTCAAGAAGGAGATTAAAAAATTAGAAGAGAAAGCAGATTCTGAAAATACTATTACAATGATTAATAAACTAAACGAAGAATGTGGACGTGTCGTCGAAGAAAACGAAAAATTTAAAAAGGAAATTGAGTCCCTCAAAGAAGAGATTAAAGAATTAAAAGAGAACTACGATGAAGTTAAGGAATATGCTTCCCATTCGCAATGGGGCGAACACCCTCTAGAAGACCACGATCATCTTCTATCTCGAATATCTTATCTTACAGATGAAGAAACTGAATACTCCGTTTTACAAGAAAACTATGAGAGAATAATAGCAATATTGGAGAGGACTGAATGTTCACCCGTATTCCACCAGGACATTGATGAGACGGATGTCCCTGATATAATACAAAAAATATTAGAAATGATCGATAAGGTGGGCATCGGGTTTAAAATGACGAAGACCGAGGGAGACTGAGATATTATTTTAATGTGTTCCGTGCACGGAACACAATAAACTAATGATATCATTAATCAAAATTTGAAACTTTTGAGTAGGAGGTTTTTAAACAACAAATTTGAAACTTTTGAGTAGGAGGTTTTTAAAAAACAA
>Ga0080013_1002400_pt1 | contig 22093 bp, 27 predicted proteins | sample ETNvirenome_6_85_FD_69236 | JGI IMG/M metagenome (GOLD analysis project Ga0080013, IMG submission 69236) | Marine viral communities from the Pacific Ocean - ETNP_6_85 (SPADES assembly) (version 2) | ecosystem: Environmental > Aquatic > Marine > Oceanic | place: Pacific Ocean | collected 2013-06-19 | reverse complement strand
ACCCTCTCACAATCTTGCCGTTGTTATCGGACACTTCCTCCTTGTTTGTCCATCTCATCCAACCCCCCGAAGAAGTGTCGGGCCCGTCCTCCTTCACCCATGTCAGCTTCACTCGGACCCAGGGGGATTCTTCTATCATCTGAATCGTTCTACCTGTGATCTCGACATTTAACGCTCCTCCATGATTTGGATCGGGCCATTGAAATTCTGCCTTGTCCCAATTATCACAAGGACATAGCAGCCCATCCCCCCCTAAATCGTACATCCCCTCCCCCCCTGTATCGTCCCTGCGAATATAGGAGCCTACCACCGGCCGAAGCATTATCGGCTTCCGGCCGTACCCGATTTTGATTAACTTTTCCATCTTTCCTTCTCCCTTGAAGCCAACCATAAAACCAACCATACTATCCATATAATGATAATATCTCGTGTACACCCATTTGTCCACCCTAATTAAAATAATAGTGAAAATAAGTGAAAATAAAATGGACTTGCAATTTCGGCCGTCTAACCCCATTGTGGGGCCATGTCAGAACAAGAATTGAAAAAACTACCGTCCCTGACTGAGCAGAAAAAACGGGTATTTCTCGAAATTTATCGGGACGCGGGGACGATGCGGGAAGCGGCAGAGCGTGCCGATATACACGTGGGCACGGCTTATGACTGGATACGCCAGGACGGGGAATTTCGGGACGCGTTAGAAATAGCAAGACAGGAAGCTGGAGAAGCACTAATCAGGGAAGCGCGGAAACGCGCCATGAAGTCCAGCGATAATCTGCTCATGTTCCTGATAAAGAAATTTGACCCGTCCTATCGGGATAACCCCAAGCTGATAACCAATATCGCGGGTCCGACTATTAACGTGTCCTCAGAGCTCCAGAAATTGAACCAGGCAGAACTTGCGACGATCCGGGAAGCAGTGTATCGGATCCGCTCAAAGCCTCATGATGCATTGCATCATGAGGGGGAGAAGGGTAAGGAATGACGCGTCGCGTCATGCAGGGGGGGGCGAGTGAGTGAGTGCAACCCCTTGGAGGGGAGGGAGTTGGGGAATGAGTGCAACCCCTTGGGGGATGGAGAGTTGGGGAATGAGTGTAAACCCTTGGGGGGGAGGGGGTTACGAAAAGCGTCCGTACCGGCCGCCTTATTCCTCAAGTCCGTAAGGGGACAGTGGGTCCCCTATCGATTACGGGTCCCCTATCTTACATGGGTCCCCTATTCTATGTGGGTCCCCTATGAGTGACGGGTCCCCTACAGACATTCCAAAAGAATTTTTAGATCTCGTAGAGATCGACAAGGTACTGCTCCCGCAGTCACTCCACGAGTTCGTCAAAGCGACCTGGCACGTCATCGAGCCAGGAGTTCCATTCAAGGACAACTGGCATCTGAAGATGATCTGCGATCATCTTCAAGCGGTAACGGAAGGGAAGTTGAAGAGATTGATCATCAACGTACCGCCCCGAACGGGAAAGAGTTCGATAGTGAGCGTGTTATGGCCGTGTTGGGAATGGACGAGGAACGCGAGCATTCCGTTCATGTTTGCCAGTTACGCGCTGAGACTGGCGTTGAGGGATAACCTGCGGAGAAGGCAGGTAGTGGAGTCAAAGTTTTACCAGGACAGGTTTGGAGGAAAGGTGGGATTTGCGGGAGAGCAGCGGGAGAAGGCATACTTCCGGAATACGGCACAGGGGAGCATGTTTGCGAGTTCCTTGGGATCGAGCAACATTCTTGGTTTCGGTGGATTGAGATTGGTTTTGGATGACCCGCAGGATCCTACAGGAGCGGAGAGTGAGGTAATCCGGGAGAGCGTAACGGAATGGTTATGCAGGACATGGCCCAGTCGTAAGGATTCACCGGAAGCGGCAGAGGTATTGATTCAGCAGAGGCTGCACGAAGGAGACGCTACGGGCTTGTATTTGAAGCAAGGAGGATGGACACATCTGAAGGTACCTATGGAATGGGAAGGAGATTCAGAATGTGCGCCGGAAGTGGAGGATCCACGGAGGAACCTGGGAGAGATTCTTGATTCGACGAGGTTTCCGAAAGAGTTCCTGGAAGATTTGAAGAAGAGGTTGGGGCCATATGGGGTAGCGGGTCAGTTACAGCAAAGACCGGCTCCTATGGAAGGGGGAATAGTCAAGAGGGAATGGCTAAAGCATTACGACGTGGTGAAAGACGGGCGAATCAGCGTCATGGACGGATTATACGAATACGATGCGATGAGTCACTTCCGATTCTGCACGGTGGATCTGGCTGCGAGGGAGAAGGAGTTGGGAGGACCCGGAAGAGGGCAGAAGACGGATCCTGACTACACGGTTTTCGCGGCATGGAGTGTATTCATAACAGCGCAAGGCTTACCGATCCTGACGCTTTTAGACTTGGTAAGAGAGCGGATGGAAGGCCCGGACATTCTGAAGAAGCTGAAAGCGTTCCACAGGCGATGGGATTTCTCGGTAATCGGTATGGAGACGATTTCGTTCCAGTTGAGTATGTTCCAGTTTGCCAGGAGGGAAGGATTACCGGTAAGGGAGATATCTACAAGGCGAGGAGGAGACGTTCTCTACAGGATAGACACGGACAAGATGGGCAGAATGATGAGAGCGACGAATCTGTTAGCGGACGGCAGGTTTTGGATACCGGCGTATGCGAGTTGGCTGGACGCATTTGAGAGCGAACTCTGTACATTCCCGAATGCGGCGCACGATGACATGTGCGATGTAGTGGCGTATGGAGTAGCGATAGCGGAAAGGATAAGGGGAAGAGGAGGAACGAAGGATACCTCCCCCGCACCATCCTCCTCCCCAGAGGAGGAGGAGCGGAGAGCGGAGAGGAACCGGAGCGGGCCACCAACGGCATGGGATTTTATAGAGGTAAAACGACCGCCGGGGTGGTAAGGTACGGGAAAGTAGGAAAAAGAAGGGGATCAGACAATGGGTGTACCGCTCGTAATCAGAAGTCAGAACGATCTGCTGTACGCATACCAGTTGAGTGCGGCATACAGGAGTCCCTGGGTATTCGACCCAGACCTGGCATTGAGAAGTGAGCCAGACATCTGGGAGATCATCCGGAACGAGCCGGTGGTATTGGCGGAACTGGAGAGGCGAAACCGCAACGTAGTTCGTCCCTGGCGTGTGATAGCAAACCGACACGCCACGAAGTCGAAGAACATATCCAAAGGGATGAAGGATGACTCCAAGAAGCTGGCCGGGATTGTAGGGGAAGGCATCGGATACATAGCAGAGTTCAACGCAGCGCGGCGAAGGCTGGCGGATGCGTTCACGATAGGGCGAACCTACGAGTTCATTCATTGGGACAAGAGGGATATCGCGCTCGACGGATTACCGAAGATGGAATGGTACATCCCGGAAAGGATGACGAACGTAGACCGTCGAAGAATCCACTGGGTAACGGACTGGTCGAAAGGTGGATTTATCGAAAAGATCGGCGTTCACCTTGAGATGTTTGATTCCAACAAGTACGGCTGGTTCCGCATATCGAACGACATGCGACGAAACCTCGTGGAATACGTATTCACCAACGAAGAGGATAGAGTTGGCTATGGCCGTGGGACAATACAGGCATTGTACTTCGCACATTACTGCAAAACGGTTGGCGTAAAAAAGATGAGCGAAGGCATGGACCGGTATGCGAATGGAATCATGAAAATCAAGCTGGACGGCTTGAGACAAGCGAGTACGACGAAGACGAACGAGGATCTCCTGGCGGCAGCGAAGAAGGTAGCTGAGAACTATCGATCTGAGCATTACATGGTAATGGAAGAGACGGACGACGTTGAGATCCAGGATGCCCCGGCAGGAGCGTTGAAGTTTTCGATGGAGTACATCCGGTATTGGGACGAGACGATAGCGAGGCTATTCAACGGAAGCGTCCGGCCATCAGGACATGGCTCTCAAAGGACAGGAGCGAGAGCGGAGTCTGAGACGCAAGCGGATACGAGTGAAGCGTACTATCAGGATGATCGCAGACACCTTGACGAGATTCTCGAAAGGGATCTCGTTCACGCCTTCCTGTACCACAACTGGCACAACATTGTGAAGCTGGGACTGGACGAAGCGAAGCCACCGCATTTCACGAGCGACCAGATCAAGCGGCAGGATGCGTTGACGGAGTTGCAGATCAACAAGGAATCCGTCCTGGCAGGCGCACCGATCATGAAGAGCGAATGGTATGAGACGATCAACCGTACCCCACCGGACGAGGATGAAGAGGTAATCTCTCTGGAAGACATTCAAGCGATGGAAATAGAGATGGAAGCGTCCAAGGACGTAGCACGAGAGAGCGACCGGGATACACTCCGCTCGGAGGAGAAGGAAGACAAGAAGGAAGGAAAGAAGCAGGAGCGCAGAAAGATGGAAAGACAGGGGGAAAGCAGAGACGTAGGCCAGAAGCGTCGCAAGGATCGTAGAACGAAGGAGAAGGAAGCGAGAGGGGTGTGAGTAATACCTTCCCGTTAACAAAGGGGGGATGGAAAGGAAAGGAGGCGATCCTGGTGGGAGGGGGACCTTCCCTTCAGGGATTCGATTGGAGTCTCCTCGCAAATCATCCTCGTGTAGTAGTGATCAACCGGGCATTCAAAGACGTTCCCACGGCTGCGGTATGGTTCAGTGAAGATTTCGATGTGATCACGCGCTTATGGGGAACCACGCCGGAATGGACTGGATTCAAGGGAGTGAAGGTATTACATGCGTTGGATAAGAAGTTTGAGAGATTGGTGGAAGAAGTTGATCCAGGAGTACATTTCCTGAGAACGGCAAGAGAGGGGAAGTTCTGGGCAAAGGACTTCAGCGAAGGATTGAGTTACTCATCGAATTCCATGATCGGCGCGTTGAATCTGGTTGATATCATGGGAGCAGACCCGATATGTCTCCTGGGAGTAGACTGTCAGGAGCGGGGAGAAAGAGAAGTGAACTATCACGAAGATTACGATAAAAGGGGAACCCCCCGTGCGGGAGACGCACAGTACCGGAGCTTCAAAAGCGACTTTGAGAACTGGGCGGCATGGCATCTCCGTGGACGGGAAGTGATCAATCTGAATCCCACCAGCGCGGTTACCTGCTGGCCGAAGCAGGAGCCGGTTGGTTATCTAACTTCCTCCCTACACGCTTCGGCGTGAGCGACGGTGAGATATGGCCGCACTGAATATTCTCACCGTCGCATTTTATACGGAAGACGGAGACGGCTACGAGAAGGAAGTCAAGAGACTCACCGCTTCTTTTGAGAGATGCGGCATTGATCATGCTGTTCAAAAGGTAAGCGAGATGGAATGGCAGGAAGCGGTATGTTGGAAGCCGGAATTCATTCTCACCTGCCTGGAGCATTTTGAATCGTTGGACGGCATTCTATACGTAGATGCCGATGCGGAGTTCATGAACGAGCCGGATTTCGGGATATTCAAGGATTGCCACGTATCGTTTCATGAATTCAAGAGAGGACCGCACCATCCGATGGAGGTATTGACAGGCACCCTGTACTTTGCCAACACACCGCTGGTGAAAGAGTTCCTGGAAGAATGGGTAATGGAAACGCCGAAGTGGCGAAACACGGACACACCGGAGCAGTGCGCGTGGAAAGCGATCTGGGGGAAGTGGAAGGATCAACTTACGGCAAAGCCTCTTCCCCCTGAATGGGTATGGATATACGATGACTTCCCGCGTCGATACGGAAACCGCAACCCGGACGAGATTGTAGTGAAGCACTACCAGGCGAGTCGAAGGTTAAGGAAGCGTCTGCCGAAAAAGTAGTTGACACGAGTTTCCCCTGCGGAGTAAAGTCCGATCAGGATGAGAGGCACGGATAATCAACATAACATATCCCAGAGGGAGTCGATCTCCCTCCCACAAATAGCGAAGAAGAAGAAAGGGGAGGTGTCTCTCATCCAGCGTCTTCCCGATCAATCGACTCCCTTCTGGGATTTTAATATATGAACGAGCTACAAGATAAGGTCTGGGTATGCTTCCCCTCGGTAAACCCCGAAAAGGGCAAAAAAGCGGCCCTTCGATGGCGTGAAAAGGGCTACAGGGTAGGGGTATATGTGCAGGACAGCGAGTTCATAAACTCCGATATCGACTGGGTGGGAGTAGGCATGGACTACCAGGGATACTGGTGGGCATGTGACCGGATTGTACGAGCCGTTGAGAGTCAAGGAGCGGAGATATTCATTCTCGCTGCGGATGACATGGATCCCGATCCGAATCACACGGCAGAAGAGATCGCGGCAGAATACCTTGAGAAATTCCCTGACGGATTCGGAGTGATGCAGCCATGCGGAGACCGGCAGGGTATGGACTCTACAGGGAAACCAGCGGCGGCTAGGATTTGCGGCTCGCCCTGGTTTGGCAAGGGATGGGTAGAGAAGGCTTTCGGTGGAGAGTACGTGGTACCCACGGAGTTCTTTCATTTCTACGGGGATGAGGTTCTCAAGGAAGTTGCGGAGCGGTTAGGAGTGTTATGGATGCGTGATGATCTTATTCAAGATCATCAGCATTGGGCGTTTGGAAGACAGAGGAAAGAGAAGTACCAGGAAGATAACAGCCGGAACCATTGGCAGGAAGACAAGAACCGATTCATGACTTCCCAGAAGGATGGATTTGAAGATTACCTCGAGAAGTTCAAAAAGCCGCAGGATTCATACTGAAAGGGCAAGCTCTATGAGTCCCCCGTATACAAACATAAAAGCACCTGTATCTGTGGTGCAAAACGAACTGGCAGGGGAGTTCATACGAAGGCGTGCCAGGAAAGGCGGGGGAAAAGGAAGTCATCTGGCTATCGGAGACGGCACAGGTGATATCTGCGAGATCCTGGCGGCACGGAGATGGGATGGAATCCGGGTAGGGACAAAGGCCCCCGAAGAGATAGTTAGAAATGAGAAGTACATCCGGGCATACATGGCACCGGATCCGCGCATTTCACGAATCATAGATGGTTACTACGTTCGCACCCTTACGGTAGGAGAGATCTTTAATCAGTATCCGGGGCCATACGATGTGATTTCAATCATAGGGAGTGACATGGATCGGGAGATCTGGCTGCACGAGAACATTCTGAATCACGATCCCATGGTATATGCCCTGTCAGAAGACGGACACAATGAGCAGATAATTCGGATTGCAATCAGTCGAGGATATGAGATTTCGCTTGTGGAAGGAATCCTGGTAATGGTGAGGGGAGAATGAAGAAGGTATACAGTCTGTCCTTTTTCCGTAATGACTGGAGCGGTTACGAGAGTGCGAATGCGGGAGCGGCACGGGGAAAGTTCTTCATCAATTTCATTCCCACGATCATCCGTGCGGCGAAGGAAGCGTTTCCCGATTACGAGATATGGATACACCATGATGACAGGGTATTGGAATTCCCTGCTTTTGGGGATCTCCCTCCGGAAGTGAAGTTGATCAACATGGGAGAGGCGAGGGAACTGTGTGCGGCGATGCTCTGGAGGATGCAGCCCATCCTGGACGAGGAGGTCGAGTGGGTGGTCTGCCGGGACGTGGACAGTCTACCGATGCACCGGGACCGGAACATGGTGGAAGAGGCGATGGAAAGCGGAGCGGAGCTTCACGCGATTCTCGACAGCGAGTCCCATTGCGGCCCCCTTATGGGGGGAATGATCGCCATGAATGCTGGAGCGGTACGAAAAAAGTGTTCCGAAGTTTTATCTCTTCGAGGAGACATTGATTACAACCGTCACGGTTCGGATCAGATTCATTTGAATAAGATTCTCTGGCCTTCTATGCGGGAGTGGGCATTCATTCACCAGCGCAAGAAGGTGGTGAACTATCCAGATGCGATGACGACCCAGGAGGTACATCCGCAAGAGACAGAGCTTGACAAGGTAATTCGCCACATAGGTGCGCCCTTCGACGTAGAGAAGGCAGAGGCGGCATTGGCATGAGAAGAGTAGTTCTTTCCAGTAGCCGCCACAGGGACTATGATTTCTTTCTCCCCCTGACGGCGAAGATGTGGCAAGCCGTAACGGGATACAGTCCACTCATTCTCCTCTCTCACGACGAGGAGCATTGGCGGGGGTCATTGGCATTGGAAGGACTCCGACACTTTTATTTCCCCTGTCATTTCATAGGAGAAGTGGAGGAATCCTCGACGATCTTGACGACGAAACTGGCGAGGTATTACGCAGCGTGTCTGGATATACCCGAAGAGGATTACCTGTTACTTAGTGATATCGATCTCTGGCCGTTGGAGAAGTACTGGTTTTGTCAGCAGGATTGGGACAAGAAGGTGCATATTCTTTTCGCAAATGCACATGGATATGCGAAGTTTCCTACATGTTATGTAGGTATGACGGTTGGAAAATGGAGAGAGTTCATTGGATCCAAAACCTCTTCAATAAAGAGCGCACTTCAAATGGTGGTAAATAAGGCGTGGATGTTTGATATAGACCCCTCCTGGAGCGGATGGTTATCGGATGAGGAGTTTGTCAAAGGGGATTTGCTGGATTTTGTGGAGACGCATGACACGCAGTTCATCGAGGGGGATTACGCGAAACTGAGGGTGGATCGGGCTGAGTGGCCCCAAAACCTTGATCTGGATGGGAAAGTGGATGCACACCTTCTCCGTCCCGGATGGGACGACAAGGTATGGAAAGAGATCCGGCAGATCATTCAACAGAAGATTCCACGCTATCTAGCGTGGGCAGACGAATATCAGGAGAGATATCGGGATGACGTACAGAGTAGCAATCGGCTGCACAACGAGGCATGATTACTCGTCGCTTTTGATCTTCGCAGCTTTGTTATGGCGCGAACGGATCGGTTACGAACCCATCCTCTTCCTCATCGGAGATGAGGATGAGGCGGCGAATCTGTCGTGGGGTGCGCCTACGAGCGGATTGGTATACAACGCTCTCTTCAAGTTTGGGTTTCAATATGAACTGATAGATGGTGTAAAGGGGATTGAAGGAGCGACCCTCGCGCAATGCGTGCGTCATCATGCAGCGGCGATGGACTTTCCCGAAGAGGACATTCTCATCCCTTCCGATGCGGATCTATTTCCGTTAAGGAAGGAGTTCTATTACCAGCATCAGAAAGACATCACGCTTTATTACTACAACGGCTACCCCGGAGAGGAAGAGAGTCATTGGCCTACCTGTCACCAGAGTGCGAGCGTAAAGGTATGGCGAGAGATGATGGGATTGGATCCCGCCAAGAGTGTACGGGAGAATCTTTTAAGGTCCCTGGAGGAGAGTAATATTCGGGATCTGGCAAAAGCACGCGCAGCGGATCCACAGGACTGGGCTGCGGAATGGTTTTTCGACGAGCATTATTCAAGTCGGAAGATCAAGGAAAGCCGATTCTATCCCAACGGAATTCACCGGATAGCACGAGAAGGACATCCTCCGAAAGACCGGCTAGACAGGGCGCACAGACCCTCTTGGAAGAATGCAAACGTGAATAATTATGTGGATGCACACACGGTACGGCCTGCATGGGATGACGAGAACTGGTCTATGCTTCGACCCCTGATCGAGCAGACGATGCCGCAGCATCTTGCGTGGGCAGATGCTTTCCGGTTGGAGTTCAAGAAAGAGATGAGGTTGTAATGGATTTAGGGTATTTAAGTCACTTCCCTGTTCTGGCTGGAGCGGTAGCCAAGACGAAGAAGGGAATCCTGGAGTTGGGGTGTGGATGGGGATCGACCCCGATGCTTCACGCAATGGCGAAGGTAATGGAACGCCCGTTGACGACGGTGGACACGAATCCGGAATGGCTTGACAAGTTCAGGGGATTGGAAAGTGATCTGCATAAGTTTGAGTTGGTGGGGAATATTGATGTGGAGGAAGGGGAATGGCCTGGATGGACAGGTCAGGACTACGATCTCGCATTCATTGACTTCGCCCCCGGAGAAACGCGAAAAGATGTAGCGTTGTCTCTAAAAGATAAGGTGAAGTTTATTATTCTGCATGATGCCCTGTGCGATCCTCCTTTAGGGGGAGGAAACTACCAGTACGAAACGATTATACCGAAGTTCAGGTATGCAGAGTTTTATCGACTTACCCGTCCCGTGACGTTGATTTTATCGAACGAAGAGCCTTTCGGATTAGATGAAAAGGAGAAGAATGCATGAGTAAAAAGATACTGGTCTTCGGAGGAAGTGGCTTCATTGGATCTCATCTGGTTTGGAAATTGGCCCAGATAGAAGGCAATCAAGTAGGGGTCTTTACGAGAACTCCGATGAAATCGATGCTGCCTCCGAGAGTGGTTCCGATAGAAGGGGATATTCGATATCTCGTGGATGTGTATCAAGCCTTGGAAGGATGCGATGAGGTTTACCATCTAGCGGCGTTTCATCATGTAGGTAAGTCCTGGGATCATCAGGAAGAATGCGTAGATGTGAATACCAAGGGAACGGCAAACATTATGCAATCGTGCTGGAATCGAAAGATTAAAGCACTTTATATGTCTACCTCTGAGGTATATGGGATTCAAGAGGAAACCCCTTGGCATGAGGGTATGAAACCCAATCCCGTCTCCCCTTATGGCATCAGTAAGTACGGAGGAGAGCTACAGGCATTGATGTATCAAAAGATGGGTGCGGATATTCGAGTGGTACGTCCATTCAATGTTTACGGCCCCGGACAAACCATGCGTGCCGTGATGAGCGAATTCATACTCAGGTTTCTCTCTGAACAGAAGGTACATACCACCAAGGGGGAGCAGACGCGGGAGTTTAACTATGTTGGAGACATTGTTGAGGGACTTATCCTTGCAATGGATAAGTCTTACGAAGGGCCAATCAACCTATGTAGTTCTGAAGAAGTAGCAATAAAAGATTTGCTCGAAATGGTTAGAAAGGAAACTGACTCCAAAGCGGAGGCAGATCTTTCCATTCCTTACAGACCCAATGAGATTATGAAAATGGTTGGTTCAAACGTAAAAGCAGGAGAAGTACTTGGATGGAAACCAAAGACATCACTAGCGGAGGGGTTAAAGACAACAGTCCAATGGTACAGGGAAAGACTTGGATTAGAGATGACGACTTCCGCTTGATCCACGAAAACATGACGATCCCGTGCGTGGATCTACTGGTTATGGAGGGATCCCGTATCTTGCTCTGCTTGCGAAAGTACGAACCGGAAGCGGGGAAATGGTACGTTCCTGGAGGCAGACTTCACAAGGGAGAAGAAATTCGGGAAGCGGCCATTAGAATCCTCCGGGAAGAAGTTGGCATGGAAGCGATTTACCTTCGTCATCTGGGATGGGATACGACTTACTTTGATACGGATCCTTTTGGACATGGAAAGGGAACCCATACGGTAAACGCCCTTTTCCTCATGGTCCTTCGTGGTTCAAAGGATCCTGCTGAGTGTGATCAACATTCCGATGCGAAGTGGATGGAGAAGAGTGCTGTAGAGTTTTCCCCCGACACTCCCCACCGGGTAAGAAAAATTGCGAGGATGGTATGAAAAAACTGATCGGTGTGATGCTGGTAAAGAACGAAGACTGGATTTTAGGAATGTCTATGAGGGCCGCTCTTAAATGGGTGGACGAACTGGTAGTTGTAGATGATCGTTCTTGGGATGATAGCCTTTCAATTATCCAGGAGATCTCCGGGGAGAATCCTTACCGGGTTCATTACTCTCTCTGGCAACCGATGAAGGAGGTCGAAACGGAAAGTCGGTACAAGCCGGGAGAGAAGTTCATGAAACAGATCCCAGACAACAGCGATCCGTGGTGGAACGAGATGGATGTAAGGCAGCATTCCCTTCTTCTCGCTCGTAAGCACGCGGCAACTCATGTAGCCATCATCGATGCTGATGAAGCGTTTACAGCGAATCTTCTTCCCAGTGTAAGGGATCGTATCTTGTCGCTTGAACCTGGCGTAGCTATTGATTACCCAATGGTTCCTGTATGGGGAGACATAGATCAGTACAGGGCAGATGACTGCGTATGGTCACGATCACAGCTTTCGGTTGCTTTTGCAGATGATTCCTCCCTCACTTGGAAACCGGCTGGTGATGGTTACCACCATCATCACAGGCTTCCTTACGGGATTTCCAGGGTGGAAAGAGAAACGGTTTCTTCCGGAGGGGTGATGCATCTTCAGTTCGCTCACCGACAGAGACTTACCGAAAAACACGTTCATTACAAACTGTCCGAAGTTCTCCGCTGGCCGGGACGTAAGTCTATTCCTGAAATTAATTCCATGTACGAACAGGCCCTGGATGAGAATGGAATGAAACTGATGGCGTGTCCCGAAAAGTGGTGGGAAGGATACCGGAAGGAGAGAATCGTTCTGGAAGGGAAATCCTGGTACTACTTTGAGATCAGGAAACTTCTGAAGGAGCATGGGAAGGAAAAGTTTGCCGGTCTGGAACTTCATGGATTTTAAGGGAGAAAAGAATGAGTAGAACGGTTATCGAGGAATCCGCAGGAAAGATAGATCCGAAGACTATTTCCTGTATCGCGGATTACATTCTGATGCGGATGCTTCGCAGGGAGAAATCCACGGGGGGAATCCATCTTCCGAAGAGTGCCAATCAAGGGACAGAACTTGCCATCGGTGAGGTAATGGACGTAGGACGATCAGTTCCCAATACGCGCAGTCACCACCGTATTCCCATCGATGACATTAAGAAGGGGGAGTATGCCCTTACCATCCAGTACATGGGTGAAGATATGCGGCTGGCGGAGGAGGATTATAAGTTTGTCCGGGAACATGGTGTATGGGCAACAGTGGAGTTCAAGGACCTGAAGACATGGGACATAAAGGATGTTCATCCCCGGTTTAACAGTATCCTGATCGAGCCGGAAAAGGAAGAGACTACGGAGAGTGGTAATATTTATTTACCCAACGAACAGAACGCTCAGAGTGGTGTTCGACGGGCAACCGTGGTAAAAGTAGGACCAGGGGGATGGCACTTACCGTCCTTAAAAAGACTCCCCGTGGAACTGAATCCTGGAGATCAGGTGGTGTTTCAACGGTATGCTGGCGCAGTTGTCAAGATGAACGGAACGGAATACAGGCTTTGCCAGGAACAGGATATACATATGATTACGGAGAAGGTGTGATGGAAGAAAAGATGTGGCATGTTATAGCTATTTCGGGAGTAGGAGAGGTTGCGGTTTGGGCTCCAGAAAGTGCATTTGATGAGATAGATATACACCCTCCACTTGCTTCTGTTGTTGTAGAGAACCCTACACATCTCCTCATTACACCCCAAGGGGTGGGGATGAGGCCGTTGGCGAAGAACTGCCTGCTCCGATTGGCAGGGATCGGAATGATTTATCCTGCTTCCGAAGATATGGTGACTACTCTTTCCCGTGCGTGGGAAGACGGAGATCCCATGAACGGAAAGGCGAGTACGATCCAACTTCCAACGCCGAATGACCGACAAAGGTTTCACCTGTGATCACCGGGAAGGAAGAACTGGAGAGATGGCTTGACAAGCACAGTCGTCTTTTTGAAGACGCAGTAAAGCGGATGGCATGGGCACGTTTCCAGGGAACGTGGAAAGACAGGATGAGAGAGCGGAAGAACATGGCAACTCTCATCCAGCATACGATGATCCTTGCTGACATGCGTGGACGTAAGCGTGTGCTGATGGAAGTGAATGCACTGGACCGAAGTGCGAAGTTTGCTGCGAAGACTCCCCCTCTTCAACCTACGGGAGACAAGACTCCTCTTAGCAGTCTTTCTTTCCGGGAAGCCATTGATGATATTCTGAGCCGGGATCCCAAACTTGCGGAAGGATACCGGGAAGTCACGCGCCTTTACAGCGAAGGTCATGTCTTCGCGCTTGCCCGCGCTGCGGAAGGGAACGTCGATGACAGATTGGCGATGTGGCGTACCAAGGAAGTGCAGAAGGCTCTCGTGGAAGTGGAAAAGGCAGGGAAAGGGATAGATGAATTCGGAGAGATGATGCAGGAGATCGGTCCCTGGAGTAAGTGGTACTCCGACGTATTGTATCGGACTAATATCTCGAACGCAGTTTCAAATGGCCGCTTCGCCCAAGCTCTCGATGAAGATGTTCAGGAAGTAGCACCGGCTCTTGAACTGGTTGGAATTTCCGATGATCGGGAACGACCCAACCATGCCGCTGCGATGGGATTTACTGCCACGGCGAAAGATCCTCGATGGTCAATTATTCGACCCCCTTTAGGGTACAACTGCCGTCACGGAGTCAACCTCATTTCAAAAGGGGATTTGGAACGAAGAGGGTTATTTAAAAATGGAGAAGTAATCCCATATATACCCCCCAATTTTCACGAGGCCCATCCTGATCCGGGATTCAAACCGGGGGTTTTCTGATGCCCCGTACACGATCTCCGGTCGAAGTAAATTATTCCCATGAGATGACGAGAAAAGTATTCCGTCTTCCGAAACAACTGCTCATGGAATTCCGGGAATTGATTGTTTTTCCAACCGGACTGAGTGAATCGGAAGTGATTCGGGGATTGATGGTGGAGATAATTCGGGAACATAAAAGATTTAAAGCCGCAAATAACACCAACAATGGTGGGGACAATGGGGCATACAGAAAATCATCCCACAGATAAATCCATTCTTTTATCCTGTTGAGCGATGCATATTTATGATCAATGGGGAATAAAGATTCATCTATAGATCTTTCAGCAGAGTTTGCGGAGGCTGGATGGGATGTAGCCTCTTTTGACTTCAGTCCTAAAGAGAAAGCATGTATCAGCGCAAAGCTGAAGAAAATGAAGGACGAAGACAAACCTCAAGACCAAAAAGTAGCCATTGCTATTTCCCACTGCGCTCCTAGTAAGGCAAAGAAAGACTTTGCTGCTAGTTTCGATGCTGAAGGAGCCGGATTAAAGATTAAAATCAAAGGCGCGAACTACGAAGCGGTCGATACCGGAGACGGATACTTCACCTTGAAGGATGTACCGATCCTTTCTGAAGTTCCGAAAGGAGTGAAAAACGCTCCTGAATCTTATGATAAAGAGAAGCTAGAGGATTGCGTAAGGAATTCCCTGGCGCAATACCATGACGGGCCAAACCATCGATGCGCTCCAGCCTTTGTAAGACATAATCCCGATACGGATTTGGGTAATGAACCTGACTTCTCCGGCTACGTTCTTCCGAACCGTGTCGGGAAATACAACTTTGGTAAAGATGAAAAGTGGACGGTTTTTGGGGATGTGAAGGTTAATGGAAATACCTTCCAGAAGCTACAGCGGGGAGAACTTCCCGCACACAGTCCGGAACTTTCTTATAAGAAAGGAAGAATTACTGGACTAGCTTTTCTTTCCACAAAACCACCTCATTTTGAATTTGCGAACAATACTATTGGTGAAGTTAAAGTGGATCATGCTGCCCAGTTTGCAGCGTCTTTAGGCCCTGACGATAGGGGGAAATTCAATATGGAAGAACAAAAATCTCCCATTGAAGGGAGCGGAGCCGAAGTATCGGGAGAGGTTAGTGCTGAATCTTCCGACATCACTGCACGCTTTGCTGCCTTGGAAACCGTTGTGAAGGATCTCGGCAGTAAGGTGAGCGAGATCAGTGACAAGTTGGAAGGTCGTGAAAACATTGACCCCATCCAGGGAAAACCGGAGAACACTCCGATTGAGCCGGATGGGGAAGAGGGGCGAACGAAAATGGAAATGACGCCAGAGCTTGCTGCCAAATTCAGTGCGTTGGAAAACGACAACGCGGAACTGAAGAATTGGCGTAAGGACCAGGAAAACGAGAAGATCGCTGCTTCTCTGATGAAAGAGGCTGAAGCCTCTCTCACCGGAAAGATCGTCACTGACGAGCTTCGTGAGCAGATCGCATCTTTTGCAGCAGAAAAGGCAGGACAGGAAGGGGCCTCTGAATGGTTCAACAAATACCTAGAAGCGTTGAAACCTTCTCTTCGGGAAATTCCTTCTGCCAACTTCAGCGATTTTGCCGCCTCTGGGGTAAGCGTGGAAGCCACAGATGGGACCTTGGCAAAATATCAGGGTGATCCGGAGAAGGCTGAAAAGGCTACTCAGTTCGCTCTTGAATACCGCACTTTGAAAAAACAATCCGCTAATTTTGGCGCGAATTGGGGTTCTACTGAAGAAGAACGAGAGGAAAAGTACATCGAGCAACAGCTTGCCCTCTCTAACGAAACGAAGGAGGGGAGGTAACGATGGCTGCACTTACCGAAGCTACTCCTCGACGCACTCATGGAGTGTACTCGTGGATTCAAAACTACCGTGTCGCTAATGGCGTTACGGTTTATGCCGGAGCATTTACGGGTCTTCCCGGTGCAAGTGCTTTGACATCCAATCGTGGATATCTTGTCTTGTGGCAGGATGAATCCACAATTATCTGGACCGGAATGGCAATTGGACAATCAGCGACGAACAGTCTCTCCACTTCCAATGCAGTGGTGGGTGATACGAGTGCGTCTCCTGTTCCGGAAGTCTCTGTTGAGTGTGGCCCCATTGTCTTGGAGCAGGCATCTGTAACGGGTGTCAGCGCACAGACTGATGTGGGTCGTACTGCGGTGTATGCATCAAATGATAATGACATGACCACTGCGTCTAGCACATATGCGAATGCTATTGGTCATGTTTTGTACTGGCATTCGGGAACGTCTGCCGATGTGTTTATTTTCGGATTCCAGACTCAGCTTGGATCGCTGCTTTAATTGAGGAGGTAAGCAATGCCCGGAGTTGCAAACATTGGTGCGCTAACCACCCAAGGCATCCGTGCGGAATTCGCGCTTGCCTTCCAGCCACGTTATCGCGCTATCATGGGAATCATCAACGAGTGTATCTGGGAAACAACCTCGGATAAACTCCAGGAAGTCTATGGTGTACTGGACTCCGCAACCTATCCGGTTCGCTGGGGTGCTGGTAATACCATTCCGTCGAAGGGATTCAGTTCTTCGCAGTTGACCGTGCAGAACCGCGACTTTGGTCGTCGAGTTTATCTGCCGCGTAACTGGGAAGATGATCAGACAGGTCAGGTGTTCAATGTTGCACGCCAGCTTGGACAACGATGGGCTACCTTGAGTGAGCGGATTTTCTTCCAGTTCATTCAGGCAAGCACTGATCCAGACCTGCTCCCTGCCGTGCCAAATTCCATTGACGGAAATTCGCTCTACGCAGCTAGTGCGAGATATGGTAGTGCTTCCGGAAATGTGGTGACGCAGACCGGCTCTACGACCGTGCAGCAGATTATCACGGATGCGTATAGTGTTCGTCGTAGATTCCTCGAATTCCAGGATACGGAATCGCAGCCCTTCTTTGATTCCGCAGACGTAGGAAGTATGCGTGTCTTCCACGGACCTTCCCTCGAACTAGTGGTTCGACAGGCGCGATATCAGACACGTCCACACTCTGTTGTTTCGTCAACAGGTGCGGCGGTCACGAATATCGCTCTTGAAGATGCGGGAATGGAATTCGCATGGACAAGCAATCAGCGTATTACGAATACCCGTCTCTATTACTTCCTTCGTGGAATTCCAGGGGACCAGCGTCCTCTTCTGCGACAGGTACGTAAAGGAATGAACGAAGCGCAGGGTAACTGGGCCACGAGTGATCACACTCGTGACACAGGACAGCCTTACGTCCAGTTTGATTCCAGAGAAGGTTGGGGATCAATCAACGCACGTTCAACGATTCGTGTTTCATAGATTAACTTACTTACAAAAGGAGGAACACCATGCCACGGGGTAGACCTAAGAAAGCCGCCGCGCAGGTCCAGGAGAAGTCTCCTGTAGCGCAAATGATCGAGGAAGATTCTGTAAAAGAGAGTAAAGAAATCGATCTATATAATATCACTAAGCCAACCCTGGTGTGGCATGGTGTTCTTCCCGAAGTACGTCCATTCAAGTTAAAAAGAACATCCAACACCCCCACAGAGTCGGTCAGCAACGTCACAATGGAATACTTTAAGTATGTTGACGGAGCGACTACCAAGTCTCTGTGGCTTGATCCTCCAGATGCGGAGGATGGCCCTCAGTGGATGGGAAAATGCAGATGGTTTCAGCAGTTGGATGTTTCTTCCCTTCACTTCCCGGCGTTTACTGATGAAATCAGTACTCAGGTTGGGAACTCTAATGATAATCGCCGCCCTTATCCTGGACAGGTTTCATTAATTACTCCTATGCAAATACAAAAGATCATCAAAGAAATGGATCGGTTTGTAATTCGGATAAACGAGGGGAATGTAGATATTCCTCAAAGCGAATGGCATACGGTCCATCCAAGAAACGCAAAGGTTGTTGACCTTGCGCATGGGAATTGTCCAGAAGGAATGACCCCAGAAGAATACCGGGATATGGTTCTTCGGGGACAGGCGGTTGTGGAACAGGAGTATCGTAGACGTTATGATATTCCCCTATCGGAGTTCGTGTATCTGGTTCCTCTTGAAGCGGATCCTAGTTCGGCTCCTATGGATTACTTTAGTTTTGTTCCGACGTTTCATTCTTTCTTTGATAACCCGCCTCCTGCCCTTTCGGAACTAATGAAATCCTAGCGGAGTAGGGGGGCAAGGAGATGACGGATGGCTACCCCTACACGGGCAGAAATTGAAGCGCAATGGGTTAATGCAGCGAAATGCTTGGAACAGATCATTGATGCAGGAGCCGAAAACGCTACCAACCTTATTGGCCTGATCGACACTCTCGAACAATCCTATGAAGGTGACTACATAGGAGAATCGGAAGCTGCTGTTCAGGCTATTCGGGGAGCCCTCGCAGGGGTTGTCACACCTGGATTCGCACAGGAAGTTCAACGTCCTTACTTGAGAATGTATTGTAAGGATGTTATCGCTCTACTGAATGTCGCAACTGCTGGCGATACCACGATGCTCAATGCGATGATTGATTACATGCGGGATAATGCACATTTCGTACAGTCCCGTGTAATCACATATGGAGCTTCCGCTGCTGGAGCCAGTAATGTCGGAACCAACCAAATCGTTCGCCTTGTGAAAGATAAGGACAACTTCGACATTGAGGCTGTTTGGATCGACCAGAAACTCATCAGATGTATTCTGGATCACAATACAGGACGAGATCTCGGAAATGAACTCTGGAGCATCGAAGGGCAGTCGCGTCTTAAAGATGAACTAAAAAGATCTGGTTCCGGTTTAACAGGAAGTCTGGCTGGTTCTGTCTCCGATGATTCTCTTCTTTCTAATCCTAGTTTTCAGAGTTTTGGTGGAACAGCAGCAGTTCCTACTAGTATTACAGATTGGACTTCAAGTGTTACCGTAAACGATACGAACTTCGCTTTTGACAGCACAAACATGTTCCGGAAGGGTCCGGGTGATGGAGATACCACATACTCCCTGAAAGTAAAGACGGCATGTAGTCTAACGCAAAAACTGACTGTATCAGGCAACGATCTATCCAGAAGTCTTCCATATGCAATGGTATTGATCTACAACGCTGAAACATTCAGTGGGCAAGGAGATCTGGTTGTAAGAATGGGAGGGGTTTCCAGTGGAACGGTTACAGTTACGGGGCAAACAGGATGGCAAGTATTAGTGGTTCCGGTCACACAGAACTGGGCGCATTGGTACAAGGTTTTCCAAGAGGATGACCTGGCAATAGATATTGATCTGACTGGAATGTCGGGTGGTTCCGTTCTTCTTGGAGAAGCACTCTTCATTTCGGGAACTCCTTTTGACAATCTTTGGTATTGGGTGCTTCCTTCGAGTGGGAATGCTACATACCTTCCTCCAGAAATTGATGATGAATTTACCTTTTTGGATACGGCTGCGGATACCAGTCTTATTCAAAAGTGGGTGGTTCGTGCTTGGAATTATTATTTCCCCCATTCAAATGGTTCTTCCATTGGATGGTCTGGTTCGTAAAAGGAGCAATTAGATATGAACAAGGGATTAATTACTCATGCATCCATTTTCAACCTGGCCGCTCCTGGAGCGAATACTGATATTCTTTCCAGCAGCATTACTCTCAAAGAGGGTGGTGCATGGCGAGTAACTGTTGCGTTGACGACAGCTAGTGTTTTCAACGTCACCTACACGGACGGCACAACCACACACATCTTTGGTTTGAATTCCAGCATAGCATTACAAGCCGCAGATCTTTATACCTTCACTTTCGCTGGATCTCCCATAGAAACAAACAGTGGAAGTACCAACACGTTGTCGATCAACTTTCAGGTAGAGACGGACAGTGTGATCGAACTTTTGGTTATCGAGGAAGTCCAGTTAGGGACGGTGTAATATGGGATTTGGAGCAGCACAAGGACCCGGAATAAACCCTCTCAAACAGGTGGAATTGTCAAGCGATCCTGCGGCAGTTGCCAATACCGGCCTTGCGTATTGGAAGGACACGGGGTCCGGTAATGAGTTCTACCTGGAGGACGAGTCTGGGAATGTAATCCAAGTCACCGATAATGGATCCATTGCAGGTGGCGGGGGCGGAATCTCCTCCATCGTAACCAAGACGGGAGACTATACAGCCACAACTTCAGATGATCTTATTCTCTGCAACGCCGCAGCGTTGACCATTACGCTCTTTGCTGCGAGCGGGAACTCAGGCGAAGTTTTGTATATAAAGAATATCCATGCGACAGGAGTGGTCACAATTTCAGGAGACGCGGCAGGAGAAACTTTGGACGGGGATGTGAGCAAGTTCATTACAACCCAGTACGCCACACTAACGCTTGTGTGTGACGGATCGGACTGGCACATACTCTAATGACATACTCACCCGCACAAGCAGGAGTCATGACCGGAGAGGACTACTTCACCTCCCTCGGCCTGATCGGTGGAGCTACTGGCATGAAACCTATCTTGAGTATGCCCACAGTTTTATCGGCTCCTGACGGTTATCGTGACGGAACAGCAGTTACCACTACCGATTCGGTTGTAAAGCAGACTCCGGGAGCAGACTGTTGGTTAAACTGGAACTTCCTAGATAGCGGGTCTACTTCTTATTCTAAAGTTTTGTGTCTCGGTTATGGGATAGGTGACTACTTCGGAATTACCGTATCCGAAAACGCATACACAGGGGCTCAGACGGCTGTTTATTATCTCGATGTATACTCATGGATAGGTGATGGGAGATTATTCTCAAATGATGGTACTACTTGGGTAAACTTTGCTACGGATTCAACGTATGCTCCGAATAATAATTTAGTGACCAATCCAATTATTGGTCTTGCTATATATCTGGAGACGGACCAAGTTCAGAAGACTTTCATTAAAACTGGGTCGGGAAGTTGGGTTCAAATTTGGTCAACAACAGATTCGGCTAATGGCTCAGCGGGGTACAAGTCTGTTGGATATTATGGTCATCTCACAACAAAACGTGTGGTGGCACCTGTCATGGCATGGGGAGTAGTGTAATGAGCTACGCACCCAGCACATTCCACGCAGGAACCGGGACTGATTTCTTCCGTAAGGAAGGCTTTCTTGTTGATGGTATGGCTCCATTGATAACGGCTAGATATACGATCCCCGCTTTTGACGATTCTGATGGAACAGCCCTAACGATAACTGATTCGGTGGCAAAGGCAGCGGTAGGAGCGGAGGCTTCATGGGCTGGATGGGATCTTGCTGAAAAAACGAAACTCTTGGCAATAGCCTATGTACATCCAAGTACATCAAATTATATCGGCCTCGGCTTCCATACTTCCACCCTCCCAACGGATGAATTGCAGGATGCTTATGAGGCAACTTTTGATGGGGCGGGGGGGCATAGCGAATTAGGTAAATATGTTACAGATGGAACCTATACGGCTGTCCAGACGGATGCCACGATCTATCAGGATGATGCCACTTTATCTGCTGTTTGGGGAATCGGTCTTTATGTGGATGGTTCTGGAAATGTGCAGAAGAGTTTTGTCAAATCAGCGGGACAATGGATCCAGGTGCTAGCTGATACCGAATCAGATCATTCCTCATTCCAGAGTTTTTATCTAAGGCATTATGGCGAGAGTGCCAGATTCATCACACCGATAATGGTCTGGGGGTCTTAATGACATACTTTCCCATAGCAGAGACTCACGATACCGGAGAAGCGTACTTTGAAAGTTTGGGTCTGATCGGCGGTAGTACTGGTATGGTCCCGTTAATAGTGGGCAATACTACATACCCCGCATTCGATTCAACTGGAGGAACAGCGATCACCATTACGGAT
>Ga0080013_1002399_pt1 | contig 22095 bp, 45 predicted proteins | sample ETNvirenome_6_85_FD_69236 | JGI IMG/M metagenome (GOLD analysis project Ga0080013, IMG submission 69236) | Marine viral communities from the Pacific Ocean - ETNP_6_85 (SPADES assembly) (version 2) | ecosystem: Environmental > Aquatic > Marine > Oceanic | place: Pacific Ocean | collected 2013-06-19 | reverse complement strand
GATAGTTTAAATATTGATGGTGATGCTGATATATCAGGTAATTTAACAGGCGTTGTTGATTTAACTATGTCAGGTGATTTATCTGCCGACAACATTACATCAACTTCAAATGGAGGAGACCCTAGTATATATATAAATTCAACAAGGCCAACATTAGGTTTTACAGACACCAACTCTTTCACCGATTCTGGCGACATTTATTTAATTAGAGGTGGTACAAATATATTGCAATTCCAATGGTATGATGATAGTGCTTCAACAACAACAGAAACTTTTAATATTACTTCTGCTGGTAACGGAACTTTTGCAGGTGATGTTACTGTTACTGGGGATCTAATTCCATCTGCAAACCCAGGTGGTGAACTTGGTACAGGTGGTGCTCAGTGGTCAGAACTTAATCTTAGTTCTAGTGCTGATATAATATGGGGTAATGGCGATGCTTCGATAAAAGAAGGTTCAACTAATAACTATAGTTTAACATTTTCAACATGGGATGGAAGTAGTTTATCAGAAGCTCTAAGACTTGATGGGGATAATACTGCAACTTTTGCTGGTGATATAGGTGTATCAGGTACAGTGGATGGGATAGATATAGCAACGAAAGCGGCTATATGGGATACATATACAGCTGACCAGTCAGGAGCTGAAATAAAGATTGCTTATGAAGCAGAGTCAGATACTAATGCATTAACAGATACTTTAAAAAGTAAGTTAGATAACATAGAAGATAATGCTAATAATTATTCCCATCCAACAAGTGCTGGTAATAAACACGTACCAACAGGTGGTTCTTCTGGACAGTTTTTGAAATACGACGCAAGCGGTACAGCAGTATGGGCTGCAGATAATGATACTGTTTACACTCACCCAACTACTGATGGTAATAAACACGTGCCATCAGGCGGTTCTTCTGGTCAGTTTTTAAAGTATAGTTCAGCGGGCACAGCTACATGGGCTGCAGATAATAACACTACCTATTCAGTGGGTGATGGAGGATTAACAGAAAACGATTTTACAGATGCAGATCACAGTAAATTAGATGGTATAGAAAATAGCGCTACAGCTGATCAAACAGGTGCTGAAATAAAATCAGCTTATGAAGCGGAAGATAACGCTTTTACAGACGCTCAGTTTACCAAATTAGGAGGAATAGAAACTTCTGCAGACGTAACAGATTCAACTAATGTATTAGCAGCTGGTGCTTTAATGGCAAATCAAATAATAGATGAGGATGATATGGCATCCGATTCTGCGTCAAAGGTAGCGTCACAACAATCGATTAAAGCTTATGTAGACGCATATAGAACAGAAAACTTTATTATAGCTTGCTCAGACGAAACTACAGCATTAACAACTGGCACTGCTAAAGCTACGTTTAGAATGCCTTATGCTTTTACAATTACTGACGTAAGAGCAAGTGTTACTACAGCACCGACATATGTAGAAGAAGAATCTTCTCTTTTACAGGTTGATATAAATGAAGCAGGATCAACAATACTCTCAACAAAGTTAACGATAGATGGCACTGAAAAAACATCTACAACAGCTGCTACTGCTGCAGTTGTATCTGACACTGCTTTAGCAGATGACGCTGAAATAACAATTGACATAGATGCTATTGGAGATGAAACAGCTGGTGCGGGTCTTAAAGTTACAATAATAGGTTATCAAACATAATGGGTTTTATAATAAATCCATACGTGTATTCATCAGTGTTTAGTAGTTTATATTCTGTGTTATTAGATGGTAGCACTCAGTATATAAATGCAGACACAGTAGCGGATGATATAAGTGTTGAAAAAGGCACTTATTCTATGTGGATAAAGTTTAACGGGGCAACAAGTATTAATGCAAATTTCTTAAAAGCAAGTGTTAATGGTAGCAATCAAATAAGTATAGCATATATAAATTCTACTTCTAAATTTAGATTTACATATAAAGCAGCAGGTACTACTCAAAAAGCTGAAGTAGCAACTTCTGAAGAATCGGAAGGAAATTGGACTCATTTAGCTATGACTTGGGATACGTCAGCAGACGAACTTAAAGGATATGTAAATGGAAGCCAAGTTGGGGGTACACAATCAAGTTTAGGCACGTTTTCAGGAACAATAGACAAGTGTTATTTCGGAAGAAATACTTTAGCTGACAATTCTTATTTTAAAGGATATATAGACGAAATATCTATATTTGACGAGGTTATAAATATGTCTAATTTATATGATAGTGGCACCCCTATTGACGTTTCAGCACTTTCTGATCTTGTGGGGTATTGGAAAATGGAAGAAGGTACAGGAACCTCTACTGCTGACAGTTCAGGAACGGGTAATACAGGAACTTTAGCAAATACCCCAACTTGGAGTTCTGAAACACCTGGTGATTAAATAACTCATAATTAGTGTAATAATATATATGCACAATAATCAAATTAAATAGCTATGGCAAAAAAAGAAGAAAAATCAAATGTAATTAAATTAACTGAAGACGAAATTAAAGATCTTGGAAATATTAGAACTAATTTCTCAAATATAACTTTAATGATTGGTGAGGTTGAAATCAATTTTAAGAGTTTAGAAATGAGAAAAGAAGAACTAATGGCTAGTCTAAGAAAGCTTGATGAAAAACAGGGGGATATTAAAAAGAAGTTAGAAGATAAATATGGTAAGGGAAGTATCTCATTGGATACCGGTGAATTTACTCCGACTCAAGAATAATTAAAATATTTGATACAAAAAAAAAGGGTGCAACTTTCGTTGCGCCCTTTCTTATTTAATGTGTATAGCATACTACGCTGGCACCCCTTTCTTTTGGGCTTGAACCTCAACTCTAACGCTTTGCGCTAGATCTTTGATGTTTTGCATCGCCTTTCTAACTCGCGTTCCCGCAGAGTTATTTCCCTGTACAAACTTAACAGAGTCTTCAGCAGCAAGATTCAATTGCTCTTCCATAGTTTCTAACAATCCGATAATTTCATTATCCATAATTAAATTTAATTTAAAGTGTTATTACTACTCAACAAAGAAAGATGCTACAAGTAATAGAACAACTAATCCAGTAAAACCACCATCACCAAAGTTATTTACTAAGGTAGTAAGATTAGCGATAATGTCCATTCCAAATACATCGCCCCCTGTTAAAACGAACCAAAGGATTGTTACAGGTAAGATAGCCATCATTACAGCCATTAACCCACCAAAAAATCCTGTGATATAATTCATTGCTTTTTCCATTTTTGTTTATTTTTTAATTAATACTAAGTTTAAAATTTGTAAGATAGACCTAAGTTAAAAGCGCCTTCATCTCCTTCCAAACCCACACTGTAATTGGGTTCAACGTTAAGTCCTTTCCAAACATTTAAAGAATACCCAACTCCAATATTTAAATTGTCCATTGTATCTTCTGTTGGTGCTTGTACCGAAACGTATACGTTTTCATTCCAGTTGTAACGGCCCCACAAATCATAAGAAGCATCTCCTAAAGAGTCTTCTCCTGCTTTGATAAAACCAATAGTCCAAGCATCGTTCACTGCATACCCGATACCTAAATCATCAGTTAGGCTAGTCACCTCCCATTCAGCTCCATCTTCTGCTGCAGTATAAGTGGTAACCACTAAAAACTGCGCAGACGCAAAGAGTGTAGTAAATGCAACTACAGCCATTGTTAAAAATAATTTTTTCATAATAAATTGTTTTGATTATAAGCTTGTTATTTCGCAAGATCCACCAGCACAAGCTAATTCACTAGATAGATCTGTGTTGTCAGTTTCCTCAGTTACATGTTCGAGATTTACTTCGTTCAATTTAGAAACTAATCTTTCAAACTCCTCTTTAGTTACATCTTCAAAAGGAGCTTGGGTGTAAGTTCCACCATCAAATGGTAGAACTGATAGACCGTTATAACAATCTCTGTTATTCCACATCCACTTTCCAGCTTTATCCCAATCATCTTCTTTTAAACTTATCGTCGCAGATACATTGTGGGTGTTCGATCCTTTCCTGTGACCGGGTTTCACCCATTCAGTCGCAACTTGTTTAACTCGTTTTAATAAGTCAAAAGCAGACTCGGTTCTTATTATTGAACCTTTTGGAGCTGATTGAGGGATTTCAATAACAGCGGTGTCGTGTGGTCTAAAATATTCATCCGAAACTAAATCCGGATAATATGTCTTTAAATATGTATATATAGATTCATTCTTACCTACACGAAGTCTTCTAATATAATAATCATTATGCCAAGCATGAATACCTGACGACGTACCTAGAACTAGGGACGTTGTCCCGGCAGGTTTAACACAAGTTGTTCTTGATGCTCTATTAATTCCAATTAACTTTGCAACTCTTGTGTTTTCACGTTTTACCATTTCAGCGGCTTTCTTCATATCAAGTTTTAAAACTTTCTTTGAAGCTATCCCTGTCATTGACACTCCTATAAGAGCATCTTTTTCTGTGGTTTCTTGCCATATTTCTCTTAGATAGTGGAATTCCGTATAACCTGCTTGAAGCGTACCGATGAATGCCGCAGCTTTAACCCTACTATTCAATTCATCTTGGTCCGTGACGTCACTTACATTAACTTCACACAGATTACAGAACTGATATGGCCTTAACGCTATTTCGCAACAAGGATTAGTTCCCCAATCTTTATCGTGGTTGAAATATATGCCGGGCTCACCAGCTCCGGATAATTCAATACGTTTCCACAAATCTAAGAAAAACTTCTTTGTTATTTTATGTCGCATTAATACCGCAGAGTTGTTGGCTCTACCTCTTTGTGGGTTTACCTCCCACCAATTCCCTGCCTTGCAGGATATCATTTTCTCATCATACGCCGAAAACAACGATATAAGGGCAGCTCTACGGATTCCGCCAGCCAAAACCGCATCCGCGATATGGCATATAATATCGTGAGTTTCAAGAGTAGATAACTTACTACTATCTTCTTTCGCATCTAGTATTCCTTTAATTTTTACAATACATTCTTTCAAGGGTTGTGGTCCTGGAGCTTTTCCCCCAGAGGTCACAAGACGTGCTCCCTTAGGCCTAATATCAGAATAATCAAACTTTATCTTAGATGATCTCTTAGGACCTAAATAAGACTTGATCAAGACTTTTATTGCGTCTGACCAACCTTCAATTGAGTCTCCAATCACAAATCGTCTAGTTCTCCCATCAAATGGTTTTGTTACGTGAGGTAACTTACACACGTGGTGTTTTTGTACCGAATAACCCACACCGCAACCGGATAGTAGTAAAAACATAGTTTCACTAAATGAATCCGTGTGGTCGATAGGTAAATAACTACAATTGTATAATCTGTTCGGGGAAATCTCAATTGGTTTACCGCTAAATTGTAATGATCTCATTGACGGTAAAACTTTCTTCTTATAGACGAATCTATAATTCTCTTCAATTGCGTTGTATAATTCTGGATACCTTTTCTGATGCATCTCTTTGTTTCGCGTTACTAGTTCTTCCCAAGTTTCTCTTCTATTTAAACTAGGTAGATACTTAGCATACTTCATATAGACTGTTAAATCTGAAAGTATCTTTTTATTTAGATTTTTAATCATTATAAGTTGTGAAACAAAAATCTACAAAAGGTATATATAATACGTGATTTGATTTGGATTGTTCTTGATATGTTCTGAAGCCGAATAATATTCCTGGATAAAATCCGATACTAAAGTATTCTCTCATATTATTTAATTTTATTTAATATTAATTTAATTACTTCGTCACAATCTTTTTGGTTTTGCGGTTTATATAAAATTACATGTTTCAGATGTTCTTTTACATAGTTTTTAAACATTTTCCAACGAATCGGGAAACTTTCATTTGCTCGGCCTTTACATTCTATTATAAATGAATCGCTTACAAAATCAGGGGTGTATTTAATATTTAATATCTTTTTCTCACCTCTATTCTTAAATTCACCCTTTCCGTTAGATTGTTTTTCATAACTCTTGTTATTAAACACAAAACTGTCTTGCAAAACATATGTTTCTCCTTCATAACGAGCTTCTATTTTAGCTTCTTTTAAAGCAAGATACATATATTTCTCAAGACCTGAAGCAAAGGTTATTCCGTCGACTGTGACTTTCTTTGATCTAACGGGACCTCGTTTTCTTTTAAACTTTCTTCTCATAATGCTTCTTTACGAATTCCGGATAAGTATAATTATCTTCTATCTCTTCGCGAGCTGTTTGTATGTATAGCACAGCATCCATAAGTTCTTCTTGTATATCATTAAGATATTTTAAAAGACCTTTAATCTTTTGTGTACGCTCCTCGTGCAATGTAGTTCCGTATTTATTATAACCAACATCTGATCGTAATACGAATTTGTCTACGACTCTTTCAACTACTGGGTCTCTAAATTTGATTTCCTTTTTAGTCATCTTTTTTAAATGTTCCATTATTCATTCTACCTTTACGATTCTTAATCTCGTTATAAGCATTCCTCGTGCATTCTTCAATTGACGTATCGCAAAGATGTGCTAAATTTGTAAGTACAACTACACAATCACCAATACCATCTACAATTTCTGGTTCGTCTTGTTTAAGTATAGCTCTACAAGTCTCACCAACCTCCTCAACAAGTTTTAACGCTTGCGTTTTAGGATCACCTTTATCATATAATCCTCTTTGGTCAGCCCATATTCTGATATCATCAAACACCGCACATTCGCAGCGAACATGACTACAGCAATCTACAGCTTCTTGAATAGTGTTTTGCTTATCACCTGTTGGTGATAACGCTCCGGTTAATGTTTTACCGCTATATTGATCCATCACGTCTTTTTCGCTAAAAGCATCGTTGTTATCAAAATATCTAGCAAAAGCCTTATTATATACATAACATCTTTCTGTATTATACATTGACTCCTTTACATTTTTCATTATCCATTTTATAGATTCAGTGGTAATTATACAATCACCAAATTCAGTATCCCATTCCAAACCTATGTTATCCATAAGTTGGCCTTTCAGTTTATTCACAGGACAAGGGAAAGTTGTCGTCTGTTCTGTTACATTAATTCTCATATTATTACATTTTAGTTTATTATAAAGTACTCTGTCGACTTTGTAACCATACATTTCTTGTAGTGCTCTTTCTGCGTGACTAGCGTATTCAATATCTTCTGTTTCTTCTAGTATTTCGTATTCGTGTGGTTCGTAGCCTTGTTGTTTTGTAACTCGATTTTCTAGATCACAAGTTACCCCGATCTTTTTTTCTGGTATATGGTATATATAGTATGTCATAATTTATCGTTATATAAATGTAAGTTATGTGCAAAATGATAATATGTACCTATATCAATTTTTAATTCATTAGATATCATCTCTTGCAGTTTTGAAAACTGATATTGATCATTACAAAACCCATACCAAAGATCGTTAGATCTCATTACTACACTCATATCTAATCTATTATGTAGTATTGTAAATTGAACTGCATAAGTACATGGAGTATCATACTCATACGTATCCCATTCTTTACAGTCATATATAGATATTGCAGCTTGTCTAGTATCTGGATATTCTCGTAGCATATTAATTACACATCCTATTTGGTCATTTCTTTTCCATTGCCAACCATAGTTTGAATTAACGTTTCCTTGAGAATCTTCCATTAATTTCCATATTTCAGGAACTTTACCATATAATTCTCCTAGCTTTTTTGTATTCCTATCTCCTGACAAATACCATTGCCATTCCGCTTCTGCGTAATCTTCTTTCCAATTACGTTCTTTGTTTATTATCTTTCTACTAGTGGGATCTGTCATATAGAACCCAACATTAAAAAGAGCTTTAGTATCTCCAAACTCTACACCTTCTTGAATTATCTTATCGTGAAGATAATTATAAGCTGTGTTAGCATTCCTAAAGACTTTATTATTTATTGTGTTTATCATAATAGTATTTATAGTATTCGTACATTTTAGTTTGTGCGTCGTATCCGTTGTAAGTTTTAGGGTCTAAATTAATACTACCATTTAAATTAATTTCTACAGACCACCCACCGTCAATAGGTATAGTTGCTATTCTTATGTTATTATTTATACACCAACTAACGCGTTTCATATCTTCTGCCGTGTAAGGATGTGATCCAGCACTTTTACCTTTTTGGGCTTTGAAATATTTCTTCTTCATTCCCAAGGTAAACCATCAGCTTCAGCTGTTATTGGTTCATTTGGAACGAAACTTCCAGATTTAGGTTCCCAAATAAAATGGGATTCAGCACCATTCTCACCTAGGTTTTGGAACTTAACTTTAAGTACTTTAACCTTAGTTGTTTTAGCTTCATAATTTCGATGAACTAGAAGTCCGTGATAAGACGCATCATACCATTCACCTCCACCTTTAATATTGTACATATTAGGTTCTTCCATTTTACCATCTTGGCCTTTATACATTTTAGTTGGGTGTGCTACAATAAATACTAATACATCGTATTTTTTAGCAAATGTTTCTATCTTAGTTAAATACTCCATTGTGTACCGATTAACATCATCTGTACCTGCGTTAATATCTCTAACCTTATTATATGGATCAATAACTAAACACTTAATACCTTTACGTTTTACTAACTCAGCACCTTTTCTTAATACAGATTCTAAAGTATAACGATCCATATCTATAAAATAATAGTTATCATTAACTTTATCTGTTACTTGTTTCCATTTGTCACTCCCTATGTCCCCCACACCTGGCATGTCTTGCCACGTCTTACGCATCAGTTTATGAGCGTGGAGATATGTAGGTTGATTTTCTGGACTAGCGAACGCAGTTTTCCAACCATATAAATTATTGTAACCAACAACCATTTGATCAACAAAGTCAGACTTACCGCTACTAGGGATACCAGTAACAGTAATAAACTGCCCAGTGTATGTAGAAAAGATTTTATCGAAGTTTTGCAGACCGACTTGGAATCCTGGTTTGAATCCATTTTTAACAAAGTCTTTAAGTTCATCTTGTATATCGTATAATGTTGTTACTCCTTCTAATGGTACCTGGGTAGCAGCGTATATAGCATTTCGCAATTTCGCAGCTCCATGTTCTATAAGATATTCGTTCGCATCTTTCTCACCATTAAAATCTACTAGGTAGCAAACCTCAGCACCAAGACGTCTTACAAACTCCTGTTTTAAAGCTTGTCCAGCATCGTCAGCATCTACCGCTAATATAATCTTAGTTTTATCCTCTAAATAATCAATACAATTATCTAGATAATCTAAGTTGTTTGAATTCAACGTAGCTCCATTAGGAACTGACATTATATTCTTGATACCAGCTTCATGTAAAGCTAGTACATCCATTTCTCCTTCTACAATAACACACCAATCATAACCTACAATACTATTAATATTATAAAATACTTTTTCAGCGCCTTTGTATAATTTGAAATTCTTTCTACCATCTCTATATTTAATGTTGATCAACTGATCACCCATAAAATAATTAAACTGAATGGTATTCTCCATCTTACTCGTTTGAGGCATCCACTCTTGACCTTCTGTTACTTGTAAATCACGTAAGGTTTGTTTAGATATACCTCTTGTACCAAACCACGTTTCTGCATTAGTACTTATCTCTTTAAATTGTTCAGGTGTTTCAGGTCTTACATAAACTCTCTCTGAAGCTCCTTTACGTTGATAAGTATGTAGTTGAAATGTGTTATCACAATTGTGACAGGTACCGAGACCACGTTCCCAATCATATGAAGCACATTGCTTCTTGCTGTTCTTGGGTTGCCTATCAGATGAACACAGGGGACAAATCCCCTGCGTAGCACCTTCTTTTAAGCTATGTTGATTGAACTTGTCAACCAAAAATCCATTGATCTCTTCTCTATTCATTTAAAACGGTAAATCTTCTTCTTCTACTTTAGGAGCAACTGGTTTTGCTGGAGCACCATCTCGTGGAGCTGTATCAACATTATTACCATTTGTCCATACTATTCTGACATTACCTAAATAAGTTTTAGGTGCTTTCGCATCTCTTTCTTCTTTAGTTTGTTCTACAACCACTGGTCCTTGATTTCCAAACTGATCCAGTTCATCATTTATAGTAATTGTAATAGGAAGATATTTTCCTTTCTTACCCACAAAGATTTTCTCTTTAGGGATTTTGTTCAAGTCAATACTTGCTTTAATAATACTTGCCATAATTAATTATTATAAGGTTTTGCTTATGAAATACTGTTTAGGATCAAAGTCCTTAGTTTTGTAGAACAAGTCATAAGCTTCACTTGCTCTACTCACTTTATCTTCACCACGTTCATAGAACTGTGGAGAACAATCAAACACACCTATTTGATGTGTTGATTTATCTATAGCTATAAATAGAAACTCATATCCAAACATTTTACTGTATATATAAGCTTGTGAATCATAGTTATATTTTGTAGCTGAATATTGAAACTTATTAATATCAGCTGTCGTTTTTAAATCAATGATTAACTTCTCTTCATGATTAACAATATCTGCTTTACCTTTCCATTTATTACCGAATAATTCTGTAATCATTGGAACTTCATATTCAATAGAACCATACTCATGATCTGTATCGCCTGTTGCGAACGGTCTTCCTTGTATAAGATCTTTACATATATCATTAGACATTACTTTATCTCTCATTAATTCTATCATGTCTACCTCGTGTTGGAGTAAACATAATTCACTACCTGCAACATCTTTGTAGGCTTTAGTATTTCTAGTTGTAGACTTAACAACCTTAAACTTCTCAAGTTTATCTGGTTCGAGAATACAAGTATGAAAATACCCACCTATAAGAAACGCTGGTGATGGTTTGTACTGTTGGTGAAGATTTAATGGATCTTTTAGTAACCTACTTATATCTGAATTAGATAAAAATTGATTACCAAAATCTCCATAATAATCTTCGTCATTTTTAAGCTTTTGTAAGATCTCTTTTTTCTTCATGTAGTTTGATTAAGACATTCTTTTGCTTGTCAGTTAGTTTATACTTTCCTTCTATTGCCTTAATGTCTCCTCCAGCTAATACATATTCTTCAGCTTTCTTTAACTGATCAACTGTAATATTTGGTTTAGCTGCTTGTTTAATCTTAGTTATAACTTTAGATTTCTTTCCATGATCATTACTACCATCAGCATCTTGGGTATCATCTATTAAAAATAGATTACCTAAAGAGTACTTCTTACCATAAGACGATGCTGCGCCAAATTGTTGAGCGGTCTGCATACCTTTCTGATTAAGGTCTACGCCTACTACTGCAGTCGCGTGTATAGCATTTGTACCATCTGATATTGTTGCTGTTGATTGTAATGTTGGAACAGGATCCGTAGCTATTATTTCTTCACAAATAGTTACAGAGACACCTTGTTCTAATAAAAATGGTTTAACAGCTTCGAGGATATCCTCAGCTTTACGGAAATAGTATTTACCGAAAGCATTGTAGCTTGTTTTTTTGGTCTTTAGCTTAGTCTGTATGACTGCTAGTTTTTGGTTTAATTCTTTCATATTATTTAATTTAGCTATATATATAATTACATATAAGTGTTACACTTTTAAATTTATTTGTCACTCTATCCTACAGGTAGTCAATCACTTGCGAGTGATCTACGTTCTCAATTAGTTTATCTACAGCTTGCTTTTTTAACTGCGAAACCCGCACATAAGAACTACTACCATTAATTCCTAATTGATTTGCAATTTCAGTTGCAGAACATTTATCGCAATCAAGTCCATAAGATAATCTTAATACTTCATACTCTCTCCAATCTAAATGTTTCTTTAACAGGCTAAGTAAATAGATATTTAATAGTCCTTGATTGTAAGGTTCTGACTTATCTGGTATTTGATATGCCCAATTCTTTTCGTCTTTAGGTTTATCATCTATACTTAAGAATATAGAGTTAAAAAACATCGCAACCATCTTTTGATCCTTACCAAAACTTCTACGTATTTCATTTAACTTATGTTCTGGTATTCTCATATTACCTCTATTAATATCTATACCTCTTCTAATTGCACCTTTAATTCTTTTAGATAAAAAGGATTTTAATGTTTTCTCTTGGTCCTCAGATTCAGATAAAGTTACACGATCTAATCTATCTACGGCTTTAGTTAATCCATAACTACCTTCTTGAAATAAATCCAAGATACTCATACAACCTGAAGCTTGTTGTGATGTTGCAAATTTTCTAGCTAAGTTTTCTACTAAAGGTAGAAATAAAACTACTAATTCATCTCTTGTATAATCAACCCAATCTTTTTTAGGTATATTCTTTATACTCTTTTCAACATCATTTTTATATCTTATGTAATTCTGTATATTATATTTCTTCATCGTTAAATATTTCTATTGTTTTATTTTCTTTTTTAAGTTCTGTAAATTTACCTAGGTATTGTGTTGCTTGTACTTTTAAATTGTCTATCCAATGGTAATTACCCCCTCTTGGTTTATCCATAATTAATTTATGGTATTTAAAGCCATTTGTTTTTAACCAACACTCTGTTATACTTCTATGTTTAGATTCTCTAGCCGTAAAGAACGTTATTGTATGACCTTCGTTATACCATTTATTCAATATATCTAAAGCATCAGGAAACTTTTTAGCATATGGAAATTTCTCTGATTGCTCATTTGGTATATCATTACAAATAGTTCCGTCAATATCTATTAGATAGTTTTTCTTTATCATTTTTATTTATTTCTTTTATTATTAATTCTCTTAGTTGTTCCCTGATAATTGTATTAATTATCCATTTTTCAACATCGTTTTTATATCTAACATAATTCTGTATATTATACTTTTTCATATTTTATTTTTATAGATCCATTCCAAACACGCATTCCAGTTTTTTGTATCCCAATATTGATTAAACCAGAACCAAGTTCCTTTAAAGTCTGGTTGTCCTCTCCATCTACTGTCGTCGATTAAAATATCTCCGATTAATAAATCTTTTCTGTGTGTAAATATTAACTTTCTTCTTAGCCATGGAAAATGTTCGTCCACCCATTCTCTTTTATGGCCCCAAGTATCTGGTCTACTCCAAGATGGAGTTGTTGCTATAAATACATCAAAATCCTTCTCCAATTCTAATAGAGCATCTTCTGCTCCTGATATTAAATCTAGATTTCGAAAGTTTACTTTTAGATCTGGTCTATGTGTCCAACCTCCTTCCTTTGCAGCTTTATCAAAGTCAGCTATAACACCATCCATATCTACGTATATTATTTTCTTATTCATTTAATTGTTGGTTTAATAATTCTTTTTCTCGTTTTAATTCTTCACACATATTTCTATGTATTGTTCTAGTTGAGCAATCTAATAATCCAGCTACTCTAGCTATTGTTATTTTCTTACCCCAATCATTCAAATCTAGCATACATTCATAAATATCATCTTGATGTACTCTTTTAGATCTACCAATTAATGATCCTACTATTCTTAGTTTTTCTTCTTTACTTAACATATTTCCGTACTTAAATATTACCTTCCTTAACTTATTCTTTGGTGGTTCTTCTAAGTCGTGCATACTAACTTCATATACTATTTGTTTTAATAATTGTTTAGGTATTGTAAATGTTATAAAGCCATGATCTTTATTAGCTATGACATTTGCTATATCCTCAAATTTATCTTGATTTAATTGTGGATTTAGATACCATATCACTAATAGATGCCACTTAAGAGACTTATATGTATTTATCTTTGCTTTACTTCTAAATAGTTCATAACACTCATATGTACCATCTATATAGTGATCCCAATAAGTAGATTCTACATCTGGTTTATCTGTTATAGGCATTCGTCGATAGACGATGCGGTGTTTATTTAGATATTCTAGGTTTCTGTGTGACATTAGCCTGTTACTCCTTATTATTAGGGGCTGTTGTCACAGTCCCCTTGATTTCTGGTCTCAATGTAGCAATAATAATTCTTGTTTCATTATCATTACCATATTTAATTTTATTAAACTGTATTATTCTCTTTATTAATTTCTCGTCCATATAAAGGGTTTTTAAATTTTTCTAGTTTTACTAATTCTTCTAATGCTTTTGCTATTCTTTCTATATTTCTATAGTATTCTTGTTCATTTCTATTCATAATCTCTTATTGTTTTAAATAACGGATGTCTATAACTACCCGCTTTTGTTCGTTCAAAATATGTGAACGTTGCTGTTTTACCCACCCAACCTTGCATTTCTTTAAAGTTGTTTTGCAAATACTCAAATTTATCCATAACTGGCATACCAAACTCATTACCATTAGCATCGACAGCTACAAACTTACCTATTGTACCTATACGTTTACCTTTACCTTCAACCCAGTTAATGATTTTAGCTTCAGAATCTTGAAAATCTTTAAACTTCCTAAGATTATGTGATCGTTTACATTGATAAGTGCCATTAGTTCTAACTATAGAACCCTCATAACCTTTATCTAGATTTCTAGCATGATATACTTTAGCATCATCTTCTCTAAATACCATATTTGTGTCTACAATATATATACTATCACCTATTAACATTAATGCTTGATTTATAAATTCATTTCTCTGATCAAACGGTAATTCCTCATCTATAATATCATAACAATGAAATTGTGTCAATTTAGATGCTTCTAAACGATCCTCGTCTGTTGGTTTTGTTTTCCTGACTAACGATATAATCTTTTCAAAGTTATCTCTTAAATCGTGATTATATAATTCACCATCTAATACTACGTTAGGGAATTTTATAAAGAACGGTATCAATTGTTCTAATATATGATCTATATTTTTCCATTCTTTACCAGTGCGTGAAAAAGCTACTATACCTCTTTTTGCTGGATTTCCATCACACTGTATTACACACCTAACACCATCTAATTTAGGTTGTATAAATGTTGGTTTACTATAATCTATTGGTTTTGAGCTAACTGGATATGCTAGCATTGGTTTTTTCCTCATTCTTCGTATTCTTTTAATGTGCTTTTAATATCTCTTATTCTTGCTTTTAATAAAGAACATTTTTCATATTCTTCCTTTTCTGTAAACAAATTCATTAATGTCATTAACTTTGATAATTCAGCTAATAGTTCTTCTTCTTCTGTCATATCTATATAATCCCAATCTATTTCAGATAGATATGAGTTTAATCTATTATGCCAAGAAGTTATTTCTTTTAGTTGTACTAATCTTGCTACAACTTTAGCGGATAATACATCTAAACTTTTATCATCCATTGCTACATCCATTTCTAATGGAGTCTTATTCATTGTACTTAATAATTCTTTTGCTAAATCTTTAATCTCCTTTTTCGTCATATTTTTCTAATAATTTTTGTGGTTCACCTACAAATATACATTTTTCATCTTTATCGCTCCATCTATTTAACTCAAATATACTTATCCAAGTCGTTTTTAATGGTGCTTGCCAGATATAGTACATATATTCTGTATCGCTTCTTCTCGTGTCTAAACTATCTATTTCTAATGTAACTCCATTCCAACTACCACTATCTAATAGTGTTGTGGCAAGATCTACACCTAAACTTTCAGGATAACCATCATGATGTTTGTAAAATTGTGCGTGAAATTTCTCTGGGTGTTCGCTAAACGATACACCGTCTTCGCGTGTCGCGAATCTAACTTGTGCTCTTGTTGACATTCTCTCTATTTTTAAATTCTTTTTCTGACTCTGGGTCTAATACTGCACAGAATATAGCATCGTAAATACAATACACTATTCCAGCTCCCCATATTGTTAATATTATTTCCATATCAATCTAATAATACCATATATGCTTCTGAATTATTCTTTCTAAACCAATCTAAACCTTTTCTAAGTAAGTTTACATCAGTATGTTCATATCCACCGGACATTTCCATTATAATAGATGAACCTATTACAAAATCATACATAGATAATTCTACATTATTTAATTCTATTTCTCCTCCTCCGAATCTGTTTCTTACTACAGCTCCTTTCTCATATAGTTCTCCTTTGAACCATTTAGGTAATTGTTGTTTACTTTTCATTTTCATATTTATAATATTTATATTTTAGTGTTTCTATAATATTTCTACCTGTCGCTGTGTGAAAACCATAACTATGTGTATGTAGTGCAGTTATTGGGTCATTAAAGAATAATAGTTTCATTAAATCTTCTGCATTTAATCTTTCATTAAATTCATTATTATATTTTATAGCTACATCATTACAAGCTGCAGAAATACAGTCAGGACAATGTTTTAGTTCTTCATCTGTTCGCCAAGCGAAATACTCTTTTACTTTTTTACTTGTTAATCTCATTTAATATCTTTTTTTATCTCTAATTTCATTTAGCTTATCTAACAGCTTGATAGCTATATCTATACTGATCTCTTCAGCGTAATACATGTCATATATTAATCTTCTCATGTCATTTATTTTAGCGGTCTGGACGAGACTCGAACTCGCGACCTTCCGCGTGACAGGCGGATATTCTAACCAACTGAACTACCAGACCATAAAACGAGGTCGGGCAGGTGTGGTTCGTTAGTTAACTCAGCTGTTCACACAACATTCACTATTAACTAATCTGCTTTATCCTGCCGTTTGTGAGCACTAGCTAATTCGCCCGACATCTCATGTTACCACCCTCACCTCGTATATTTAACTAGCTATTGTCATCAGTTTTATCTATCAAATCTTGTAAACCTCTGTCGTAAGGATTACCGTTATTTAATAGTTGATCAAAACCATATTTACCATAAGCTTCATAATTTGCTTGAATGCTCATACCATCTACAGCTATATCAACTATATGTCTAGCTTGATCCACCATTTCAATAGCTCTCTCTATTTCATCTATAAATTCTTGTCTATCCATGTTGTTCGTTTAAAACTTCTTCTATTTCTTCTTTCATGTGGGACATTTCTTCACAAAGATCTAGTAATTCTTCTAATCCATCTCTTTCATAAGAAGATAAATCATCTGTATGTTCTCCATTTTCAATTGCTTGTACGCAATCTCTTAAATCTCTTGCAGTATTTTCAAATCTGCAATAACTCATATTACTCATAATTTTTCATTTTCTAAGAATACTGCAAATACTTTACCTGTAGTTCCTAGTGGTCGTTTTTCTTTGACTTTTGGTTCTTTCAGTCGCTCTTTGCTCCAATATTTCGGATTCTTGCTGTTTAATTTTCTTTTTTTCATGTTTCTTTATATTTTCTAATAATTCTTTATTCTGTCTACCCATATTATATTACTTTATATCTTTGCCCATTTATATTTACACTTACATTACCAACTACTGGTGGAGTATATGCTTTCTTTAACTCATACTCATGTTCCCATTTTGATACAAAATCACCATTTGGTACTAAATTAGCGTGTTTTATATAATAGTTTTTGAGACAATAGCTTATTAAATACTCTAATCTATCTATTTCTATTGGTATCAGTACACAACCTCTTGTCTCAAATTTTCTATAATCACCATTTTCTAGTTTGAAATACTCTGGTTCATTCTGACATCTTTTATTTAGTTGATAATTACTATATCCACAATTTTGATTTCTTACATAACCAGTTTTGAAACTAGCTACTTTAATTAACTGTCCACCATATTCATGTTTAATTGGTAATCTCCACACTATTGTACCGTTTTTACTCTGTCTTGTCGTGCTAATATCCATTATTCCTAATAAATCCATCTTTTCTAGCACTTTAGCGTACCTTGGGTCGCTTAAATATTCTTTTCTATTCATCTTTACACATAATAATAATCACCGATTTTGTAAAATGTTGGATAGTTTCTCCAACTTTCACCTTTTAAACGTGTGATTCTTGTTAATAAATTTTTGCCATCTAGCAAAACTGTCTTATCTTTGTTAAATTTTATTGTTTTCATATTTATATTATCCAATAGTAATCGTATTTAGTTTGTAATTATATAATCGCCTGTACAATTAGTATAATTATACATACTAAACACACTAAACCTATCATTAGGCAAGGGAATAAGCATCCCATTATGTTTCTGTAATCTCTATTCATCTTTTTTATGCTTTTCTTTTCTATTATATTTCTTTTTATTACGGTGAATAGTACTTGACGGAGGTCGAATTTCTAACTCAATATCGACCTTCCGCCTGACGCACCGCTTTTGTTTCTTATTTAACTTATTAGTAGTCATCACTTAATGTTTTATATACCATTAAAGTCATCAATATTAATACTATCCACGCTCCCATTATTTCAACTCTTGTTTATGAATAATTACTTTTTTTATAAATTTACCTTTAATTGATATACCATTATCATTACTTTTATAGTATTCTTTACTAATATAACCATCTCTATAATAGAAAGTTATTTCTCTATATCTTAAATATCTATCATCTTCGTTAAATTCATCAAATAAATCTAAATAAAGAAATTCATTCTTTTTTAATTTAATTGTAAAATCTTCATATTTTTTTGTATAATTTCTTTCAACTATTTTACTAGTATAATAATTATACTTATCCAATTCTTTTCCACTAACACTATACGCTAATGTATCTGTTTGGCTAAAACTATTCATTGCTAGTAATAACGCTCCAATTGTTATTGTTTTCTTTTTCATTTTAATTAATTTCTTCTAATTCTTGTTCTACTTCAACGCTACAATAAGCTCCAAATGGACACGCCATATTTGATGAAGTAGCGCAACTTGTTAATGAAGCTATCACTATAATTCCTAATATTTTCTTCATAATTCTATCTATCATAATTTCCACCATATTGTTTACTTAATGGAGTAATTCCTTGTGCGTGGTAAGGTCTTGTACTTCCACAACTAGCTAATAATATAGCTATTGTAATAATTCCTATTATTTTCTTCATAATTCTATTTTATTTATTAATTTTTAATCTAAACTTGGTTCTACACCTCTATCTATATCACTTTGAATACACTCTTTAATAGCATTTCCTAGTAAATCTTCTTTAGGTTCTACTTCATTCTCCCAAATATGACTAGCTTTAGCGTATATTAAGTCATGATTTTCTAAATGTTGCCAATATCCCAAATGATGTTCTTTACCATAACTATCAATTACATGAACACTCCAATGAGTATTATCTTCAAATTTATGTATTTTTATTTCTCTACTCATAATTTTAATAATTTGTGTATCCATTCTTTTCACCTAATGAATTCATCCACTCGTCAAACTCTTTTAATTGATATTCTTTCCAATTTTCTTCAGCATTTCTTGCCTTCACTTCATAAGGATGAGTGTCATAATTATAACCAAATTCATAGTAAATATCAAATAATAATTTACTTTGAGTTGAGTGAACACATTCATGTATCAATGAGCGAATTACATCTTCTTCATTGTACAATCTTGAAGTGTAAAGATATATTTTATTCTTATTCCAATCATACTCACCATGAGCACAAACTTCACCGTTCATACCTTTCTCACCACTTAATCTTTCATAAATATTCTTATGTAATTCTATTTTAGCATTACAATTATAATCTTTACTTATTAATGGATAGTATTGATTTACTATTTTATTTATTTCTTTTTTATTCATAATTTATATTTTAGAGCACTTATGGGAATCGAACCCACCACTAGTTTACTAGTATATCTCCAAGAAGTGCAAGTACTGAAACTTACTGTCCATTCACATTATTTATAGTCGTTAAATGTGTCCAACTACGACTTTTCACTTGATACAGCGTACTACAGTAATTCTTTTCCGCGAAGTGCAGTTGGAATATTATTAGTAGCAGTGTAAGATTTGTACTTTTCAAAACATGGTAAAGTGGCTAAATGACTTTTCAGTAAAGAATACACTTTGTCATGATTATACTTGTAAGTATCTCCTTTCTTGTTAGTAAACTCAATTACTTGGTTCTTTCCAACTAAGGATTTTCTCACTACAAATCTTTTTGATTTTAATACATCACTCATAATTTCTCTTTTTTTTAATTATTATTTATTTTTATTATTTGTTACATTTATATTATCCAAACTGTTTCGTATTTACATTGTAAAAGTACTACTATTGTTTAATTGATATTTGATAGTTAGCAGATACTCCGCCCACTCTCAATGTTCACAATTGTAAATTAGTTTACAAATGTTAACACAATTACTATCATAATTCCTAAGAATATTAGTGCAGATACACTTGCAGATTGCTCATAATTGTGCTTTAGTTGTTTTTCTTTTTTGTATTGATTATACATTTCTAATTCTTGATACATATTTATTTGTTTTACATTATTATTATCCAATTGTTGTCGTATTTAGTTTGTAACTTTAGTTATACTAATTATATCTTCAAGTTTTGCAAATGTTGATACAATTTCAAGTATTTCAATTATACTACAATTATAAACTTCGTTTGCTAGATTTTTAATTTCTACTTTATACATTTTTTCTATTTTTAATTATTAACTTTGTTCAACTATATTATCCAAATAACTTCGTATTTAGTTTGTAATAAAGTGTGACATTAGCCAATTAAACTAAGTATAGTAACAGGCTATTGTCACTGTTTTAATAACTTACTTACTATCTTGCGAAAGTTGGTAAGTTATTAGTACATGTGTAACTTTTATACTTTTGAAAACATTTCATATTATCAAATCTTTCTTGATTATCATAATACACTTCATCATGATTATAAGTACATTTCTTTCCTTTCTTATTTGTGAAAGTTATTACTACATTTTTACCTATTAAGGATTTTCTAATTACGAATCGTTTCGTTGTTAATTTTTCTTTTGACATTTTAATTTATTTTAATTATTAATTTATTTACATATATATTATCCAATGATAGTCGTATTTACATTGTAGTTATATGTATGACATACTGACATGACATGGTGACACAGATAGATAGATGGATAGATAGAGAGGGGGAGAGGAGGGGAGGGGGGAGGGTGGAATGAATTGCTGAAACATTGGACGGAAATTAGTTTAGTCTTTATTCTATATGAGGGAGAATATAGATGAAATGTGAAAACTTTGAAAGCAAAACGAAAACAACAAGGGGGGCTGGGTGTTTTATTTTCGGTTTCCGTAGAGAAAAAAGTGGGGGAGAGGGGGAGCAGCACAATCCCTCTATATTTACAATATCATTTTTTACGCTCTCCCTTAAGGATATTACTAGAGTAATATCTAGGAGTAGAGATAAGTTAATAGAGATAAGAGTAATAGGCTATTGTCACAGTTGTAAATAATCACTTTTCTATGTAATCATATAGAATATGAAATCTTCACCAATAAAACTGAAACAAAGACTATCACCAAAGGCATCTGCTGCAAAGAAAAAAAGGGATATAAAGTATGCTAAATCTCCAGCAAGAAAAGCTAAGAAAGCAGAGAACCAACGCATCGGTCAAAGATCAGATAGCGATTTACACCATACTGGATCTGCGGTGAAAAGAGTATCAATTAAGAATAACCGAGGCAATTACGGTCGCGGAACTAAAAACGAATAGCTATGCCAGAATTTAAAAAATCATCAGGGTACAAAATGAGAGGGTTTTCATACCCAGGCGAGTCACCTATAAAGTTGACAGACGAAGAAAGACGAGCAAATCTTTTAAAAGCTGTGCCTAACAAAGAGGCATATGATAAATTATCAGATCCAGATAAAAAAGGATTTGATGAAGCTGCTAAAAAAGCAGGATTACCTACAAAGAAATCTCCAGCGAAACAGGTAGAGAAAGACAAGAGAAAAGGACCTTCTTACTCTCATTATAGAGAAGGAACTCTAAAGGCTTTAAAACAAGTTAATCCAGTTATACAGGGTGCTAAATTAATAAAAGAAACTAGTAAAGCTACGGTAAAAGGACTAAAAGAAAGACCAAAAAAGAATCCAAGCCACACGGGCGTACGTAAAATATAACAAAACTATAGGGAAAGACCCTAGAACCAAGTTATTAACCAAAAAACCAAAAAAAATGACTTATTTGTACTATAAGACCAGTTCAACTGGCAACATTAAACCGAATGACACAACCATTAAACACTGGAAACACCTCGCTGAGAAGAAAAACTGGCGAATTACCCAATTACCTAACGGATTCTACCAAACAGAGTGCTTAAATCCCGATAA